>FTFY01000955.1_pt1 | contig 14043 bp, 15 predicted proteins | sample 1640561 | NCBI WGS metagenome assembly FTFY01 (sample SAMEA3914789, study PRJEB12502) | metagenome | biome: forest; material: soil | place: Canada | collected 2011-07-03 | depth 0.3 m | reverse complement strand
TAAGGCGGTCGAATATGCCAAGGACAAGAACGGCCAGGACAAAAAGAAGTTCTACGCCTGCTCGATGCTGCCCTACCCTTCCGGCAAGCTGCACATGGGTCATGTGCGTAACTACACCATCAATGACGTGATGTACCGCTACCTGCGGATGAACGGTTACAACGTCTTGATGCCGATGGGCTGGGATGCGTTCGGCATGCCGGCGGAGAACGCTGCCATGGCCAATGGCGTGCCGCCAGCGCAATGGACCTATGCCAACATCGCTCACATGAAGACACAGTTGCAAGCGATGGGACTGGCGATCGACTGGTCGCGTGAAATGACCGCCTGCACGCCGGAATACTATAAGTGGAACCAGTGGATGTTCCTGAAGATGCTGGAACAAGGAATCATCTACAAAAAGACCGGCACCGTGAACTGGGATCCGATCGACCAGACCGTATTGGCCAACGAACAGGTGGTCGACGGCCGCGGCTGGCGCTCCGGCGCGCTGATCGAAAAGCGCGAAATTCCGATGTACTACGCCAAGATCACCGACTACGCCGAAGAGTTGCTGGAACACGTAGAAACCAAATTGCCGGGCTGGCCGGAACGGGTGCGCCTGATGCAGGCCAACTGGATCGGCAAATCGACCGGAGTGCGTTTCGCCTTCCCGCACAAGATCGAAGAAAACGGCCAGCTGATCCAGGACGGCAAACTGTGGGTATTCACCACCCGCGCCGACACCATCAAAGGCGTGACTTTCTGCGCCGTGGCGCCGGAACACGCCCTCGCTACCTTTGCTGCCAAGAGCAATCGGGAACTGGCTGAATTCATCGCCGAATGCAAAAAGGGCAGCGTCATCGAAGCCGACATGGCAACGATGGAAAAGAAAGGCATGCCGACCGGCTTGTACGTATCGCATCCGCTGACCGGCCAGCAAATCGAAGTATGGGTTGGCAATTACGTCTTGATTACCTACGGCGATGGCGCCGTCATGGGTGTCCCGGCGCACGACGAGCGCGATTTCGCGTTTGCCCAGAAATATGTGCTGCCGATTCGCCCGGTCATCGCGGTACCAGGTAAAACCTACTCCGACGAAAGCTGGCACGAGTGGTATGGCGACAAGGAAAACGGCGTCTGCGTCGATTCCGGCAAATACGACGGCCTCAACTACCAGCAAGCAGTCGATGCGGTTGCTGCCGACCTGGCAGCGCACGGTCTCGGCGAAAATAAAATCACCTACCTCCTGCGCGACTGGGGCATCTCGCGCCAGCGTTATTGGGGCACCCCGATCCCGATCATCCACTGCGGCGAGTGCGGCGATGTGCCGGTGCCGGAAAAAGATTTGCCGGTCATCCTGCCGGAAGACTGCGTGCCGGACGGCAGCGGTAATCCGCTCAACAAAAACGAAAAATTCCTGCATGTCGATTGCCCCAAATGCGGCAAGCCGGCGCGGCGCGAAACCGACACCATGGATACGTTCGTCGACTCATCCTGGTATTACATGCGTTATTGCTCGCCGAAGAGCAACGACGCCATGGTCGATTCGCGTAACGATTACTGGATGCCGATGGACCAGTACATCGGTGGCATCGAACACGCCGTGCTGCATTTGCTGTACGCCCGTTTCTGGACCAAGGTCATGCGCGACTTCGGCCTGATCAAGTTCGACGAACCGTTCACCAACCTGCTGACGCAAGGCATGGTGCTCAACGAAACCTATTTCCGCGAAGACGCCAGCGGCAAGAAGATCTGGCATAACCCGGAAGATGTCGAACTAACGTTTGACGACAAGGGCCGGCCGTTGACGGCCATCCTGAAAACGGACGGCGCACCGGTTGAGATCGGCGGCACCGAAAAGATGTCGAAGTCGAAAAACAACGGTATCGACCCGCAAGCCCAGATCGACCAGTACGGCGCCGACACGGCGCGCTTGTTCACCATGTTCGCCTCACCACCGGAACAAACCCTGGAGTGGTCAGGTACCGGTGTGGAAGGTGCGAATCGCTTCCTGCGCCGGGTCTGGGCATTCAGCTTCGCCCGTGCCAGCAGCGTTGTCCCTGGCGTCTCTGCGGATTTTTCCGGCTTGAACGATCCGCAGAAAACCTTGCGCCGTGAAGTGCACAAGATTTTGCAGCAAGCCGACCATGACTTGAAGCGAATCCAGTACAACACGGTTGTCTCGGCCTGCATGAAAATGCTGAACACCCTGGAAGCAGCCAAGCTGGACCAGTCGCCCGCCAGCAACGCGGTATTGACGGAAGGCCTGTCGATCTTCCTGCGTGTCCTCAATCCGGTAGCGCCGCACATCACCCACACGTTGTGGCAAGAGCTCGGCTTTGCCGCAGTGCATGGCGACATCCTCGACGCCAGCTGGCCGCAGGTGGACGACAAAGCGCTGGAACAGAGCGAAATTGAAATGATGATCCAGGTCAACGGCAAGCTGCGCGGCAGCATCACCGTTGCCAAGGATGCCGACAAGGCCAGCATCGAGGCTGCAGCGCTGGCAAACGAAAATGTTCAGAAATATCTCGAAGGGCCACCGAAGAAAGTCATCGTGGTGCCTGGGAAGCTGATCAATATCGTTGCGTAGTGTAGCAATTACTTCCAAAACAGGGCCGGATGCATGCGTCCGGCCTTCAATCCTGAAACAAGGAATGTCCGAATGTTGAATAGAATGCCTCTCAGAATGCCTGCAGATTCCGGCACATGGCTGCGCTGGCCATTGATACTGATCATGACGGCGATGCTGTGCGCCTGCGGGTTTCATCTGCGCAATTCAGCTAATTTGCCATTCAAGTCCCTGTATATGACGTTTGGCCCCAACTCCCCCCTGGGAATCGAGTTGAAACGCAATATCCTGGCCAGCGGCGATACGCAGGTGCTGACCTCCGCTCAAGGCGCAGAGGTAATACTGGAAGTACTTGGCGAAACCCAGGAAAAAGTCATCCTGACCCTCAACAGCTCCGGCCGCGCGAGTGAGTACATGCTGTATTACAGGCTGACTTTCCGTGTGACTGACGCGGAAAAGAAGGAATTGTTGCCGGCGACGCTGATTACATTGAAGCGCGACATCAGCTATAACTCGTCGCAAGAATTGTCCAAGGCAGCGGAAGAGGTGCTGCTGTACCGCGACATGCGAAGCGACATGGTGCAACAGGTTCTGCGTCGCCTGGCAGCGCTCAAGACAGCGCAGCCAACCCAAGCGGATCAGCAAAACCAGCCAGCGGAGGTAACCCCGGCTACCGCTCCAGCCACCGTTCCTGTCAAATAACCAGCTAAAGGTCAGTTAATGCAATTGCGGTTCGACGCGCTCGACGGCCATCTGGCGAAAACGCTGGCGCCCTTGTACGTAATCACCAGCGACGAGCATCTGCTGGCGCTGGAGGCATCCGACAAGATACGCAAGAGCGCGCGCAGCAATGGTTGCAGCGAGCGCGATGTGCTAGTGGTCGACCGTAGCTTCAAATGGGGAGAACTGCTGGCTGCCAATCAGTCGCAATCGCTGTTCGGCGATAAAAAACTGATCGAATTGCGCATCCCGACCGGCAAACCTGGCAAGGACGGCGGCCAGGCTTTGCAAAACTATACCGCGACGCTGAATCCCGATAACGTCACGATCATCAGCTTGCCCAAGCTGGACTGGGCGACGCAAAAGGCGGCCTGGGTCGCCACGCTGCAGCAGAGCGCTGTGTATATTGATATTCCGCTGGTGGAGCGGGCCCATTTACCTAACTGGATCGGTGTCCGGCTGGCAGCCCAGCAACAAAGCGCAGACCGGCAATCGCTGGATTTCATCGCCGATCGGGTCGAAGGCAATCTGCTGGCGGCGCATCAGGAAATCCAGAAACTGGCTTTGCTGCATCCTCCCGGCAAACTGAGTTTCGAGCAGTGTCACGATGCAGTCCTCAACGTCGCGCGCTATGATGTCTTCAAGCTCAATGAAGCGATGCTGGTTGGCGATACGGCGCGCCTGGTGCGCATGATGGACGGCTTGAAAGGCGAAGGCGAAGCATTGCCGCTGGTGTTATGGGCGGTCTCCGAAGAAATCCGCACCTTGCTGAAATTGAAATCGGCAGCCAGCCAGGGGCGCCCTATACCGGCGCTGCTGAAGGAATATCGCATCTGGGGACCGCGCGAAAGACTGATGGAGCCGGCACTGCGGCGCCTGAGCCTGTCGACGCTGGAAGCGGCATTGAAAGATGCTGCGCAAATCGACAAGATGGTCAAAGGTTTACGTGCCAAAGCGTTTTCAGGCGATGCATGGGATGCTTTGCTGCAGCTAGGTTTAAAAGTCGCACATAATTGATAGTTAGTTGATAGAACATATGAACATCCAACACTACATGACCGAAGTCGGACAACGTGCCCGCGCCGCATCGCGCGCCATGGCGCGTGCCGACAGCGCCGTCAAGAACCGCGCGCTGAGCCTGATTGCCGCCGCCATCCGGCGCGATGCCGACCTGTTGCGCGCAGCTAACCAGATCGATCTGGAAACCGCACGCGCCAACGGCCTGGCGCCGGCGATGCTGGATCGCCTGACGCTTTCGGAGCAAGCCATCGCCACCATGATCGCAGGACTTGAGCAAATTGTCGCCCTGCCCGATCCGATCGGCGAAATCTCGAACATGAAGTATCGTCCGACCGGTATCCAGGTAGGCCAGATGCGGGTACCGCTGGGTGTCATCGGCATCATTTACGAAGCACGTCCGAATGTCACGGTAGACGCCGCCGGCCTGTGCATCAAGAGCGGCAACGCCACCATCTTGCGCGGCGGTTCCGAGGCCCATCATTGCAACCAGGCGCTGGCCAAACTGGTGCAAGAAGGCCTGGCCGGCGCCGGCCTGCCGCAGGATGCGGTACAAGTGGTCGACACCACTGACCGCGCTGCCGTTGGCGCCCTGATCACGATGCCGCAATACGTCGACGTCATTGTGCCGCGCGGCGGCAAGGGCCTGATCGAACGCCTGATCAAGGAAGCCACGGTGCCGATGATCAAGCATCTCGACGGCATCTGCCACGTCTATATCGACGATCAGGCCGATCTCGACAAAGCCGTGAAGATTGCCTTCAATGCCAAATGCCATCGTTACGGCACTTGCAACACAATGGAAACCTTGCTGGTGGCGCGCGCAATCGCGCCGCAGGTATTGCCGCAGCTGGCCAAGCTGTACCAGTCTAAAGAAGTCGAACTGCGCGCCGACGATGAAGCGCGCGCCATCCTGGCCGGCTATCCTCACCTGGCCGCCGCTACCGAAGAAGACTGGCGCACCGAATATCTGGCGGCGATCCTGTCCGTCAAGATCGTGGCCGACGTGGATGAGGCAATCGCCCATATCAACACCTACTCCTCGCAGCATACGGACAGCATCGTCACCGAAAATCATTCGCGGGCGATGCGTTTCTTGCGCGAAGTCGATTCTGCCTCGGTGATGATCAATGCCTCGACCCGTTTTGCGGACGGTTTCGAATTCGGCCTGGGCGCTGAAATCGGTATCTCCAACGATAAATTGCATGCGCGCGGACCGGTCGGCCTGGAAGGCCTGACTTCGCTAAAATATGTGGTGTTCGGGCACGGCGAAGTACGCGAGTAACAAGTAACGCCCAACGTACAACGCACAATGCTCGCCACGTAGCTTGAAGTGCTTGCGGCTACCACGTTACGGCCCTGAATCACTCTTTGCATCAGGGCCAGGGTTTTCCGCAATGTCACAGCGGAAAACCATGGCCGATTACGCCATTGCCCAATATCTGTAGAACCGATTTGCCAGTACTCTTGTCTTATATGCAATCGAATTCACCCTTCCCGTAATAATCAAAAAAGGAATCTCCATGCTTTGGATCAAGTCGCTGCATATTGTCTTCATCGCCTCATGGTTCGCCGGTCTGTTTTATCTGCCAAGAATCCTGGTCAACCTGGCGCAGGAAACAGATACCGCAGCAACCCAAAGATTGTTGTTAATGGCGCGCAAGCTGTATCGCTTCATGTCGATCCTGTCGTTGCCGGCGATTGTATTCGGCGCCTGGCTGTGGCTGGGTTACGGCATCGGCAAAGGTCCTGGCAATGGCTGGATGCACGCCAAATTATTCCTGGTGATTCTGGTGATCGGTTATCACCATGCCTGCGGCAGCTTGCTGAAGAAATTTGAAAACGGAGTGAATACCCGCAGCCACACCTGGTTCCGCTGGTTCAATGAAGTACCGGTCCTGTTGCTGCTGGCCATCGTGATTCTGGTTGTTGTCAAACCGTTCTAATCGTTCTAATACTGTCCGAGGACTAGCCATGAGCAAGCTCTGTGAATATTATTTTGCGCCGCACTCGCCGTTCGCCTACCTGGGGCATGCACGCCTGCAGGCTTTGTCGAAACAGTACGACGTAAAAATCGCATTAAAGCCCTGCGACTTATCCAAGGTTTTCAACACCTCGGGTGGCTTGCCTTTGGCCAAACGCGCTCCTCAGCGCCAGGCCTACCGGCTGGAAGAACTGCGGCGCTGGAGCGAATACCTGCAAGTCCCGCTGAACCTGCAACCGACTTTCTTCCCGGTACAGAGCGACGATGCCGCAAAACTGATAATCGCAACCCAACTGGCGCACGGCACGGAAGCCGCCATGATATTGACCGGCGCTATAATGCGTGCAATCTGGGCCGAACAACGCAATATTGCCGATGGCGCCACCTTGATCGCGATCGCCTCGGAGCTTGGCCATGACGGCAAGACCTTGCTGAAATCGGCCGAGACCGCCAGCGTCCAGAGCGAATTCGATCGTTTTACCGAGGATGCCATTTCCGCCAATATGTTTGGCGCGCCTTGGTACGTAGTTGACGGCGAGCCGTTCTGGGGCCAGGACCGGCTGGATTTTGTAGAACGGGCATTCGCCAGATAGTTATTTTGTAGGGTGGGTACCTGGTGCCCACTCCACCCAAATTTGTAGTACCACAACGGATAAAAGGTCCCCCAATGTCACACAAGTCCACCGATAAGCACTCCTATTTTTGCCCCTGCCCGCGCGGCCTGGAAGGTGCGCTAGCTGAAGAGCTGAATGAAATAGCACAGTTCAGTGCGCCCGCCGTTACCCTCAAGGTCCACACCCAGGTGCCCGGCGGCGTCCATTGCTCCGGTTTGCTGAGCGATGCCTGGCGCATCAACCTGCACTCGCGGATTGCCAGCCGGGTGTTGCTGCGCCTGACGCATGGCGCCTATAAGAATGAAAACGATATTTACGACATGACGCTGAAGCAGGAGTGGGAGAGCTGGTTCCCGGTCAGCCACACGATCCGGGTCGACGTCACCGCCGTGAAATCGCCTTTGCGCAGCCTGCAATTCACCACGCTCAAGATCAAGGATGGCATCTGCGACCGTTTCCGCGACCTGTGCAATGAACGGCCTTCCGTCGACACCGGTACGCCGGACATGCGTATCGTCGGCTTTCTCGATGCCCACAACTTCACGCTGTACCTCGATACCTCCGGCGAAGCCTTGTTCAAGCGCGGCTGGCGCGCCGAAACCGGCGATGCGCCGTTGCGCGAAAATCTCGCCGCCGGCCTGCTCCGTACCTCCGGCTGGAAACCTGGCACGGTCTTGTTCGACCCCATGTGCGGCTCAGGCACTATTTTGATCGAAGCGGCCCAAATCCTCGCCGGTATTCCAGCCGGTGCGCGCCGTCACTTCGCATTTGAGAAATTCAACGATTTCGAAAGTGAAAAATGGCTGGCAATCAAAGGCAGCTTCAAGCCGCATCCGCTGCCGACCACGCCGACCATCTTCGGCAGCGACATCTCGGGCGATATGGTGCACATTGCGGCGAACAATCTGCGCAACGCCGGCATCCTGTTTGAAGTGCCGATCAAGCAGATCGAAGCACAGGAAGTCAAACCGCCGAGCGATGCCGAACACGGCATCATGCTGACCAATCCTCCGTATGGCGAGCGGATCGGCGTGCGTGGCGACAGTACCTTGACCAGCGACGACTTGTTGACCGCCTTCTTTAGCGCATTCGGCACCACGCTGAAACAGCGCTTTGCCGGCTGGAGCGTATTTCTGTTTTCTGCCGACCTCAGCTTGCCGAAGCTGCTGCGCCTGAAAGAAGCGCGCAAGACGCCTTTCTTCAATGGCGCACTGGAATGCCGCCTGTTCCGCTTTGACATGGTGGCCGGCTTCAACCGCCGTGAAGCGGCCAAGCCAAAGACCGAGTAATAGTCAAAGTACAACGAACGAACAACACAGTCTCACTCAGCAATCCTCAATAAAACCAGCGCATTCTCTGCGCTGGTTTTGCATCAGGCAGTTTGGCCGGACGCCCTGTCGCTCTCCCTCGGGAAGCCAAACCTGATACCCCCCACACACACAAGAAATATTTCCCCTGTGCATCACACTATGCGCAGCACCCGGCATTGCCTATTCAGCATCACTTCGCAATTACCCAACGCCGATACTAAAAGCGCTTGCATTCCCCGTCCAGCTGGCTAATAATACAAATACGAATTGTTCGCATTTACAGAAAGGACTATAATGAGCCAGACGATACGACGCGAAGCGCAAGTTGAAAAAACACCTGTGTCCAGCATCACGAAGTCAGTTGCATCAGCAGTCACGCGAATCAAGAGCCAGGATCTGTTCAAGCAAATGCGTGAGCTGGAAATCGATCACGGCGGCCGGATTTATAAGCTGCGCCTGACGCAACTGAACAAATTGATCCTGACCGCTTAAGCACTGTATTTTTTATTTGGCCGCATTTAGCTAACCGCAGCCAACCCTAGCCCGCCGTAGTCGCCAGCCAGCAAGATACTGATATAGGAGTGCTTGATGGTATCGGAAAAAATCAACCCGGCTTTGGTGGAGCCGAACGGCGCACCGGCACAGCCGGAGCTGCTGGTTTCGGCAGTGTTGCACCTGATGTCGCATTACACCGCGCATAACCAGGAAACCAGCGGTTGCGTCAAGCTGGCCTCGGTGATTGAGCGCCACTTGAAGGCGCTGGCAGATTTACCGAACCTGGCGCCGGTATTACGTGCAACCTGCCTGCAGTTGTCGGAGCAGTGGGGAACAGTAGTAGAGAACACCATGCCGCAGCCGGAAAAATACAATCTGTTCAGCAGATTCGTGGCTGCAAACAGGGTGTGCTGAAGTAGTACCGCGCAGTACCGAATAAGTGTTAATAACCGCCGCAAGAACATTCTTGTCGGCCGATTTCTATCTTTTTAATCTGCCTTTTAACTATGGCAGTAAGGTGCAAAATGATTGTTTGTGTTTGCAATAACGTATCGGATCGAAAAATTCGGCAGGCAGTCGATGAGGGCATGTCCTCCATGTCTGAACTGCGCGAGAACCTGGGTATCGGCACCTGCTGCGGGAAGTGTCGCTCCTGTGCAAAAAGTGTATTGCGTGAATGCCTCGGCAACCAGGCGCCGGCTGCCCTGCGTCATGTTCAAGCTATGGTGTTTCAACAAAACATACAGGCCGCGTAATCTCGCAGGGTAAGCTTAATTATGTCGTCAGCAGCAATCAGTTATCCCGCGCTTGCATGGAAACAAGTCAGGCGTATCGGGCCATTAGGAACCATCCTCCTGCTGCACGTAGCTTTTTTCTGGGCCTTGAAAAGCGGTCTGATCCATCAGGCCGCGCAAGCCATGCCGAAGGAAATCTTCGCCAGCTTCATCACGCCGGAAAAGGCGCCTGAGCCAACACTGCCAAAACCACAGCCGGCCGCACCAAAGACTGTCGCTGTAGTAAAGAAGAACATCACCCCGCCGCGCCCCACGCCGGTCGTCAATAACACACCATCGGAAGCCGCCATTTCAGTACCGACGCCGGCTCCGCAACCGCCGCAGCGTGAAGAACCCGTTGCAGCCGCAGCGCCAGCGGTGCCTGCTGCAGCTGCGGCTGCGGCCCAGCCACGCACCATCACGTCCGGGGTCGAATACATCCAGCCGCCTGATGTGAAATACCCTGCCGTCTCCAAGCGCATGGGCGAAGAAGGCAAATCGATCATCCGCGTTCTGATCAACGAAAAGGGCCGTGCCGAGCGCGCCGAGGTGCAAAAGTCTTCTGGCTCAAGCCGTCTGGATGACGCCGCCAGACAGGCAGTAATGCGGGCTTTGTTCAAGCCCTACATGGAAGACGGCAAGCCGATGCCGGTATTTGCCATCGTCCCTATCAATTTCCAGTTATCCAATTAATCAATCAATGGCACGTCTGGCGTTGCGCCAGAGCAGCCGCAGCTCATCTACAGCAGTTCATCGACAATACAGGGGAAATTATCATGGAAGTAAGTCCATACGGATTGGAAGCGCTCTGGGGCCAGGGCGATTTCGTCATTAAAAGCGTCGCCGTGCTGCTGGTGGCGATGTCGATCGCATCCTGGTATGTAATCCTGACCAAGGCTTTGCAAATCCTGCGCTTCCAACGTGCCGCACACGCCGCAGGCCATCAGTTCTGGGATACCACCAGCTTGCCGGAAGGCATTGCCACGCTAGGTACGGAAAACCCGTTTGCCGAAGTGGCTCAGGCCGGCGTCTCCTCGATGCGGCATCACGCTGCCCACAAAGGACATTTGCACGACCAGCTGTCGGTCAGCGACTGGGTCACCTTGTCATTGCGCCAGGCGATTGACGAAGTTTCAGGCAAATTGCAGGCCGGCATGGCGGTACTGGCGTCGGTTGGCTCGACCGCGCCGTTTGTCGGCTTGTTTGGCACGGTCTGGGGCATTTATCATGCGCTGGTATCGATCGGCACCTCTGGCCAGGCTAGCATCGACAAGGTCGCCGGACCGGTCGGTGAGGCACTGATCATGACCGCGCTTGGCCTGGCGGTGGCGATCCCGGCTACCTTCGGCTATAACGCACTGGTGCGCGGCAATAAAACCATCATCGCCAAGCTGAATAAATTCGGCTTCGACCTGCATGCGCTGTTTGTTACAGGTTCCCGCTCAAGTAATACCGAATCCGACAATCCGAACGGTTCGAACAATGGCGCCAGACTGGTCGCTGTGAAAGGCGCATGATGGGCATGGGTTCTCTGTCCGATTCGGACGACGATTTCAATCCGGAGATCAACACCACGCCGCTGGTCGACGTCATGCTGGTGCTTTTGATCATCTTCATCATGACCATCCCGGTGATGAATCACGCGGTAAAAATTGATTTACCGCGTGCCACCAACCAGCCGGACCAGACCAAGCCGGAAAACATCAATCTGTCTATCGATGCCGACGGCAAACTGTTCTGGAATGAAGAAGCTATCGATCGTAATGAACTCAATTCGCGGATTGCCGTTGCAGCCCAAAAGCAGCTGCAGCCTGAATTGCATTTGCGCGCAGCACGTACCGTGCAATATGAAAAAGTGGCTCAGGTCATGGCAGCGGCCCAATCCGGAGGGCTTGGAAAAATCGGCTTTGTTACCGATCCCGACGCCAAGTAGACATGTACAAATCACAATGAAAATGATTCGCGCTATCTGATGATGAAAAAGCCTATGGCATGCGCTATCATGGCTGCGATTTCGGTGATTGCCGGTTAATTTTGTCGGTTGAGCGGCATACCGATCACGTGAGAAGCCAGCATAAAGTCCAGAAATCCCCGATTTTATCGCTGCGTACTCCGCATCCCCAACATAGCGAGGTTCCCATGCAAGGCGAAAAACAAATCATCACGCTGCTCAATGCGCAGTTAACCAATGAACTGACTGCGATCAATCAGTATTTCCTGCATGCCCGCATGTACAAGCACTGGGGCCTGGAAAAGCTCGGCAAGAAGGAATATGAAGAGTCGATCGGCGAAATGAAACACGCCGACAAACTGATCGACCGCATCCTGATGCTGAATGGCCTGCCGAACCTGCAGGCATTGCACAAGCTGATGATCGGTGAGTCGACGCCGGAGATGCTGCAGTGCGACCTGAAGCTGGAGCAAGGCGCGCAAAAGACTGTCAAGGAAGGCATCGCCGCTTGTGAAAAAGCCGGTGATTATGTATCGCGCGAACTCTTCGTGGAAATCCTCGAAGATACGGAAGAACATATCGACTGGCTGGAAACCCAGCTCGACCTGATCGATAAAGTCGGGCTGCAGAACTATCTGCAAAGCCAGATGGACGCTTAACTGGCGTCGACACCAGACTCAAACTCGATCTCAGACTCGCGGCTTCCGACTTATCCTCGGAAGCCGTTTTTCTTTATGCCCCGCCTACGCGACCAAAGCCAGCAAGCTGCGAATGACAGCATCAGCTGTCAATGACGCATCTTGCGCCTCGACGATTTTCCGCTTATTGGTATGGCCGTGGGTGATCACAATCCTGCTGCGCGGCACATCCAGCAGCTCCGCCAGATAGCGAATCAACGCTTCGTTTGCCTTACCCTCGATGGGTTGCGCCTGTAAGCGTACTTTGAGTACGTCTTCCTGGGGACCGATGACTTGGCTTTTCTTGGCATTGGGCGTTACCTGCAGCGCCAGCCTGACGCCACCGGCAATATCGGAGCACCATGCATGCAATCTTTGGCCCTGCACAGGCGTCGTGCCTGCACCTGCGCCCGCCTTGCGGTTCATTTGCGGCTCATTTGTGATTCACGTCAGCGACATGATCAGATAGATCACCAGCTGGTGCACTACTCTCAGCAGTATCAGCGCTGCCAGCGGCGACAGATCGATATTGCCAATCAGCGGGATAATCCTGCGCAAAGGCCGCAGCAACGGCTCATTCAACGCTCGTACGAAGGGCGCCAGGGGTGCATTCGGATTCACCCAGCTAAAGATCGCTTCAATAATCAATAACGCGATCAGTCCATAAAATACCCATTGGAAAAACAGCAGCGCCGACAGGCTGAAAATCAATGTGGCATTCAATGCCGACCTGACGCCGAGTTCCAGCAAGATGCAGATGACGGCCACCAGGAGCGCGCCGATCAGGCTGGCCCAGTCGTAGCCGCCAACCCCGGGCAACAAGCGCCGCATTGGGCGCACAGCCCAGTCAGACAGGGTAAAGATGAACTGCGCCAACTGTTGCGGCGGCCGTACCCGCACCGCCTGGATCCAGAATCGCAGTAACAGGACTCCGCCCAGGACGCTGGCGATAGTTTCGATAATCAAGGTGAAAATATTCTGCAACACGACGTGTTTCCCTTCCCATATGAAGCAATGATTCAGGCTTGCGAACATCGACGCGTGACGGTCCAGCGCGCCAATATACTGATAACTTACCCGAATTCGGGCGCAAGATGTAATTCGGAAACGTAGGCGAATGCCACGGATTCAGGAAAAGTACGAGTGTACCAGCTGGCTGTCATAGCAGTTATTTCGGCTTGGCTGCGCTAGCTGACGAACCTGCTCACGCGCTACTCACATCGCACTCGCATCGCGTACCCGCAAATAAAAACCCGCTGGACAGCGCTAGGCTGTACAGCGGGCGATACCTGAATTCAATCAGGTAAGCTGACAAACGCTAATTACGGGCGTGTGCCAGTTGGGAACGGCCAAGCTGCTGCCGGGTTGAGCACTGTCTTTACTGCTGGCTCAGCTGCAGGTTTTGCCACTGGTTTTTTGGCTGCAGGTTTCGCTGCGGCTTTTTTAACAGTTGGCTTAGCTGCTGCAGGTTTGGCGGCAGGTTTAGCTGCTGCCTTAGCTACCGGCTTTTTTGCTGCTGGCTTAGCCGCGACTTTCTTAACTGCCGGCTTTTTGGCCGCTGGTTTAGCTGCTGCTTTAGCTACCGGTTTCTTGGCTGCAGGTTTAGCTGCTGCTTTGGCTACCGGCTTTTTCGCTGCTGGCTTAGCTGCTGCTTTCTTAGCTACTGGCTTCTTAGCTGCAGGCTTAGCTGCTGGTTTAGCTGCTGCTTTCTTAGCTACCGGCTTTTTGGCCGCGACAGCTTTCTTAGCAACTGGCTTCTTAGCTGCTGGTTTAGCTGCTGCTTTCTTAGCTACTGGCTTTTTGGCCGCGACAGCTTTCTTAGCAACTGGCTTCTTGGCCGCTGCTGGTTTTGCTGCTGCTTTCTTAGCTACTGGCTTTTTAGCCGCGACAGCTTTCTTGGCAGCTGGTTTCTTAGCTGCTGGTTTTGCTGCTGCTTTAGCTACTGGCT
>FTFY01000914.1_pt1 | contig 14115 bp, 14 predicted proteins | sample 1640561 | NCBI WGS metagenome assembly FTFY01 (sample SAMEA3914789, study PRJEB12502) | metagenome | biome: forest; material: soil | place: Canada | collected 2011-07-03 | depth 0.3 m | reverse complement strand
CAGGCGGTCGACTACTTCGACCCGTGGCGCCGAATAATTGCTGGCAAACGCATTGGCGCGCAACAGCATGGTGGCGCGGCTGACTTCTTCCGAAAACGGCTCGCCGATACCGGCGCAATGGGCCTTGATCAGCTGGGTCTGGAACAACTCGATGTGTTCGACCTTGATGCGGGTGTCTTTCAACAAGCCGACGCCGGTATTGAAGCTGTACATCATCGGCGCTTCATCGTGCATCCAGGTCGATTCGATGTAGTCGCGGCTTTCTTTCAGGGCGGCGCGTGAAGAATCGGCCAGGGTTACTGGCAGGCGCGGCGCACGGGCGACGTCGACTACTTGCTGCGCAGAAAGGCTAAAGCCGTCAATAGTAATGGTGGTATTGGTCATGTTCACATCCAAAGTAGAAATACAAAATAGGGATACAAAATAAATCCGTGTTCTTGCCGAGCCAAATGCCGAGTACGAGTTTTCCTGGGTTTTCCTGTTTTTCCTGTTTTTCCTGTTTTTCTTGGTTTTTTTGAATAATACTCTTGAATTCAATTATTGCATACAATAAGTGAATGCATTATATTGAATCCGGAGCGCCGCTTTTCCAAGCTTGAATCGGGGCGATTCCAGACTTATAAATTGGTATAAACCAAACAAACAATTAGGAGACGAACGTGCGGCGCTTTTATAAATCACTGTTTGGCCAGGTGCTCATAGCACTTGTCATGGGAATCGCAGTCGGGGTGTTGTTCCCGAAATTCGGAGAAAGCCTGAAGCCTCTGGGCGACGGTTTTATCAAGCTGGTCAAGATGATCATCCCGATGATCGTGTTCTGTGTCGTGGTACATGGCATTTACGGTGCGGGCGAGTTGAAAAAAGTCGGCCGGGTCGGCTTGAAGGCGCTGATCTACTTTGAAGTGGTGACTACGCTGGCCCTGGTACTGGGGTTGCTGCTGGCTTTTGTATTCCATCCTGGCGTCGGCATGAACATCAATCCCGACACCTTGGATGCCAGTGCCTTGTCCAGCTACGTGGAAACCGCCAATAAGGTAAGAGGCAGCAGCTTTTCCGACTTCGTGATGAAAATCATCCCGAATACCGTGGTCAGCGCGTTTACCTCTGGCGACGTACTGCAGGTGCTGCTGTTTTCGATCATTTTCGGTTCGGCCCTGTCGCTGATCGGTGAAAAAGCAGCACCCATCATCACCATCGTGCACAGCATGTCGGATGCTTTTTTCAAATGCATGTCTTTCATCATCAGGCTGGCGCCGCTCGGCGTGTTCGGGGCGATTGCGTTCACGGTCGGCAAATATGGCGTCGGCTCCTTGCAACAGTTGAGTTTCCTGGTACTCCTGTACTTCTTTGCGGTGGTGATTTTCGTCTTTGCGATATTGGGCACCATCCTGCGGCTCGCCGGTTTCAGTATCTTCAAGCTGATCAAATACCTGCGTGCCGAACTGCTGGTGGTGTTGGCAACCGCGTCATCTGACAGCGTGCTGCCGCAGATCATGCGCAAGCTGGAGTACATGGGCATCAAGGATTCCACCGTCGGCCTGGTGATTCCGACCGGTTATTCGTTCAACCTCGACGCTTTCTCGATCTACCTGACACTGGCCGCCGTGTTCATTGCACAAGCCACCAATACGCCGCTGGCACTGACCGATTTGCTGGCAATCCTGGCGGTTGCCTTGATTACTTCCAAGGGCGCCCATGGCGTGCCGGGCTCGGCAATCGTGATTCTGGCGGCCACCTTGTCGGCCATTCCGGCGATCCCCGTGGTCGGACTGGTGCTGGTGTTGTCGGTCGACTGGTTCATGGGCATCGCGCGTGCACTTGGCAATTTGCTGGGTAACTGCGTGGCGACCGTAGTGGTGGCGGTGTGGGAAAAAGATATCGACAAGGTACGAGCGCATGCGGTCTTGAACGGTGAACGTCCGCCTGCCGTGGGGGAAGATCTTGACGCGGCCAACCTGCAAATAGCGGCTGAGGGCAGGTCGCTGTAGGTAGAAAACAGGCAGAGAGCAAGCAGAGAGCAGGTACGCCCGACGCCATTGGCGGTCGGGCGCAACCCCGGCAACCCATTCTTATTTTTTGAAGGTGCACCATTTGCAAGTACAATTTTGAACTTTAGAACCCAGCTTCAAGGAAATCGATAACATGAGCCTGTCTTCCAGCCCATCCGGCGCCGACAGTTCTGACGATATAGCGGCCGATATCACGACCGCGATTGCCGAGCAGCGCCTGCCACCCGGCACCAAATTGCGGGAAGAGGCCCTCGCGCGCCTGTATTCCGTGAGCCGCACCAAGATCCGGGCGGCGCTGGTGATGCTGGCGAAAGATAAATTGATCGATCTGGTGCCCGACAAAGGGGCATTTGTAAGCCGGCCGACTGAGGAAGAGGCGCGCCAGATATTCTTCGTGCGGCGTGTGCTGGAAGCTGCGCTGGTGCGCGAATTCGTGGCCAGGGCGGACGCCGCCGATTATCAAATGCTTGAGCAGCACTTGCGGGAGGAACGTGAGGCGCTGTCCAAGGAGAATCCGCAAATCCGCTCCAAATTGCTGAGCGATTTTCACATTCTGCTGGCGCGTACCGTGGGCAATCAGGTCCTGACCGATGTGCTGACCAAACTGGCCGGCCGCAGTTCGCTGATTACCATGTTGTACCAGTCCACCAGGGATGCGACATGTTCATCGGACGAGCACGTTGAATTCCTGAAAGCGGCGAAGGCCGGGGATACGGAAAAGGCAGTACAACTGATGGCGCACCATCTACATCACGTGGAGTCTGCCTTGCAATTCGAGATACCGCCACCTGGCGGCAAGAAGGATTTCGTCAAGGCATTGCTGGCTTAGTGTAGTGCTACCGCATAGCGCCCAGCCGGCGCTTACATCTGTTTGAACAAATGGATAAAGCTGCGGCTCACTTCCAGTTTTTCTGTATGTCCCTTTATCAGCACCTGATGGCGGCCGCGCATGTCGCGGGTAATACCGTCAATAGCGTTGACATTGACCAGGGTGGCGCGGTGGATTTGCCAGAACAGGTCGGGATCCAGCTCTTCGGCCAGGTCGCGTACCGGTTTGCGGATCAGCGCTTCGTAAGTGGCAGTCTGGACGCTGGTGTACTTTTCGTCGGAACGGAAAAACAGAATCTCCTGCACCGGAATCAGCCGCAGCTGCTGGCCGATGCTGGCCTGTATCCATTGCAGATAAACCGGTTTGGTGGCGATCCCCATTTGCTTGGCGAGCTGGGTCAGCATCGAACCCATGTCGGTCGGCGTCGAGCTGAGCCGGGCCTTGAGGCGGGTGACGGTCAGGCCCAGGCGTTCGGTCTCGGCCGGTTTCAGGATGTAATCGACAGCGCCACGCTCGAAAGCTTCGATGGCGTATTCGTCATAGGCGGTAATAAAAACGATGTGGCTTTTGCCACCTATCTCTTGCGCCGCCTGCAGCCCGGTTTTTCCCGGCATGCGGATGTCGAGGAAGGTGAAATCAGGTTGCAGCTGGTCGACCAGCTCGACGGCTTCATCACCGTTTTTCGCTTCGCCGAGGATTTCCAGTTCCGGCCATGCCTGGCTCAGGCGCAAACGGATCTGGTCGCGCATCAGGCGTTCGTCATCGGCAATGATAGCAGTAGGCATAGGCAATTATTCTAACAGGAGATTCAGCGTTTTTTGACCGAGCCGGAGCCCATGATGCTGGAGCGCACTTGCGGGTCGCCGCTGTATGAGACGTCGCCGGATCCGGCGGTTGAGACCTCGAGATTCTTGCTGGCGTAGACATGTGCATCGCCGCTGCCGACGATCGACACGCTGGTGTTTTCAGCGAGCAAACCAAAGCCGTCATAATCGCCGCTACCGGCAATCGATACCTTCAGGTCACGCGTCTTGCCTTTGACCTTGATATCGCCGGCGCCGGCGATAGAGGCAGCGACTGTAGGCGTGTTCAATTCTCCGCTGAGGCTGCCAGAGCCGGATATGGCAATCTTGATGCTGTCTTTTGAACTCAATTTACCGACTACCTTGAGATTGCCGGAGCCGTAGATGCTCAAAGCGTTTACATCCGGCGTGCTCAGATAAACATTGATTTCGTGGTGGCTGGTGAAAGACGAATTGCGTTTCAGATGGACTTTCATGACCGAGCCGCTGGTTTCCAGCTCGACCAGCGAAATCAGGTTGGATTCCGCTTCGATCACGGCTGGCTTGACCGGCCCCTGGGTTAAATATACGTTCACAGCATCCGCGACTTCCAGTTGCTGGAAACTACCTACCTGGCGCTCGACTCTGACTACTTCGGCAGCCATGCTTGAGCTGCTGCCGAGCAGCGGAACCAAGGCTGCGGTGGCGAGTGTAAAGATTAGCGCAAAACGCGAGATCGATTTCATATACATGTTTCCTCTTACTTATAAAACTAGCCTGAATAATGGATTCACGCAGGCTTGGCCTTGCTTGCGCCGACTACTTGATATGGCACTTCAATGGTTGAGCATACGCCGCTCGGGCTGTTAGGCGCTATCTCCAGTTGTGCGGCGTTACCGTGCAGCAGTTTCAGGCGGTCGCGGATACTTTGCAATCCCAGACCGGTGCCATTGCTGGGGAAGGCGCCAAAACCGAGGCCATCGTCAGTGACGCTGACACGCAACTGATTGTCGGCTACTTCTGCCTTGATACGCAAGTAGCCACCTTCCGCCTTGCGCTCAAGGCCGTGCTTGATGGCGTTTTCCACCAGAGATTGCAGCATCATCGGCGGGAAGGCTGCGCTACGTAAGCCGTCGGACACTTGCAGGTCGACATTCAGGCGTTCTTCCATGCGCATCTTCAACAAATCCAGGTAAGCCCGCACGATGTCGACTTCGCGGCCCAGCGTGGTGACGGTGGCGGTTTCCCGCATTTGCGGCAATACCGCACGCAAGTACTGGATCAGGCGCTTCTGCATGGCAGATGCGCGTGGCGGATCGGTTTCGATCAGGTATTCAACCGACGCCAGCGTATTGAACAGGAAATGCGGTTCAACCTGAGCCTGGATCATCTGCATCTTGGCTTCCGATACTTCGCGTTGCAGGTTGGCGTGCTCGGCGGCGGCGTTGGCAGCCTGGGCCCGCGCTTCAGCCCGTTTCTTGCCGCCCATCAGGGCCTTGGTGCCGAACAAGCCGATCAGCAGCAACAGCACAAAATTCACAAACCATTCAGAAGACTTCTTTTGGTAGCGGGCAACCTGCTGCTCGGCTTTTTCGGCGGCGGCTTCATGGATGGCGGCAATCGCATCGTTGATCGCCTGATTGACATCCTGGGTAGCGTCCGGCGGCAGGCTCAAGTGCAGGCTGGCGGCATTATTGTCGTGGGCAGGCGCGGCTGGAGGTGCCGGCGGCGCATCTGGTGCGGCTGGGGCATCTGGTGCAGCAGGCGGTGCCGGAGGCGCCGGCATCACCTTGGCACTCGCGGCATCGTCGCCATCATAGGTATAAGTGCCGGTATTGATATGGACGCCGGTGTCGTCAATCCGGATATCGGTTTTGCCTCGGCCGGCCTTAGCCGATTTTGAGGTGCTGCCATTATGTTTGCTGACTTTCTCGATGACGAGTTCGTCAGAAGAAAACAGCGTTTCCTGCAAAATCCCGGCAGCTGCCAGCATCAGTACGGCAAACAACAAGAACTTCCACCACGAAAGCTGCGTGACCCAGCTAGCAACTTTGTCGAATCCGCGCGACAAATAGGTCGAGGTGATCGCGGCATTTTTCTTGAATGTGGTGAACGAATCAGGATTCATAGAGTAGGGATCAGTTGTGCGGCAACTCGAAAAGTTGTCGTCATTTTAAACGGAACGGGCGCAGCAGTCTGACCGTTTTGCTATAAAGCATCAAAGAGCGCTGAGCGCCTGCGAGCCGGTTTGCTCGGTTTTCTTACGTGCTACTTTCTTCATGGCTTGTGCCCGCTGTTGCTGCTGTTGCTGAGTAAAAGCGATTTTTTCTTGAGGTGTCATGCGTTTGCCGATAATCACGATGGGCGGCATCAACAGCGGAATCTCTTCAGACTGTGCTGCAGCTTTTTTAGCCGGTGCAGCTGCCATGGCTGGTGTAAGACTCGTGCTCAGGGCCGCTAACAGCGTGGTGGCGACCAATAATCTGGATACGGTGTTCATTTGCAATCTCCTGGTTTGGAACTGCGGCGAAACTGCTGCCGAGTTGGCGGCTTAGATGACGGCTTTCTTGTGGCTGGCTTCTTGCTGTGCCAGGACCGATTTTTGTTCCTGGTTCAGACGCTTGCCGACGACGGTGATCGTGGCCAGGTAGCCGTCCTGTTGTGCCAGGGCCAGCTTTTCTTGCGGGTTCAGGCGTTTGGCGACGATCGTCACGGTTTGCAAGAATTCAGGATGGCTTGGACGTTTGCCGATAATCGTGATGGTCGGCAGTGTGGAAACTTCAGTTTGCTGTGGTGCTGCCTGTGCCGGGGCGATGCTGCCAGCCAGAGTAGCGATGGACAGGATGGCGATCAGTGCTGTGCGTGCTGTGTTCATTTTGTTCTCCGTTAAGTGATTCGCAGGTGGCTGACGTTGTTGCATGTCGTCACTTTAGGGAGGGGCAGGGCAAGTCGCCAGCTGCTTGCGACAATCTGCAGAAATGGCGGAACAGAATACAAAAAAGCGCACCTGGAATGCAGCGGATTTATCCGGCTTTTGACGAAACGACAGGGAGTCGACGCGGGGACGAAGGCTTTTTAGTGTTGCTGAGCCACATTATTAATTGCCTAAAAGATAAATAAAATGCGTGCCAAACGGGAAATTAACTATTTCCCTTATGCAAATTCATTCTATGTACATGCTAAAAAGTTCGTTCTCTTTATAACAATCCGGTGAGATTATCTTCGCTCTTTAGCCGTATTTGTAATAAGAGGACGATGTATGACAGCCGCCGCGCTTACCAACCAAGGCCTTGCAAGCAAGCCCGCCACGCCATTCCGCGTGATGCCCGGGTTTCGCCTGTCGCTGGGATTCACGCTGTTTTATCTGGCCCTGATCGTACTGATCCCCTTGTCGGCAGTGTTTCTCAAGACCTTCACGTTGAGCTGGGACGGTTTCATCGCCGCAGTCACTTCGCCACGGGTGATGGCGTCCTACCGCCTGACTTTCGGCACATCCTTGCTGGCAGCGCTGCTGAACGCATTTTTCGGCGGCATCGTGGCCTGGGTTCTGGTGCGTTACCAGTTTCCCGGCAAAAAACTGGTCGACGCCCTGGTTGACCTGCCGTTTGCACTGCCAACCGCAGTAGCCGGCATCGCCTTGACCGCGCTGTATTCAAGCAATGGCTGGATCGGCCAGTATCTGGAACCGCTGGGCATCAAGGTCGCTTTTACACCGCTAGGTATATTAGTAGCGCTGACTTTCATCGGCTTGCCGTTTGTGGTGCGTACCGTGCAACCGGTGCTGGAAGATGCCGAGAAAGAACTGGAAGAAGCCGCCGCCAGTTTGGGCGCTAATCATTGGCAGACTTTTACCCGGGTGATTTTTCCGACCGTATTTCCTGCGTTATTGACCGGTTTCGCGTTGTCGTTTGCCCGCGCTACCGGCGAGTACGGCTCAGTCATCTTCATCGCCGGCAATATGCCGATGGTGTCGGAAATCACCCCCTTGTTCATTATTACCAAGCTGGAGCAGTACGACTACGCCGGAGCGACCGCGATTGCGGTGGTGATGCTGACTGTGTCGTTTTTGCTGCTGCTGGCGATCAACGTATTGCAAGCCTGGACCCGCAAGCGCGGCCAGTCGGTCAAAGTATAGGAGTCGGACTTGAGCGCTACTGCCAGTAATTTCAATTCGACTGCCGCGACGGCAACACCGGTTGCAAGGCCGCAGGCAAGAGGTGAACCGATCCATGTGCCGAACGCCACCCTGGAACCGTTGTGGGTACGCACCCTGTTAATGACGGTGGCGCTGTTGTTCCTCGCCCTGTTCCTGGTGGTGCCGCTGCTGTCTGTATTTGCCGAAGCATTCAAGAAGGGCTGGGAGGCCTATCTGGCCGCAATCATCGAGCCGGATGCGATCAGCGCCATCAAGCTAACCTTGCTGACTGCCGCGATTGCGGTGCCGCTCAACCTGGTGTTCGGGGTCGCCGCGGCGTGGACGATTGCCAAGTTTGAATTCCGCGGCAAGAACATCTTGCTGACGTTGATCGATCTGCCGTTCTCGGTATCGCCGGTGATATCCGGCCTGATTTATGTGCTGTTGTTCGGCGCCCAGGGCTGGTTCGGCCCATGGCTGCGCGAGCACGATATCAAGATTCTGTTTGCTGTGCCGGGCATCGTGCTGGCGACCGTGTTTGTGACCTTTCCCTTTGTTGCGCGCGAGTTGATCCCGTTGATGCAGGCGCAGGGTAGCGAAGAAGAAGAGGCCGCCCTGGTGCTAGGCGCTTCTGGCTGGAAGACATTCCGCCACGTGACCTTGCCGAATATTAAATGGGGCCTGCTGTACGGCGTGATTTTGTGTAACGCCCGCGCCATGGGCGAGTTCGGGGCGGTGTCGGTGGTGTCCGGCCATATTCGCGGCGAGACCAACACCATCCCCTTGCAGGTAGAGATTCTGTACAACGAATACAACTTCCAGGCAGCGTTTGCGGTGGCTTCGCTGCTGGCGTTTCTGGCGCTGCTGACCCTGGCGCTGAAATCGTTCATCGAATGGCGTTTGCGTGAGACGGTGCTGCCGCATAACGTGGGGCATCAAACAGGACAGGAGCAGGCATGAGTATCCAGGTAAGCAACATCAACAAGCGCTTCGGTGAGTTTGTCGCACTGAATAATGTATCGCTGGAATTTCCGACCGGGGAGTTGACCGCGCTGCTGGGGCCTTCCGGCTGTGGCAAGACCACCTTGTTGCGCATCATCGCTGGCCTCGAAGCACAGGATAGCGGCCAGGTCTTGCTGGAAGGCGAAGATGCTTCATCGCGCCATGTACGCGAGCGCCAGGTTGGTTTCGTATTCCAGCACTATGCCTTGTTCAAGCATATGACCGTGTTTGAAAACATCGCCTTCGGCTTGCGCGTCAAGCCGCGTGCCCAGCGCCCGAGCGAAAGCGCGATTCGTGAAAAAGTAACCAGCTTGCTGGAACTGGTGCAACTGGACTGGCTGGCCGATCGTTATCCGCCGCAATTGTCCGGCGGCCAGCGTCAGCGCATTGCACTGGCGCGAGCACTGGCGGTAGAACCGCGCGTGCTGCTGCTGGATGAACCGTTCGGCGCGCTGGACGCCAAGGTGCGCAAGGAATTGCGGCGCTGGCTGCGGCGCCTGCACGACGAGTTGCACGTCACCAGTATTTTCGTGACCCACGATCAGGAAGAAGCGCTGGAAGTGGCGGACCAGATCGTCCTGATGAACAAGGGCAATGTCGAGCAGGTAGGCGCACCGCAGCAAGTCTATGAAAACCCGGCATCGCCATTCGTCTACGGCTTCCTTGGCAACGTCAACCTGTTTCACGGCCGTGTGCACCAAGGCGTGCTGGATACCGGCGGCGCCACTTTCGACGCGCCCGAGCACGCCACGGCGCAAGACGCGCAAGGCGTCGGCTATGTACGGCCGCATGACCTCGACATCGATCGCTACACCACCGGCGCCGAAGGAATCGTGGTGCAACTGCGGCGCGCCCATGCAATCGGGCCGCTGGCACAGCTGGAACTGGAACGCAGCGATGGCGCCGATGCCGGTCTGATCGAAGCGGTGATTTCCAGCGAGCGTTTCAGGCAGCTCAATTTGAAAGATGGCGAAACCTTGGTGGTGCGGCCGCGCCGCCTGCAGGTGTTCGTCGACGGTCAAGCTAAACAACAAGCTACACAGTAAGGAGAAGAATATGAATTTCCAACAATTACGCTCGATCCGCGAAGCAGCGCGCTGCGGTTTCAATCTGACTGAAGTAGCGAATGTCTTGTTTACTTCACAACCTGGAGTCAGTCGCCAGATCCGCGAGCTGGAAGAAGAACTCGGCGTCGATATTTTCATCCGCAACGGTAAACGCCTGATCGGCTTGACCGATCCCGGTAAAGGCATCTTGAAGATCGTCGAAAGACTGTTGCAGGAAGCGGAAAACCTGCGCCAGGCCAGCCAGGAATATTCGGGCGAAACCAGCGGCACCCTGACTGTCGCCGCTACCCATACACAGGCACGCTACGCCTTGCCGCGCGTGGTGCAAGGTTTCCGTGCCAGTTTCCCCGATGTCCGCATCGCCTTGCAACAAAGTTCGCCGGAACATATTGCCGACTGGGTGATATCGGGCAAGGCCGACGTCGGCATCGCAACTGAAGGCCTGACCCAGTTCAAGGAATTGATTTCCTTTCCATGCTATGAGTGGAGCCACGTTTTGGTCGTGCCGGAGAATCATCCATTGCTGGAGATCAGCGGGCCGATCAGCCTGGAAGATCTGGCGGCGTATCCTTTGATTACCTACGACGTCGGTTTTACCGGTCGCGGCCATATCGACGCTGCGTTCAGCAAGGCCGGCATCACGCCCGATATCGTCCTGACTGCGATGGATTCCGACGTCATCCAGCAATACGTATCGCTCGGCCTGGGTGTCGGGCTGGTGGCCTCGATGGCGACCGAACATAGCCGCCAGAACGGCTTGCGTTCGATTTCGGTATCGCATCTGCTGGCATCCAATGTGACCCGGCTGGCAGTTCGGCGCGGAGCTTACCTGCGTTCATACACGTATGACTTCATCTTGCAGTTCGCACCGCAGCTGAAACGTGAAGATATCGTTGAAGCATTGCAGGCAGAACCGCATGGCGCCGGCAGCAACGGTGTGCACAAGGTTGATTTTGAACCGCGCATCTTGAAAATCGCCTGAATCGAGCGACGCCTCTAAATCCGGCTGCGCTGGGCCAGGGGTCATGGCCTTGTCATATTCCGACGTTACGATTTCGTCTGTCTCCTCCGATCCTCCCCGGATTCGGATTTAGCCCGCTACCGCAAGGTCAGCGGGCTTTTTCTTTGCGCGTTTCTGTACCACTGTCGGAAAAAGTCATTAAATCAATAGCTTAGTGAATTGGCAGGGTAGTTATCCACAGGGCTACTCACAATTTCTGTGGGTAACTCATGCGGCACGCCGCCAATCGTAGTCGGCTTGTTGCGCGCTTCTGTACCAGTATCGGAAAATTCTATTAAATCAATTACTTAACGAGTTGGCAGGGAGGTTATCCACAGAGCTACGCACAATTTCTGTGGGTAACTCACACCGCGCGCAAGCCGCTTGGGGTATCTCATTGGCCTGCAACATTGTTGGCTATAATCGACGGCTTGGAGGCCCGCTTTAGCGCATACTTATCAAGCCCAGCCCGTCAAGCCCAGCCACTCATTGGAAAGCAATAAATTTATGGCCTCATCCCCGGAAAACCTCAGCATGGCAGTATTCTGCGACTTCGAAAACGTCGCGCTCGGTGTGCGTGATGCAAAATACGAGAAGTTCGACATCAAGCCGGTGCTGGAGCGCCTCCTGCTGAAGGGCAGCATCGTCGTCAAGAAGGCTTACTGCGACTGGGAGCGCTACAAGGAGTTCAAGGCCACCATGCACGAGGCCAATTTCGAGCTGATCGAAATCCCGCATGTGCGCCAGTCCGGCAAGAATTCGGCTGACATCCGCCTGGTGGTAGATGCACTCGATCTTTGCTACATGAAATCGCACGTCAATACCTTCGTCATCATCAGCGGCGACTCCGACTTCTCGCCGCTGGTCTCCAAATTGCGCGAGAACGCCAAGCAAGTCATCGGCGTCGGCGTCAAGCAATCGACTTCCGACCTGCTGGTTGCCAACTGCGACGAATTCATTTTTTATGACGACCTGGTACGCGAGAGCCGGCGCACGGCCGCCAAGCGCGGTACGCGGGACACGCAACCGGCAGCCAAACGTTCGCCCGATGAAGAAAAGCGTCGCAAGGCAGAGTTGGAAGCGCGCAAGAACCAGGCGATCGACATGGCGGTTGAAACTTTCGATGCGCTGGTATCCGAACGCGGCGACAGCGGCAAGATTTGGGCATCTGTGTTGAAAGAAGCGATCAAGCGCCGCAAGCCCGATTTCAGCGAGTCGTATTACGGTTTCCGTGCCTTCGGCAATTTGCTGGAGGAAGCCCAGGCACGCGGTCTGCTCGAATTCGGCCGTGACGAGAAATCGGGAGCTTACGTATATCGCAGTAGCGGCAATAATGGCAACAGCGGCGGCACGATTGCCAGCGAAGTCGCAGCGGAACAACCGGCGCCGGCATCGTTGCCGCTGCCGGAAGTAAGTGACGCGACAGCAGTTTCACCGGCGTTAGCGGCAGGGACTGAAGACAACGGCGCCAAACCGGAAACCCGCCGCAAGGGACGCGGAGGCCGGAAGCCGGCTGAAAAGAAAGTCGCAGCGGCTGCGCCGCAAGTTGTCGCGCAGGCTATCGCGCCGGAAACGCCCGCAGCTGTCGAAGCGCCGGTTCAGCCACCGGAAGAAGCTACGGTTAAAGGCGTAAAAACGTCCCGCAAGCCAGCCGCACGCAGCCGTCGCCCGCGTAAATCTGAAGTGAAGCCGGACGAAGCTTGATGAAGGACGGCCGCGATTTTGTGTCTCTACGGTAGCGGCGACACCGCAATCCCGCTTGCGGCACAATCCGGATTCTGCAAATGAGAGACCGCAAGCGGCCAGCAGTAGTTCGTGGCTGATCGCCGAATCTGTACTGCCGAGATATTTGAAAGGGTGATTGAAATGCCAAGAAATCCCCATGTGGTGCTTTACGTTCTGGTGTTAATAGCGGTTGTCGTCAGTGTAGATTTACTGTTCTTTAAGAATCGATTCTGGGAACGGCTGATGGTGAACATCGGTATTGTCTTGGTGTTCGCGGCCTTCTATTTGAGATTCCTAAAGTGAACCCATAGGCACGGTCCCGACGTAGCGCGTAAGTGAAACCTGCCGTTCGGCGCGATCTACGAGTTTGTGACCGGCTGCATACGGCCAGAAGCGGACGGTCAGTAGCTCTATCGAAATAGGGACGGTTAATTCAACTAGACATTTATCCACCACGAACTTCTACAAGGCTTCTTGCAACAGTTTTCTCACACTTATTCTTGCCTATGTCCCAATTGCCCGTAATTGAAACTCAAAGAACTATTCTGACCGTGCTACACGCTGAGAATGCACACTTGCTGTTTGCTTATCAACTAGCAAACGCGGAACATTTGGCCGTATGGGAACCGGCAAGGGACAGTAATTTTTATACTGCTGAATCCTGTCGCGAGCGTAGTGAAAAGGCGTATCGCGGGTTTTTGGATGGCTCCGCACTGAATTTCATCGCTGTTGAACGAGCTTCGCAAAAGATGGTTGCAGGCTGTAATTTTACGAATATTGTAAGGGGCCTTTTTCTGGGGTGTAATCTGGGGTATTCAGTAGATAAGGAATTTGAGGGTAAAGGGCTAATGCGAGAAGTCGCGATAGCCGGAATACGTTACGTATTTGATGTACTTTGCCTGCATCGCATAATGGCAAATCATGTGCCTTCCAATGTGAGAAGCGAGAAATTGCTAAGCAATCTAGGATTCCAGCGTGAAGGTTATGCCAAGGCATACCTGAAAATTGCAGGAAAATGGGAAGACATGGTGCTCAACTCTCTTATCAATCCGATGGCGTAAGTCGTTTGGGTTATCTGCAATTGAGAGACCGTAAGCGGCCAGTTGCTGCCGGTTGGGGTTTCCACGAAACGACCATTCAGATAGCAGCTCCGCTCAGATTGCAGCCGTTCCCAATGTCGGTAGATCGATCTGAAGCAATAAGTCAGTTCCATAGCTAGCATCGGTGATGGCGGTTGCCATAGGAAGGTCTTGGTCGCCTAGTACAATGAAACCGCCCGCAGATTTTGAGATGGTCAAACTCTTGATGTGATCCCGTCCAGCTCCGACAAGCTTTCCGGCGATAGCGTCAGCTGCGCGGCGGCCAGGTTCTCGCGGAGATGGGTAACTGACGACGTGCCGGGGATCAACAAGATGTTGGGCGACCGGTGCAGCAGCCAGGCCAGAGCGACCTGCAATGGCGTGACCGCGAGTCGGCTGGCAACGTTAGACAGGGTTGACGATTGTAGTGGCGAAAACCCGCCGAGCGGAAAGAACGGCACATAGGCGATATCTTCGCGGGCAAGCT
>FTFY01001087.1_pt1 | contig 14204 bp, 14 predicted proteins | sample 1640561 | NCBI WGS metagenome assembly FTFY01 (sample SAMEA3914789, study PRJEB12502) | metagenome | biome: forest; material: soil | place: Canada | collected 2011-07-03 | depth 0.3 m | reverse complement strand
TGCGCGCATTGCGTGCCGCCGTGCTGGCGACACGCCTGGAGCATCAATAATTTTCAGGCAAAAGCAGCGTTATCGGCTGATCACCAGCAAAGCCAGCGCGACGACTGCTGGCACGGCTTGAATGTACAGGATCTTGCGGCTGACGGTGAGCGCGCCGAAAACGCCGGCAACGATCACGCATGCCAGGAAAAACACCTTGATCGAAAACCCTGGCGCTCCCATGCACAAGCCCCAAGCCAGGCCCGCCGCCAGGAAGCCGTTATACAAACCCTGGTTGGCGGCCAGGGCTTTGGAGGCTGCGGCGAACTCCGGCGTAAGCCTGAAAGTCTTGATGCCGAAAGGTTTATCCCACAAGAACATTTCGAGGACCAGAAAATAAACGTGCAGCAAGGCGACCAAAGCAATCAACAAGTTGGCGACAGTATTCAAGGCAAACTCCACTTTCTTAAAATTTTTATTCGGCTGGATGGCAGATGCTGCAAGGTGATGCATTTTTTACGTTTTCGACTCCAGCTGCCTGGCATGCTGTGCGGCCAGTTCAACCTCAAGCGCGGCGACGCGCTGAACTGCCGGGCGGGCATTGATCCGGTCGATATAAGCCTGGATCACCGGCGACATCGGCACCAGCTGGAAACCCGTGGTCCACTTTAATGCCGTGCCCCACAAGACATCGGCGGCGCTAAATTTCACCCCCAGGATATACGGCCCCTTCTCAAGCTGGTCGGTCAAGGTCTTCAGCATGGTCTCGAAATCACCGTAGGGACAGGTCGATGGCGCCGCAGGTGCATGCTTTTGCGCGCGATCGACCACGGCCGGTTCGAAGCAGGAGCCGTAGTACACCATCCAGCGCAGATACGGACCGCGCAGCGGATCGTCCAGCGCCGGCGCCAGCCCAGCGTCCTGGTACAAATCGGCCAGATACAGGAAAACCGCTACCTGCTCTGTAATCAGCGCTTCGCCGTGCCGCACCGCAGGCACTTTTCCCATGGGGTTGATTGCCAGATATGCCTGCTTGCGTTGCTCTCCCGCTTTCATGTTGAGGGCGTGCAGTTCGTAGTCGGCTCCCAGTTCTTCCAGCAGGATGCGGGCGCCGGTGGAACGCGTATTCGGCGAATGGAAAAATGTTACGCGGCGGCTCAGTGCCATGATGTCTCCTTGTTTTGTTAGTGGCGGCGCTTCGATCTGGCTCTGGTTCAGTAATATAGCCCAAGCCCTGCTGAAACACTGCGAAACAAACAGACAATATTTTGCGCTTGCAGTAGTCGAAATCCTCTATTTCCACCTCCTGAAAACAGGTTTCATTAATTTATTCACAAGTCTGTTCCGGTTGACGCGGCGGTGCAGGAAGCGTCATTAAACCCTGGTGTTTCATAGGAGAATTTCACCTTGGCGGCGCTTCGCACGCGATCGATATAGCGAAAGGAGGCTGTAAGAGATATGTGAAAAGTGTAACCAAATGCACGAGACACATCGCAGCAACTCCTGCTTCGTACAATCGACAGCACTGAACACATTCAGGAGCGCAAATTGAAATATCCTCTCAGCATCGCAGCGATCATCGCCGGCCGCTTTTCATCCTTTATCCGCCCGCCGCAAAAAACCGAGGTCGAAACCAATGTAACACTCAAAAATGCGCCGCCGGCGCCGAAGGATGAAGTCGAGCCAAGTCCGCGCGCCGGCCTGGTCTGGAGCCCTGGATTCTGGAATTATGTAGGCGGCTGGTACGTATGGGAAGCCGGCCATTGGGAGCTGGAGCGGACCAACCAGCTTTACCTGAAACCTGGCTGGCAAAAAGTCATACGCGGCTGGCAGCTGCAGCGCGGCGAATGGCGTGTCACCTCGGTCAGCTTCGTCAAGAAGGGGGCCGCCGGCAAAGATCAGGATAGCAGCCCGGAACCGCATTACGATCCGCTGGCGGCATTTCGCTAGTGCAATCGCGGCAGATATGCGGTCATTGCCGATTCCTCTTGCATTACCTGGCCGGTTTAAATCACCTGAATCTGCGGTAGTTATTTTTCAAACGGATTGATATTGACGGCATCTTGCGCTTTGCCTGGCGACGAAGCGGCCGATGCCGCCGAACCGGTCGCCAATGGACTGGACAAGGAATTGCTGTTGTCCTGAGCCGCAACCACCTGTCGCGTCGAGGCTTGCGCTACCGAATCGTCCAGTGAGAAAGCGGCGTATATGCCGCCCGCGCCCAAAACAAGGGCCGCAATAATCCAGGCTAAATTCGTTCTATTCATGTCAAGGTTCTCCTTCCCGCTTCGTCGCCGCTACGAATCAATTCAACCCGTAGCGGCGATTGCCGACAAATCAGCTATTGACTAAAAACACTCCCGACGATTAACGCGCAAAGTCCGAAGTATTCTTGACGAAGGTATTGAGGTTGGCAATGTTCAGGCTACCGAAACCTGTAGTTGCGTCCCAGCCTGCGGCCGCTTTGTAGCCGTAGGAACTGCTGGCGCCGTTGGTGCCGGAGGTGACATCATGCAACAGCGAGGCGTTGGCTGCCAACCGGAAATACTTGTAGAAGCTGGCTGCCGGGAATCCCAATGCATTGCTGTTGGCCGTTTGCAGACGTGCCCAGACGCCAGTGAAAATCGGCGCTGCGAGGCTGGTGCCGCCTACCGTGCCGGTCTGGCCGTTGTAGTAGATGGTGGCGCCGCTGGCGCTGGCCGCATCGAACGCAATGTCCGGCAAGCCACGGGTGGTTTTGCCGGCGGCAATCACACCCGATTGATAGGAAGGCGCCGCTTCATACTTGCTGTAGCCGCCGCCGGTTGCCCACAGGCGCAAGGTGGAATCATAGTCGCCCGCGGCGTCATAGGTGCCGATCGCGCTCAAGCCTTCGTTCCAGACCTTTTCACTGCTATAGGCACCGGCATTCGTGTACAGGGTGGTGCCGCCGACCGCGATCACATAAGGCGAACTGGCTGGTTCGCTGACGTCATAGGTCGTTTTGCTTGTCGGCACGCCAGGGGAACCGGAAATCGAACTGGTCTGGCAGTTGTAAGTGCCGGCGTCACCGGTCGAAATGGAGAAGGTCTGACCTTGCGCCACCGCCTGTTTGAAGACATTGTCGTCAGCTGCCTGAGTGCCGTCGGCGTGGGTATCCGATTCGCAACCGCCGAGCGAGACGTTGATGACTTTTGCCACGTTGTCAGACACCGCCTGGTTATAGGAAGTGGTGATGCTGCTAAAGTTCATGTCGGGCGAAGCGGAAAATATCAGTTGCTTGACAGCGCCGCCGGTAGTGCCCGTGATGGTCTGGCTGTCCAGGTTCCATTCGACCTGGCCGGAAGTGTCGCTATAGTCGCTGCCGGCAGGACCGGTTTGCACTACCGCAGTATTGACGGTAGCAAAACCTTTGGCCGAAGTGAATGCTTGCAGATCGGTAATCGTCGGGCTGATATCGCCTTCCGAGATAATGCCGACTACAGTGTTGGAGGCGGTTGGCGTGGTGCCGGCGTTATAGATCGCGGGGAATTGCGCCGGGCTATGCGGCGTGGCGATTGGCGTTGCATTGGTGCGGGCCTGGGCCTGCAAACTTGCCGCGGCTTCGGTATTGGCTACCCAGCGATGATGGGTGTGGGCAATCGACACGTTTTGCAAACCCAGCACCGAACCAACGATCCCGCCTAATGCGGACGGCACTTGTGCGGCATCGGTATTGGCGAACACATTGCGACCGTCTTGCTGGAAGCGCTTCAGCGATGTACGGAAACCTGCTTGCACCGTCGCCGCCGTGCCGTCTGCCGTCACCAGTTGACGATTCGGAGCAACCCGGATGTTAACAAAACCAGACTTGCTCAAATGCGCAACCACTGCCGCCACATCTTTTGTCGTAGGTGCATATTCTGTAGCGAATTGTGCCGGTGTCAGAAATTTTCCGTAGGACGCAGTGCCTTGAGTATGCAAATCTTGCAGGAATTTATCCAGCTTGGCTTCGTTGCGCAAGTTCAGGCTGATCGTCACATGTACCGGTTCGCCCTGCGCCAATTGCACTGCAGATGCTGCTGGCGTGACCACGCTGGCATCGGCAGCCGCGCTTCTTTGATTGGCTCGCACTTGCGGCAAAAACGCCTGAGTTTTGGTTGCGACCCAAGTGCTGTTGTCCACCGTGGCAGCGTGAGCGGACCCGGATAGGGATGCAAACGCCAGCGACAGCGCCAATGACAGTGCCGATGCCTGGGGAATCATAAAATTTCCTGTTGATACGTTCGATTTCATATCGCAAATTCCTCTTGAATGGAACAGATGAAAGACGCCGCAGCCCGGCACTGCGATCAGCAATGCAAAGTTGACTTGGCGCTGGAATCTGCATCACCGGTTGTGATGCAGTGCTTAACGGGACGTTATATCCGTTAACTGGATGGCCGCAGCGCTAGCGTTGGCGCTGGCTGTGCCGAAAGATGGGAAGAACTGCGACGGGCTGCGTCTGACGCGTGGCGGGAAAGAATGAAAGCTGGATACGATCTGCTGCAAATCATGGGACTTCCCTCTTGAGGATTAACAACGGCGTCGGTGACTCTTTTGGAGCGCATGCCGTGTAAAAAATCAACGCTTTACATCCGGTTCTCTGCTTTACGTTTCTCAATTCAAATTCATCTGTTTGATGATTCAGAGTAAATCAATTATTTCCATACAGCAATAGTAAAAGGGTTGATATTTTCTTCTATCGAAACATGGTTTCCGTTGGTTTTCGTTGGGACTGATCAGGAATTCAATTGCCGATAAAATCTATGTGCTTATTGACTCGAATCGGCCCCGGCACCGATGACAGGTACGCTTTCAGGCTTGATATTGCGCGCAGAAAAAAGCGCACCAAAATTAAACACCGAACGCGGCACGGTCGCCCACAAAGTTGCGCCGACAATCAACCCACCGCCGATCCAGGACAGCGCACCGAGTTTCTCGCCCAGCCAAAAGGAGGCGAATAGCGCGCCGAATACCGGCTCGCTTCCCATCAGCAGGGAAACCCTGGTAGGGTTGCTGCGCCGGACACCATAGTTCTGCGCAAAAAAAGCAAAAATCGTGCAAAACAACACCAGATAAATAGTACTTACCCAGAAGCTTGGATCGCTGGGCAGCCCTGGCAGGCCACCTTGCATGAACAGGCTGGCAACCAGCAAGCAACCAAATCCCACCACCCCGGACTGCACCGCGGTCAGGGTCAGGTTGGACATGTTCTTGTTGAGCGTCAGACGCTTGGTCATGACCATCATGAAGGCGCGCAGCACGGCCGCCGCCAGCATCAGGCCGTCCCCCAGATTGAAAGTCAGGTCGCTGCCGATGGTCAGCAGCCAGGTGCCGAAGAGCGAGATGAAAGCCACCACGAACGCGCTGGCCTTGGGGCGTTGCGCCATCACCAGCCACTCGACGAACGGTGTAAAGACCACGCACAGGCTGATCAGGAAAGCGGCATTCGAGGCCTGGGTCAAGGCTACGCCGAAGGTTTCGCAAATAAAGATGGCAAGCAAAATCAAACCCAAAGGCAATCCCGCCCGCAAGGCCGCCCTGCCTTCCGGTCTGGCCAGTTGGCGCAGGCTAGGCAGCAATAGCAGGAAGGTCATGCAAAAACGAATCGCCACAAAACCCAGTACCGGGTAAAACACCAACGCATCCTTGGCGACACCGTAACTGGTGCCCCACACTATCGCGACCAGCAACAACAGCAAATCGGCGACCCAGAGACCTTTGGTAGAAGAGCTGGCAGAGATATTTGTCACTTCGTTTTACTCCAGATAGCGCTAACAGCGCTATCAGTTAAGAAAAAAAACGTTCCGCTTAGGTGGAGACTGAGCGGAACAAACGGCGGGAGCACCGAGGATATTGGTCAGGTTTTCTGCGTCAGGATGTCCTGGTGTAGGCGATCACCAGCACGTCTCTGAATGCTTCACGTCTTTCTTCAACCGGTAACACCTTGGTCACGCCGTGCATGGTGCGGGCATCGTCGGCCAGCATCAGGTCCATCGGATCGGTCAAGGTATAACGGCACATCAGTTTGCCGGCGACATCGGTAATATAGGTTTCACCGCCGGCCACGTTGTGACGACGCACCATCATGGTGACGATGTAGTCGACACCGTCGCGATGCAATCCTTCCGGCGTCGGATTGCCGGGGGTATGGGAACTGGCGCGTATCCGGTAAGGGTGCAGGCGGATATCCCATTTGCCGCTGCGGCCGTCGACCTGCTCAAACACTTGCGCCAGGGACAGCAGCAAGCCGGACAGGAAAGGGTTATCGACAAAGTGCGGTTCCAGGGGTTCGAAATGACGCGCGATGTCACCGTTGAGTTTATTGATATAGCTCGGCTGCACGTAAGGTCCGTGCGGCATTTGCTGCAGCACGCCGGCGGCCGCGTCCAGCTCGAATGCACCGTAACGGCGGAATCGATAGCTGCCGTTGTCACCCATGTACTTATCTTGCGGCAGGTTGTTCCAGCAAGCCGCGAATTCATTCCAGGCCGCAAGATCGACATCGCAGGCAGCTTGCACGGCGCGGCCGGAGAGCACGGTGAACAGCCGGCCCCGTAGTTCGCCGCTGAGATGATCAATGATGAGCGGCGCGATCTTGATTGGCGCCGAAGCCTCGATTTCCATTTAATTTTCCTCGGTCAGCAGCTTGCTCGCATCCAATACGGAATGGGAAGACAACGACAGGTGACGGCTGGAACGTTGCGCGGCAATTTCCTTTTCCCAGCTATCGCGGTCGGTCAGGTACAGCGGCGCATCGGCGCGGATCGCGCAGACATCGGCAGCGCCGGCGCGCAATCGATAATTGACAGTGCCGCTGACATGCTGCGCGGTTTCGAGGATGAAACGGTCGGTGGCTGTGCGCAACGGTGTGAACCAGCGGCCCTCGATCGCTTCGCGCACCCACAGTTGTTCAAGCTTGAGTTTTTCGCGCAGCAGTTCAGCGTCCAGCACCGCCGTTTCCAGGTGTCGATAAGCTTCCAGCAAAGCCATGGCGGCCGGCGCTTCGCGTACTTCCAGCACTTTCTCGCCCTGCTCCAGGTGTTCCAGGCCGCAATAGCGGCCGATGCCGAATGCGCCGACGCGCCGGTTAAGGCGCGCGATCAATTCCACCAACGGCAAAGCCTCGCCATCGACGGCAACCGGACGGCCGGCATCAAACCTGATCGAGATTTCCACACTGGCTGGCGCCGGATCGATTGCAGCGGTCCAGTCAAACAGCGATTCCGGCACCCAGAACGACTCCGGATTATCGAGCGAACCGGATTCGAATTCACGGCACCACAGATTGGCGTCGCCGCTGATGCCGCGTGCCTGGAAGTGCGGCAGGCCGGCAGCGCGCAAAGCTTCGATTTTTTCCTCGCGCGAAATCGCAGTGTATTCATAGGGCGTGCCGTAATAACCGGCATACCCGAGTTGGGCGATCGCGCCATTCAAACGACGCAGCGTATTCTGCGACTGATTAGCGGTATGGACGATGGCGTTGCAGCCCAGGCGCAATGCGGTTTCGACGGCGAAGCGGGCGATGATAGGACGCGACAGCGATGAACTGATCGGATAGATGCCCATGTATTTGGCATTGGCGCGGATCGCTGGCAGGACGGCATCCTCGGCAAACGCTTGCTGGCCATCGATCACCAGCAATTCGGCGCCAAAATGCGCGGTGATCTGTTGCAGGTCGGCGGCATTGACGCCCTCGCCCAGATCAACTGTCAGCGCCGTGACGCGGCAACCGCTGTCGACCAGGCATTTCAAGGCGTAAGTGCTATCCAGTCCACCACTGAACAAAGTCAGGACATGCTCGCAGTGGCCGGCGACCAGTTTCAGGTCGTCGATGCTGCGTATTCTTTTTAGCGGCTGAATCATAGGCGCTCCGGCACTGGATGGTATGGGTAAATTAATAGAGACCACTATTTCGAAAAATACGAATAAAAACATCGTTATTGATAGTTATTATGTTTTATTCCGGCAAATACGATAATCTATCAATTCAGAACAACACTTGTGCGCGGCGGGAATGAATGGGAGCTAACCGATATATCAAGATGATGCCTGACATGGCTGTGTTTGTGCGGGTGGTGGAAACCGGCAGCTTTTCGACGGCGGCCCTGGAACTTGGCATGACGCCCTCGGCTGTCAGCCGCCAGGTATCCCGTCTCGAACAGGCATTATCGGTCAGGTTACTGGAGCGCACCACGCGCAAGCTGCGCCTGAGCGAATCCGGCAGCGAGGCTTACCAACGCTGCCTGGAAATGGTGAACGCGGCCAAGGCGGCGATGGACGTCGCCGATAAATTCGTAGCGGTGCCGCAGGGCCTGCTGCGGGTCGGCATGCCGAAAGCCTTCGGAAAATCGGTGGTTACTCCCCTGATACCCGGTTTCCTGGAAAAATATCCGCAAGTCGACGTGCAACTGATCCTGACCGATCGTCACGTCGATTTGATCAATGACGATGCCGACCTGGTGATCCGCATCACCAGCCAGCCGGCCGACGGCCTGGTAGCGCGGCCGCTGATGTCGATCGACCAGGTGCTGTGCGCCACGCCCAGCTACCTGGCCCAGCACGGCACCCCCAAACAACCGCAAGACCTGTGCGGCCACAGTTGCCTTTACCTCGGCGAAACCCCGGGCGATTCCGACTGGCGCTTCATGCACCAGGGTGAAACCACCATCATCAAGGTCAGCGGACGCTATGTCGTCAATCACAGCGAAGCGCGGCTGGAAGGTGTGCTGCAAAACCTGGGCATCGGCTGCCTGCCCTATTTCATCGTGCGCAACGCCCTTGAGCAAGGCTTGGTAAAAGCCGTGCTCACCGACTGGGAGTTCGTCGCCGCCTATCAGGGCACGGCCTTCATACAATACCTGCCGACCCGATATCTGGCGCCGAAAATGCGGGTATTCATCGATTACCTGGCCAGCCATATGGAGGCCGATCTGAAGCCCCTGGACCGGCGGCGGCTGGCAGCCGTCAAATGAAACAACTGGTGCGCCGCAAACAGATGCTGGCAATGGCCGGCCTGCTTTGCCTGTATGGCCTGCCGAACGCCAGCCACGGCAGGCCGGAAGCACGGAAAATCGTGGTGGATACCGGCCATACGACGGAAAATCCCGGCGCCATCGGTCCCGGCGGCACCCGTGAATTCGATCTGAACCGGCAATTCACCATCGCTCTGACAAAAGCATTGAAAGCAGAAGGACTGGGGGTGATCGACGTCGCTGCGCAGGGATCGCCGGCCTCGTTGCAAGCGCGGACCAAAGCCAGCGGCAAGGCGGCGCTGTTCGTCTCCATCCATCACGATTCGATGCAGCAGGCGTGGCTCGACGCAGGCCGAAGCCGGGAATTCTCCGGCTACGCGTTATTTGTTTCGGGCAGCAAACCGCACTATGCGCTTAGCCTTGACTGCGCCAAGAGCATCAGTCGCGGACTGCAAGCCATCGGCGAACATCCGTCGCTGTATCACGCCACTCCGGTCGATGGTGAAAACCGCCCCTTGCTTGACCGGCGGCTAGGAATTCATCGCTTTGACAATCTGGCGGTACTGAAAACCGCGGAATCGCCGGCACTGCTGATCGAGGTCGGCGTGTTAGCCAATCCGGACCAGGAAGCGCGCCTGGCATCGCAGCAGTTTGCCGATAAAGCTGCAAATGCCGTTGCGCGCGGCATCCGGCAATGTCTGCCCGCAGAACCATGACAGCGAAGCTACCGCAATGTGTGCGTGACGTACTTGCGTAGAGTACTTGCGTAGAGTACTTACGTAGAGCACTTACGTGCTGGTTTTTACATAATGTTTACAAGCCTGTCATCCCTTTTTAGAGAATCTTTACGCTCCCCCTGCTAATCTGTAATCACCAAAACGACCAGTAGACATCCTCTATGAATCAGGTAATTTCAGCAGCATCGGTATGGCGTTTCTCTTCTCTTCCGGTTGCCGTTTCAAAAAAAATACAGCCCCCCGCCTTGCCTCGTCCGCTACATTCCAGCCGCAAGCACGCGCTCCCTACCCACAAAGATTTCATGATGTGCATCACCGTAGATGCCGCTTCCGTGGCCGAACTGCGGCGCGTCATCGTCAGTACCTGCGGCGACCTGATGGTCTATATGCGGGTCAAGCCGGTGGACCACGCCAGCAAGATGAAATTCTGGCTATGCCTGAGCAAGGCCTCGGTTGACGCCGTCATCGGCAACATCATGCGATCCTTGCCGCAAGCGGAGTTTGGCCGCATTTCGCCGCTGCTGCCGGCATGAGCACCACTACCGACATCAAACCCATCCAATACAACTGAAAACAAAACATCACCATGTCCATCTTTGAAGGCATCTGGGTTCCTCTCGTCACGCCTTTCCGGCAGGGCAAACTTGATCTTTACAGTGCGCAGCAACTCGCCCTGCGCTTGTCCGCTGCCGGCGTGCATGGCCTGGTGGTGTGCGGCACCACCGGCGAAGCCGCGACGCTGAACGAGCATGAACAAGACCGGATGCTCTGCGGCGTGATGGAAGCCGTGCAAACCCGCTGTCCTGTCGTGATGGGCGTCAGCGGCAGCGACACACGGCTGGTCGCGGAAAAAATCGCGCGCCTGAACGCACTGCGCCCAGCCGGCTTCCTGGTCTCGGCGCCGTCTTACGTGCGCCCCTCGCAGGAAGGCATACGTTTGCATTTCGAGGCGGTGGCGACAACCGCAGAGAGTCCGGTCATCCTGTACAACATCCCGGCCAGGACCGGCGTCAATATCGATGTCGCCACCGTAGTCGCCCTGGAACAACATGCGAATATCGTGGCAATCAAGGAATCCAGCGGTAACTTGATGCAAACCATGGAATTGATCAGCCGCACGAATTTGAGCCTGTTGTGCGGCGACGACGCCATGTTATTCAACACCCTCTGCCTGGGAGGACACGGAGCCATCTCCGCCGCTGCTCACATCCGGCCTGATTTGTTTGTGCACTTGTTTGAACTGGTCCGCGCCGGACAAATCGGCCCTGCCCGTACCCTGTTCAAGCAATTGCTGCCGATGATCCAGCTGCTATTCTCTGAGCCGAACCCCGGCCCGGTAAAAGCCGCCCTGGCCATGCAGGGAGAGATACAGGATGAACTGCGCCTGCCGATGACACGGATGACGGCATCAGGCAAAGTCAAACTGGCCAAAACGCTGGGGAAGCTGGTGTCGATTCCGGTCGCGGGCAATACGGCAAAACCGGAATCCGCGATTCGTGGAAAATCCCGGCTGCTGGGCCTGGTAAGATGAACGCACCTATATCTGGCAACGATTGATTTTCTAGCCCGATGCCACCTGATGACGCCCGCGAAAGATTGTCACTCACATAAGACTTGCAAAAATTGCTTGTTACGTGTCCAATCGGCGTATGAAAATTTCCCCGACACTCCCTATATGGTCCATCGCGGCCCCGATCGCCGGCTGGCTCTTTCTTGGCGGCGCGAGTTTTAATTTCGGCAGCGCTTATACAATATTATTAGTGGCCGGCCTGCTCGGCAGCGTGCTGGCGGCGGTGTATCACGCCGAGGTGGTGGCGCATCGGGTTGGCGAACCTTACGGCACCCTGGTGCTGGCGCTGGCGGTGACGTTGATTGAAGTGGCGCTGATCGTCTCGCTGATGCTGGCCGGCGGCGAGGAAACCACCGGGCTGGCACGCGATACCGTGTTTGCCGCCATCATGATTATTCTCAACGGTATCGTCGGCATCTGCCTGCTGGTTGGCGCCAGCCGCCATAAAGAACAAAGTTTCGGCTTGCTGGGCGTGAGCGCTTCGCTCGCCACGCTGGCTGCAATTGCGGTGCTGACACTGGTGTTACCCAACTACACCTCATCTGCGGTGGGTCCGTTCTACAGCCCTAGCCAGCTGGCGTTCATCGCCGTCATCTCGTTGATACTCTACGGTACCTTCGTGCTGGTGCAAACCGTGCGCCACCGTGACTACTTCCTGCCGGAAGAAGCGATCAACGATGAAGATGCCCATGCCGCGCCACCATCGAACAATATAGCGATAATCAGCGGCGGCCTCTTGCTGGTTTGCCTGGGTGCGGTGGTTCTGCTGGCGAAGTCGCTGGCGCCGACCCTGGAAACCGCCGTGGCAAGCGTCGGTGCGCCCAAGACCCTGGTCGGTATCATCATTGCAGCCGTGGTGCTGCTGCCGGAAGGACTGGCCGCCGTACGGGCAGCGCGTGCCAATCGCCTCCAGACCAGCCTCAACCTGGCGCTGGGCTCGGCGCTGGCCAGTATCGGCCTGACCATTCCGGCGGTGGCCATCGTCTCGCTGACGACCGGCTGGACCTTGTCGCTCGGCCTGGATATCAAATCGACGGTGCTTTTGCTGCTGTCGTTCATCGTCGCCGCTTTTTCACTCGGCACCGGGCGCACTACCGTCATGCAAGGGACCGTCCACCTGGTGATTTTTGCCGTCTATCTGTTTACTACCATCGTTCCCTAAACCGACCGCGTCGCGCAGTCGACGGCGGGCAAAGATCCGGGGCAGCGTAAGCTGCCCTTTTTTTGCACTAATCAAGTTCATTTTTACACCGGCACCGTGCCATCACATTGCCCGGCACCACGCTGGTGCACTTAAGCAACACCAAAATCCCACCTCACCAAATATGGGCGCCGACAATCTCGTTTGCGCCAACATTGCTCAAAATTCAAGTAGGCCTTCTTGAAACTGGCGCGTGGCGCCGCTCTCTTCACTGGCACGCATTCTGCTAAAGCAATTACGCAATCAATGCATTCCCGGTATCTGATTTCTACCTGCTTTCTTAGTCCGTGCTTAATTTTGTGTTTCTGTTTTTTATCGCTCACAACTGGAGGAGAAATTCATGTCACGTCGCACCGTTTTGAAAGCTACCGCACTCGGCGCTTTCGCACTTGCCGCCAGCTCATGGCTACCATCCGCGTTCGCTGCGGACACCATCAAGGTAGGCGTTCTGCACTCCTTGTCCGGCACCATGGCCATCTCGGAAACATCGCTGAAAGACGTAGCCCTGATGGCGATCGAAGAGATCAATGCCAATGGCGGCGTATTAGGCAAAAAGCTGGAACCGGTAGTAGTCGATCCGGCCTCCAACTGGCCGCTGTTTGCCGAGAAAGCGCGCCAGCTGATTTCGCAAGACAAGGTATCAGTGGTATTCGGCTGCTGGACTTCGGTATCGCGCAAATCGGTGCTACCGGTATTCAAGGAACTCAACAGCCTGCTGTTTTATCCTGTGCAATATGAAGGTGAAGAGTTAGAGAAAAACGTCTTCTACACTGGCGCTGCACCAAATCAGCAAGCGATTCCGGCGACTGAATACCTGATGTCGAAAGAAGGCGGCGGCGCCAAGCGCTTCGTGCTGCTCGGCACCGACTACGTGTACCCACGCACCACCAACAAGATCCTGCGCGCCTTCCTGCACAGCAAAGGCGTGAAAGATACGGACATCGACGAAGTCTACACACCGTTCGGCCACTCCGATTACCAGACCATCGTCGCCAACATCAAGAAATTCTCCGCCGGCGGCAAAACCGCAGTGATCTCAACCATCAACGGCGACTCCAACGTACCGTTCTACAAAGAGCTAGGCAATGCCGGCCTGAAAGCCACGGACGTACCGGTGGTAGCGTTCTCGGTCGGTGAAGAAGAATTGCGCGGTGTAGATGCCAAGCCACTGGTAGGTCATCTGGCAGCTTGGAATTACTTTGAGTCGGTGAAGAACCCGGTCAATACCGCCTTCATCAAAAAATGGAAAGCCTACGCACTCGCCAAGAACCTGCCAAACGCCAGCACCGTAGTCACCAACGACCCGATGGAAGCAACCTACGTTGGCATCTACATGTGGAAACAAGCGGTAGAAAAAGCCAAATCCACGGACACAGACAAAGTAATCGCCGCCATGTCCGGCCAGAAATTCAAGGCCCCATCCGGCTATGAACTGGAAATGGACGCAACCAATCATCACCTGCACAAACCGGTAATGATTGGCGAAATCAAGGCAGACGGCCAATTCAACGTAGTGAACAAAACCAAGACAACGATCCGCGCCCAGCCTTGGAGCCCGTATATCGCAGGCAATGAAGGCAAGCAAAAGCTCTGACGCCAACACATCAAGGCAGTTGTCTTTGACGCTGATGTTGTTTTTGAAGTTGAAGTCCGCATGGGGACGCTGCCAAATGTGGCGCGTGTCAGTCGGGAATTGTGGGAAGACATGTTTGAGCGCAGCGAGTTGGTCTTTCCACCCGACT
>FTFY01000698.1_pt1 | contig 14343 bp, 9 predicted proteins | sample 1640561 | NCBI WGS metagenome assembly FTFY01 (sample SAMEA3914789, study PRJEB12502) | metagenome | biome: forest; material: soil | place: Canada | collected 2011-07-03 | depth 0.3 m | reverse complement strand
TTTGATATGCAGGATCTTCAGGATCGCCGATACGAACAGATTGACGAACCAGATCAGCGGCTTGGCCAGCGCCATCAATGGTTTGAGCACGAAGCTGGTCGGCAAGGCAATGCGTTCGGGATAAGTCGCGCCTATGACTTTCGGCGTAATTTCAGCAAATACGATCAGGAGGAAGGCAACCGCCGCGGTGGCGGCAGTGATCACTTTCTGATGATTGCCGAATGTCGTAATGGCGATCGCTGTCACCAATGCAGTGGCCAGCGCGTTGACCAGGGTATTGACGATCAGGATCAGTGACAGCAGTTTATCGGTGCGTTCGAGCAGCCACAGCGTGGTAGTGGCTGCCTTGCTGCCGCGCTTGGCCAGATGGCGCAGGCGATGCTTGTTGGCGGCCACCAGAGCGGTCTCCGCCATTGCAAAAAAAGCCGACAGGAAGATGAGTACAACTAGTGCAAGAATCTGCACCCATATGGGCACGGCATCCAAAGGGTCACCGTAAGATGAAAGGTTAAAAAGGTTAACCAGCCAATATGACGACTGGTCGGGGTGAGAGGATTCGAACCTCCGGCCTCTACGTCCCGAACGTAGCGCTCTACCAGGCTAAGCTACACCCCGATCTAGCTGTTCAATTCATTGAACAGGTTTTTGGGCTGCCAATCGACAGTCCCCTTGCGGAATTCTCAGTGATTCCGGTCCACAGCGAACACAGATAATTGTAGCAAAGAATCTTTGAACTGACTATTTGGCAACCCCGAGATCGCTGCCGCCGCCCGCTGCGAGGCTTTTTCGGCTTCGCGCCGCGTGTAGTCCAATGCGCCTGAAGTGGTAATGGCTGCCAGGATTTCATTGAAATGCTGCTCGTCGCCATTTTCGATGCAACTGCGCACTAGTTCCCGTTGCTCAGGAGTACCATTTTCCATCAGGTAAATCAGAGGCAAGGTTGGCTTGCCTTCGCGCAGGTCGTCGCCGACATTCTTGCCGATATCGCTGGCGTTGCCGGAATAATCCAGGACATCGTCGATCAGCTGGAAAGCGGTGCCAAGCGAGCGGCCGTATTCACCTGCGGCTTCAATCACGTCGTCGCCGGCGCCGGCGATCAAGACGCCGAGTTGAGCCGCCGCTTCAAACAACTTGGCAGTCTTGGAGCGAATTACCTGCAGGTAGTTTTCTTCCGATACATCCGGATTGTGCATGTTCAGCAACTGCAGCACTTCCCCTTCGGCGATAACGTTGGTGGCGTCCGCGACGATCTGCATCACGCGCGCATTATCGACCGCTACCATCATCTGAAAAGCGCGTGAATACAGGAAATCGCCGACCAGCACAGAGGCGGCGTTGCCGAACAGCGCATTGGCGGTCTGGCGTCCGCGCCGCAAGGACGATTCATCGACCACGTCGTCGTGCAACAGGGTGGCGGTATGGATGAATTCAATCACCGCTGCCAATTCGTGGTGTTTGTCGCCGCTATAGCCGTAAGCCTGGGCCATCAGCAAGACCAGTACCGGGCGCAGGCGTTTGCCGCCGGCGCTGATGATGTATTCGGCGATCTGGTTCACCAGCGGCACCTCTGAGTGCAATTGCCGGCGAATCACCGCATTGACCGCTTCCATATCGGCCGCGATCGGGGACATCATGAATTGTGAGGATGAAGTGTTGGGAGCGGCTGACAAAATAAAACCTGTTGGAAATCGATTGTGCCGTGATTATACGATGACAGCCGTGATTACGGCCTGCCGATATAAAATTGGCCCTTGCCCGATTTTATAGCAGCGATACTGAACGGCTCCGGCCCCGCATTGGCGCAGAGCGGAGCCGTTCGGTCGCAGCGATATTGCTATCCCTTCAACTTTGCGAACGCCGCTGCCATGGCGCCGTTTGCCGGCGCCGGTGCTGCCTGCCGTTGCTGGGACATGCGCTTGGCGTCATTGCGGTCTGCGCGTTGCTCGGGCTTGGCGCCGGCAACCGGTGCGTTATCGCTCAAACGCATGGTTAGCGCGATACGTTTGCGCTTTTCGTCGACTTCCAGCACTTTGACTTTCACTACCTGGCCGGCTTTGACGACGCTGTGCGGATCCTTGACGAAGGTATTGGAGAGTGCGGAAATATGCACCAGGCCATCCTGATGCACGCCGATATCGACAAACGCGCCAAACGCCGCCACGTTGGTGACCACACCTTCCAGAATCATGTCAGGCCGCAGATCGCGAATTTCTTCGACGCCATCCTTGAAGGTAGCTGTAGTGAATTCCGGACGCGGATCGCGGCCCGGTTTTTCCAGCTCCTTGAGGATGTCGGCGATGGTCGGCACACCGAATTTGTCATCGGCATATTTAGCCGGGTTGAGCGACGTCAGCAATTTGCTGTCGCCGATCACTCCCTTGACGTCTTTCTTTATGTCGGCCAGGATTTTCTCCACCAGCGGGTAGGATTCCGGATGGACAGCCGAGCCGTCCAATGGATTGTCGCTATTCATGATGCGCAAGAATCCAGCTGCCTGTTCGAATGTCTTTTCGCCCAGACGCGGCACGTCGCGCAGCGCCGCACGCGAGCCGAACATGCCTTTCATGTCGCGATAGGTGACGATACTCTGGGCGACGCTGGCGTTCAGTCCGGAAACCCGTGCCAGCAGCGGCGCCGATGCGGTATTGACGTCAACCCCGACCGCATTCACGCAATCTTCCACCACCGCATCCAGCGAGCGCGCCAGCTGGGTCTGGCCGACGTCATGCTGATACTGGCCGACGCCGATCGATTTCGGATCGATCTTGACCAGTTCCGCCAACGGATCCTGCAGGCGGCGCGCGATCGACACCGCACCACGCAACGAGACATCCATGTCCGGCAATTCGCGCGAGGCGAACTCGGAGGCCGAGTAGACCGAAGCGCCGGCTTCCGACACCACGATCTTGGTCAGTTTCAATTCCGGCCGCAGCTTGATCAGGTCTTGCGCCAGCTTGTCGGTCTCGCGCGAAGCGGTGCCGTTGCCGATCGAAATCAGCGACACCTTGTGCTTTTCCGCCAGCTGCGCCAGCGTATGCAGCGAGCCATCCCAGTCATTGCGTGGCTGGTGCGGATAGATTGCAGTGGTGTCGACTACCTTGCCGGTGGCGTCGATTACCGCCACCTTGACGCCGGTGCGCAGGCCGGGGTCGAGCCCCATGGTGGCGCGCGGTCCGGCTGGCGCTGCCAGCAGCAATGCTTTCAGGTTGAGTGCAAAAACGTTGATCGCCTCGACCTCGGCTTTTTCCCGCAGCTTCGTCATCAGTTCGGTTTCCAGATGCATGAAAACCTTGACGCGCCAGCTCCAGCGGACCGTGTCGCTCAGCCATTTGTCGGCGCTGCGGCTCTTGTTGCTGATGCCGAAGCGGGCAGCGATGCGTCCTTCGCACGGATTGTGCGGCGCATCCCATTTCGGTTTTTCTTCTTCGGTATCGAGACGCAGCACTACGTTCAGGATTTCTTCGCGGCGGCCACGGAACAGCGCCAGCGCCCTGTGCGATGGAATGGTGCCGATGGTTTCCGAATAGTCGAAGTAGTCGGCGAATTTTTCGCCGGCATCCTGCTTGCCTTCTACCACTTTCGATTCGACTACCCCGTGTTCGGTCAGATATTCGCGCAGCGCCTGCAGCAGCGAGGCATCTTCCGAAAAACGCTCCATCAGGATTTGGCGGGCGCCGTCGAGTGCCGCCTTGGCATCGGCTACGCCAGGATTGTCGCCGTTGTCGGTGCTGAATGCCGGCTTCAGGTATTTATCCGCTTCTTGTTCTGGATTCAGATCGGGATTAGCCAGCAGTGCATCGGCCAACTCGGTCAAACCGGCTTCGGCGGCGATTTGCGCCTTGGTGCGGCGTTTGAGTTTGTACGGCAGGTACAAGTCTTCGAGCCGGGTCTTGTCTTCCGCCAGGCTGATTGCCTGCAGCAGTGCCGGGGTCATTTTGCCCTGTTCCTCAATCGAGGCCAGGATCGCGCCGCGGCGCACTTCCAGCTCGCGCAGGTAACGCAGGCGCTCTTCCAGCAAGCGCAATTGGATATCGTCCAGGCCGCCAGTGGCTTCCTTGCGGTAGCGAGCGATAAAAGGCACGGTGGCGCCTTCGTCCAGAAGGGCGACGGCAGCGGCGACTTGCGCCGGTTTGGCGGCAAGTTCAAGGGCGAGACGTTGTTCGATCGAAGGCAGCATGGGGATTCTTAAGAATGAAAATCAAGCGTTGGATGATACGCAATCCAGATAATTCCGCCAGTCTTGACAGTCGGGAAAGAAATCCGCCGGAAATTGGCCAACTGAGTAATTGAATGAGTCGCCGTTGACTAAATGGCAGCTACATTGTCATATCGCCATAGAGTATTTCTCAATGGTATTATTTACGCCATGCCGGATAGTCAACTGTCAGACTAGTCTGTCAAGAATGGTTGAAGATGGGTTGCAAATGAAAAACATTGTTAAATAATTATTTTTTTCTTGTTTGTCGATGAATCAGCAAATATGCTTGTGGCCGCATGCGACAGGGCAAAGACCTAAGGCCTGTCGTTCATTAAGGTACCTCACACGGTAGTATTTCTTCAGGAGTCGAATATGCATCTTTCTAAACGTCTGGGAGCGGAAGCTCTTGGCACATTCTGGCTGGTTCTTGGTGGTTGCGGCAGCGCTGTGCTGGCAGCAGGGTTTCCAGGCCTCGGCATCGGTTTCCACGGTGTGGCGCTGGCTTTCGGTTTGACAGTGCTGACGATGGCGTTCGCCATTGGCCATATTTCCGGCTGCCACCTGAATCCGGCAGTGACGCTCGGACTGGCTACGGCCGGCCGTTTCCCGAAAAGTGAAATCCTGCCTTACTGGGTTGCACAGGTCGTAGGCGGCATCGTTGCAGCGGGCATTTTGTATTTGATCGCAACCGGCAAGCCGGGTGCGGATATCGGCGGTTTCGCGGCAAATGGCTATGGTGAACATTCACCCGGCCAGTTTTCAATGACTGCGGCTTTGATCACTGAAGTGGTGATGACCTTCATGTTCCTGATCGTGATTCTGGGCGCCACAGACAAGCGCGCGCCGGCCGGTTTTGCGCCGATCGCCATTGGCCTGTGCCTGACCTTGATTCACTTGATCAGTATCCCGGTCACGAATACTTCGGTGAATCCGGCGCGCAGCACCAGCCAGGCATTGTTTGTCGGCGGTTGGGCTTTGCAGCAGCTGTGGCTATTCTGGCTGGCGCCGCTGGTTGGTGCGCTCATCGCAGGCGTGGTATACCCGGCAATCTGGGGTGAGAAAAAGGACTGACTGCGGACTGACTGCGGACCGATGGATTAATCTTGCGATTCTGCAAAAAATATGAAAAAGCGCGGCATGCCGCGCTTTTTTGTTTTCTAACCTATCGTGCTTTATATCTACCGCCGCTGACGCGTTCGATAGCGGCAATATCCGTCCAGCTTTGCACCGCATCGAACTGCTGCGCCTGCAACAACGTACGTACTGCCGAGGCTTGATCGTAGCCGTGCTCCATCAACAACCAGCCGCCATCTTTCAAGTGGCCGCCGGCACCGTCGATAATGCTGCGTAGCGCACTCAAGCCATCCGCGTGGTCGGTCAGCGCATCCTGCGGTTCGAAGCGCAAGTCGCCTTGGGCGAGATGGCTGTCGCCGGCAACGATATACGGGGGATTGGAGACGATCACATCGAACTGCTGATCCGCTAACGCGCTATACCAGTTGCTTTGCAAAAGCTGTAGGCGGTTTGGGTCTGGCGTCAGATGGCGTGCCGCATTGCGGCTGGCCACAGCCAACGCCGCGGCGCTGACATCCAACGCCGTTACCTTCAGGTCAGCGCGGCTGTGCGCGATGGCAATCGCGATGGCGCCCGAGCCGGTGCCGAGATCAAGCACGCTCAGCGTATTCCGGATATCGGCAGCAGGCAGATATTGTAACGCCAGATCGACCAGCAGTTCAGTCTCCGGGCGCGGGATCAATACATCCGGGGTGACTTCGAGCTGCAAGCCATAAAATTCGCGTTGGCCGACGATATAGGCAATCGGCTCACCCAGCAGGCGTCGTTGAAACAACGCTGAAAGTTGTTGTGCTTGCGGGGCATCGATAACCCGGTCGTCCTGGGTAATCAACTGTATCCGCGTCAATCCCAGCACATGCATCAGCAGAATGCGGTTCTCCAGCGGATCCAGCGGCGCCTGCTTCAATACCGCGGCAATGCTGCTGCCGGCGGGTATCGCAAAAGTGTCGGAAATCCCAGGCATTAAATTATTCGCGACCGGTGTTGGCTGGTGTTAATAGCGGCCATTACCGCTACCGTTGCGCTTGAACAGTGTGGCAACCAGGATCACGACCAGCACCACAGACCATACTAGCGACCATTGCGGTATCGACAGGCCGAGGATCGGGTCATACGGTGTCGAACAGAGTGCATAAGCGTCAACCCTGAACACGGATGGCAGCAAAGTGGCGGGCGGCAGCGCATTCATCGGCGCTTCCAGCGCATCCCGGCCGCATGAAGTCGCCGGGTGGGCGATGATCCACAGATGCCAGATGGCAGTGCCGGCTCCGCCCAGTCCCGCCAGAATACCTAGTCCGGCCCCGGCTTTTTGAGCACCGCTCGGCAAGCTGGCGCAGATCAGGCAAATCAGCGCAATCGCCGCGAATGCATAGCGCTGGATCACGCACAGCGGACACGGTTGCATATCCTGGAAGTGCTGCAGATACAGTGCGGCAGCCAGGATGGCCAGGGCGATGAAGGCAACTGCAAGCAAAACGGATTTGGATGTTTTCATTTTTGGGTTATGAAATTGAGTCGTAGGGTGGACAGAGTGGACAGGGCGGGCACCTGCGCCCACGCCTGAATCAACTGGCTTAAATTCTATCTTATTATCAGACCGCGTCGCCCAGTGCCGCCAGCAAATCGGCTTGGTGCTCTGCGGCGAGCGCATTGGTCAGCTCTTCCAGGTCACCGTCCATGATGAAATCGAGCTTGTACAAGGTCAGGTTGATGCGATGGTCGGTCATCCGGCCCTGCGGGAAATTGTAGGTGCGAATCCGTTCACTGCGGTCGCCCGAGCCGATCAGCGATTTGCGGGTGGCAGCTTCTTTCGATTGCTGTGCGCGCAGTTGACCGTCCTTGATACGGGCCGCCAGTACTTTCAGGGCGGATGCCTTGTTCTTGTGCTGGCTGCGGTCGTCCTGGCATTCCACCACGATGCCGGTCGGCATGTGAGTGATGCGCACGGCAGAGTCGGTCTTGTTGATGTGCTGGCCGCCGGCGCCCGAGGCGCGGTAGGTATCGATGCGGATATCGGCAGGATTGATGTCGACATCGCCGACTTCATCCGCCTCCGGCATGATGGCCACGGTGCACGCCGAGGTATGGATACGGCCCTGGGTTTCCGTGGCGGGCACCCGTTGCACGCGGTGGCCGCCGGATTCGAACTTGAGCTTGGAGTACGCGCCAAAACCGATGACGCGCACGATGACTTCTTTATAGCCGCCGATTTCCGATGCCGATTCCGACACCATTTCCACTTGCCAGCGGTTGCGTTCGGCAAAACGGGTGTACATCCGCAGCAGATCGCCGGCGAACAGCGCCGACTCGTCGCCGCCGGTGCCGGCCCGGATTTCCAGGAAAATATTGCGCTCGTCGTTAGGATCCTTGGGCAGCAGCATTTTTTGCAGATCGCCTTGCAATTGCTCCATCCGCGCTTTAGCCGCCTGGATCTCATCCTGGGCGAATTCCTTCATGTCGGGATCGGATTGCATTTCCTGCGCTGCGTCGATGTCGGCGGCAGCTTGCTGATAGGACTGATATAACGCTACCAATGGCCCCAGTTCTGCATGCTCGCGCGTCAGCTTGCGGTAGCTGTCCATGCTGGCGGTGGCGTCCTCCTGCATCAGCAAGTCGTTGACCTCGACTAAGCGATTGGCAAGTTGGTCGAGCTTGGCGAGCATTGATGGTTTCATGGCGGGGTTCAGTCAAGACAAGGCAAATAAGAGGTAAATCAAAGGGAGGGAACGACACAACAGCAACGTCACGCGCAGGGCCCGCGATGAAACACGGCCGTGCGGCTATAGCGCAGGTGCGCTAACGTTTAGTGCGGAACAGTTGCGGCAGCAGTGCAGCCAGGCGCGCACGTTCATCGCCCTGGGCATTGTGCAAAGCCTGTTGCGGGCCATGCATGAATTTTGCGGTCAGGCCTTTGGAGAGGGCTTCCAGGACGACTTCGATATCTTCACCCTTGGCCAGCATCTTGCGGGCCCGTTCCAGCTCCATCCTGCGCATGGCTTCGCTCGATTCTTGCAGGTCCTGGATCACCGGCACCACCGCCCGGTTGTCGACCCAGTGCATGAATGACTGCACGCGGGTCTCGATGATGGCTTCTGCCTGTGCCACCGCGGCCTGGCGATTTTCCATACCGGTTTGCACGATCGAACCGAGATCGTCGACGGTGTACAGGAAAATATCGTCGAGACGGCCGATTTCGGTTTCGATATCGCGCGGCACAGCCAGATCCAGCATGAACATCGGTTTGTGGCGCCGTGCCTTGACGGCGCGTTCGACCATGCCAAGGCCGATAATCGGCAAGCTCGACGCGGTGCACGAAACGATGATGTCGAAATTCCCCAGTTGCGTCGGCAGATCAGCCAGCCGGATCGCCTTGCCGTCGAAACGGTGCGCCAGTAATTCAGCGCGCTCCAGGGTGCGATTGGCCACAGTCAGGGATTTCGGATTTTGCGCGGCAAAGTGGGTGGCACATAACTCGATCATTTCGCCGGCGCCGATAAACAAGACATGCTGTCGGGCGACAGTATCGAAAATGCGTTCCGACATACGCACCGCAGCGGCTGCCATGGAGACGCTATGGGCGCCGATTTCCGTGGTGCTGCGCACTTCCTTGGCAACCGCAAAGGTACGCTGGAACAATTGGTGCAAATAAGTGCCGAGTCCGCCCGCCGCTTCCGCATGGCGTACCGCATCCTTCATCTGGCCAAGGATCTGCGCTTCGCCCAGCACCATCGAATCGAGTCCTGAAGCGACCCGGAAAGCATGGCGCACAGCATTGTCTTGCGGCAATGTGTACAAATGCGGCCGCAGGTCGGCGTAGGGCAACTGGTGGTAATGGGCGAGGAAATGTGCGGTGGAGTCAATCGAAGCATCGATAGCGTCAGCGCCACCGTGCTGGAAATTACCGGCCGCGTACAGTTCGGTGCGGTTGCAGGTTGACAGAATGGCAGCTTCATCCGACATGCTGGGGCCGTTGCCGCCGCCAAACCAGGCGCGCGCCGCCATCACCGCCTGACCGATCTGGTCAGCCGGGAAAGCCACCTTTTCGCGCAAGGAAACAGGCGCGGTGGTGTGGTTGAGTCCGACGGTTAGCAGGTGCATGGATGCAATTGGCAGCAGAGGATAGCAAAATCGTAATATTGTTAACCCAAGATTATACTCTTAGTAGCCAGGGAAGAAATTCCAGTCTGGCTATGACCGATTGGTGCTGGGCGGAGGCTTGATCGTGGTCTGGTAGCAACTTAACCGGCGAGAGCCGGTAAAGTCACAATGAAAGTGCTGCCTTCGCCCAGAGTGCTTTCCAGCGTGATTTCACCGAAATGGCGTTCCACCACGGTTTTTACGAATACCAGGCCGAGGCCGGTGCCGTCCGTATGCGGTTGGCCGGGGGCGCTGACGCGCTGGTAGCGCTGGAATAACTTGACCTGATCGTGCGGCGCAATGCCAAACCCCCGGTCGCTGATCCTGCAGACAATCTGCGGGAGCAGTTTGACGTACTTCAGGCGCAGGGTGCAGGTAATCCTGGTATCCGGCAGGCTATAACTGATAGCGTTGGAAATCAGGTTGCATAGCGCCCGCGCCATCAGCGATCGATCGATATTGGTCAGGAATTCCTGGCCTTCGATATCGGTGATCAGCTCGATTTTCTTATTGTTGGAAAGACTCCACATTTCATCGACGGCGTCGTACAGCACATCTTGGAAATCCACCACTTCGAGCCGGTATTCGGACGATTCGGCGCGCGCCAGCTGGACAAAATTGTCAGCCAGGCCCAGCGTCTTGCGAGCGGCCTGCTCGATCCGGGCAAAGAATTCCTTTTGCGGCAACGCCGACGAAGGATTGCCCTGTAATTCGAGCAACGCCAGAATCGAGGCTTGCGGCGCGCGCATGTCGTGCGACAGAAAGCGCAGGGTTTCATCCCGGCTGCGCTCGGCGGCACGGATAATGGTGATATCGACGATGCTGACGATCCAGCCGGTCAGGACTTGATGGGCGGAATGGCAGGGGCCGCTTTTGATCAGCAGGTCGCGCCCTTGCTGGTCCTGCACCGTGGTGCCGTTAGCCAGGGTCGATACGTGTTCGAGATCGATCAGGTCCCACCAGCTGAAGACATGGCTGCTCGAGGTGTTGCTTGCCTGCGGTGTGCTCATGTTGGAAAACAGGTAGGGCAATAGCGCGCCGTCGATATTCCGTATGCCGGCCGCGGCGAAGTAATCCCGGGCAAATTGATTGGATACCAGCACATGGCCATCGACGGTGGTAATCAGGGTGGCGTCCGGCAGGCTATTTACGCTGTCAGAAATAAACTGGCGCAAATCGCGCACCCGGCGAGCAGCAATGCGCATGGCATTGATGCGCTGCTCAAGCAAATCTTCCACCTGCTGCGGCGCCGGTTCGGTATTCACCTCGGGCAGCAGATGCGGTTCCTGGTCAAGTAGCATGAACTCTTGCCCAAGATAGGAAATCGCCGATTCGAGGCGGATCCAGTTCCATATCGGATGGGCGATGGCCAGCGCAATCAACGCGGCGGTCGGGGCGATCCAGAGCCCCAGCGTCAACAGGAAATAGCTGACCGCCATCGTCAGCAGCATCAGGCTTACCGTGATCAGCAAGGAGATGCGCGGCGTCCACAGCAGGTAGCTGGACAGCGCGATCAGGACCGGAACGATGCTGAACAGAGCAGTCTGCAAAGGCCGTGCGATGCTGATCGTTTTGTGGTCCAGCAGGCCAGCCAGGATGTTGGCATTGATTTCGATGCCCGGCATGACGCCGGAGGTACCTGATACCGGAGTCGGAAAAGTATCGGCCATGCCGAGCGCGGTGGCGCCGATCAACACGTATTTGCCGGTGAAAAACTGATCGGGAACATCGCCGCGCAATACCGCGGCATAAGGCACCGATCGGAAATGACCGCTGCTACCGGCAAACGGAATCTGGATTTGATAGTCGCGTTGCCAGCTGTCCGCCTTGTGCGGGTCGGGGTCGGCCGGCGTACTGCCTAGCCGTGCACCTGGCAGGTCGCCGTCTGCCTGGGTAATCTTTTGTCCGGCGACGCCGGCCAGCGCTACTGAAAAATGCGGCCACCATTTGCCGTCCTGACCTTCCTGCAGAAAGACGCTGCGCACGACGCCGTCTGGATCGAGTTCCAGGTGGATATGACCGAGGCTGCGGGCGGCAGCGAGGAAATCCGACGTCGGCATCAAAGCCTTGAGGCCGGGGCCGGCACTGGAGACCACGATCGGCAACACTGTCAGCTTGCTGGCGGCAAGCGCCTTGGCCAGTGCGCGGTCGTCTGCGCGCTGGCCGGGAGACTGTCCTTGCTCGGCTTCCGACATGATGACATCGAGCCCGATTGCCAGCGGGTTGGCGTGCATGATCCGGTTCAGCAGCTTGGCGTGCAGACTGCGGTCCCATGGCCAGCGGCCGAGTTTGCCGATGCTGTAATCGTCGATGGCGACGATGATGATGTCGTCGCGCGCCGGCCGCGAATCGGCTCGCATGAACTGGTCATACAGGGTTCTGTCGAGACGGCCGAGGCCGTTCACATAACCCATGCTGCCGGCCACGATCAGCATCAGGATGGTAATCGCCATCCACTGGCGAAACGCCACACGTTTGATGAGCGGTATAACCTGCTTGATCATGTACGGTTGGCGAAAATTTGCATGGTTGCGGCGGCCTTGGGTTGACTTCTATTATCTTAATATCCGGCTTGGGTACTGCCGCCGCTATTGAGCAAAGGCGTACCGTCGCCCGAGACCCAGCGGCTGCCGATATAGACTTTCTGCGCCGGCGAAAACGGACCTACATAACCATCCGAATCAGTGGCTTTGATGCGAATGAAATAGGTGCCGCTGGCCGGACGCGGCACGTTGATTTCCGGTGTCGTCGTGGTTTGCGTCAACAACAGTGCCGAGAAGCCGGCGTCGCGGCCGATCTCGACCAGGAACGTTTGTCCCGGCTCCGCGCTCCAGCGGAATGACAGGTCGCCATCAATCGCATCGGCAATCTTGGGCACTTGCAGCGCCGGCAGCCGGTCAAAGCTGTTCGGGTCGCAGTATGGGCCTTGGTCGCGGCCGTTGGTTTGTTCGACGATGGTTGCCACGCGCCAGTAGTAGGTCCCCAGCGCCAGTTTGCCGGCGCTGAATTGCGGCACAGCGAGTGCGGCCTGGTCAACTACCAGCTGTTTGAATTCAGCGTCGCTGGCGACTTGCAAATGATAGGTTTGCGCGTTGCCGACTTCGGCCCAGCTAAACATCACATCTTCGCTGCGCGACTTGTTTTTCGGTTCGATCGAAATAGGTGGCTCTGGCCGCGCTTTCAATTTAAACGCGGTTGTCCGCGGGATGCCTTGCAACCCCATTTGGTCGAGCGCGGTGACACGGACGAAATATGCGCCGTCCTCAAGTCCGTTGATCTTGATCTCCGGGCTGGCCGACTCTGCTTCGCTAATGATATTGCGGGCGTCGGCATCGGTGGCGATTTGCGCGCGGTAGCCATGCGCGCCTGCTACCGGGACCACGCTAAAGCGCACGGTCGGCCGTTCTTGCAATTGCGGCTGACCCTTGATTTGAGGTGGCGGCAATAGTGCGACGGCGTTGCCGACTTCTTTAGCATTGGTCACGTTACCTTGGCCCGGGTGCAGGGTCAGCGCTGACGGCAGGTTTTTCTTTGCCACCGCAACGCCGCCGCTCAACACTTCGGTTGTGACGCTGTCGCCGACCAGGCCGACGCGGAAATCTGTGCCGCGTACGCCGGCTACCGCCAATGGCGAACGGACTTCGAAACGGCCCTTGTTTTTGTCCAGCGGCGAGACTTTGGATTCGACCCGGCCTTTCAGTAGAGCGATTTCAGTGCGTGGGCTGTTGGTATAGCGGGCAATACGCAACTTGCTCAGTTTTACCTGGCTGTTGGACGGCAGTGCGATGTGCGATTGGTCGGACAGGCTCAGCGACAGAAAGCTGTTGCTGCCGGTATTGATGATGGCGCCTTCGCTCAGTACGGTGCCGATGCTGATGTTGATCGGGCGGCCATCGGCGGCGACCGCGTCGATGCTGCCCGACATGGCGGCTACCTGGGCAGTGCTCGGGTCATCCGGCAGCAGCGCCACCGGAATGATGATCGCGGTGCCGACCGGAATCGTACGGTCGTTCCCGATGCGGTTGAGTTTTGCCAGTTGCGCCCAGTTGCTCTTGCTGGTGGTCAGTTGCTCGGCAACGACGCTTAAAGTATCGCCAGGTTGCGCGCGATAAGTGACGCTTGCCGCGCCCACTTGGAGTGAGGATGGATTCAGCGTTGGGGGAGCAGATGGAGCTGAAGGGGGAGCTGCAAGCGAGAACGAGGGCGCAACAAAGAAAAGTGCCAGGAAAGCTATTTTTTTGAGTGTGCTGCGCATATCCACATTTCTGTCTGAATCAGCGCAACCGAAACGCGCCTTATCCTGTTAGTTGTTCTAGTCGATACCCATAGCTATAAACCGGTGCGAGTCGATAGCCGTTTTCTGGTCGTAATTGTAACTTACTCCGTACGCGCGAGACGTGTGTATCCATGGTGCGGGACGGAATGTCGACGTCGCGCGACCAGACTGCCTCGAGAATATAAGCGCGCGAAAGAGGGCGGCCAAGGTTGCGAAAAAACAACAAGGCCAGGTCGAATTCCTTTTGGGTGATCTCGATCGGCTTGCCGGCCAGAGTCAGGCGGCCTGAACGCGTTTCAAACAAATAGTCGTTAAATACGATTTGTTCGCTCGAGTTCTGGATCGGATAAGCGCGTCGCAGCAGGGCTTGCACGCGTGCTACCAGCTCACTGCGCCGGATCGGCTTGATCATGTAGTCGTCAGCGCCAGCCGCCAGGCCTTCGACGATGTCATCTTCACCGGAGCGGCTGGTGATGAACAGGACCGGGATGGTCTTGGGCAGCTTGTCTCTTACCCAGCGCAACACTTCCGGGCCGCTGAGATCCGGGACCTGCCAATCCAGAACCAGCATGTCGTAGCTTTCCCGACGCAGCTGATTCAATATCTCTTTCCCGCTCTGGAACGGATGGCAGACATGCCCACTGGATGTGAGCACCTG
>FTFY01000868.1_pt1 | contig 14384 bp, 13 predicted proteins | sample 1640561 | NCBI WGS metagenome assembly FTFY01 (sample SAMEA3914789, study PRJEB12502) | metagenome | biome: forest; material: soil | place: Canada | collected 2011-07-03 | depth 0.3 m | reverse complement strand
CGCGTATTCCACCGTCAAATCACCCGCCACACCTGGCTTTACACCGAAATGGTGACTACCGGCGCCTTGTTGCACGGGGATGTGCCGCGCCATCTGGATTTCAACGATGTGGAACATCCGGTCGCCTTGCAACTCGGTGGCAGCGAGCCGGCCGACCTGGCTAAGAGCGCCAAACTGGGCCAGGAATGGGGTTACGACGAGATCAACCTGAATTGCGGCTGTCCGTCGGAACGGGTGCAGAAGGGCGCTTTCGGCGCTTGCCTGATGGCGGAGTCGACGCTGGTTGCCGATTGCGTCAAGGCAATGCGCGATGCGGTGTCGATTGACGTTACCGTCAAGCATCGGATCGGCATCGACAAGACTGAATCCTATGAGTTTGTCCGCGACTTTGTCGGCACGGTGGCTGAAGCCGGTTGCCAGACGTTCATCGTGCATGCGCGCAACGCGATCCTGAAAGGGCTGAGCCCGAAGGAGAACCGCGAAATCCCGCCGCTGAAGTATGAATATGCCTACCGGCTGGCGCAGGATTTCCCTGGGTTGGAAATCATCATCAACGGCGCCATCAAGACTACCGAGGAAATCGATTTCCACCTGCAATATGTCGACGGCGTGATGCTGGGGCGCGAGGCGTATCACAATCCCTACCTGATGGCCGATTTCGATTCCCGTTATTTTGGCGATGCCGACGCCACGCCGAAGACCCGGGCCGAGGTAATCGACGCTATGTTGCCGTATATCCGCCAGCAACTGGCCTTGCATGGGCATGATGGCAAAGGTTTGCGCCTCAATAGCATTACCCGCCACATGCTGGGTTTGATGGCCGGTGTGCCGGGCGCCAAATCGTTCCGGCAGGCGCTGTCGGACTCGAAAAAGCTGGCGTTGGGCGATCCCTTGTTGTTGGTTAATGCGTTGGCAAACATGCAACCATTGGCGGCTTGAAACAAGCTGAATGTTGGCGATATCGGTTTTTGGCTTAAAACTGCGGCAAAGTAGTCTCCGCAAAACATTTTCAGTCTGCTAAATCCTTTAAAATAGCCACCTCTGGCTTATGCTTGATTAGCCAAGGGTTGCTACACCGCAGCTCGCTAGCCACAATTCAATTTTTTAACGTATTCAATGCAAAGCCGGTCGCAGGTAGCCTCTAAGGTGGCCCCCGGACCGGTTATCTTCAAGGCAAAACATGTCAATTGCATCAACAGAGGAAATCATTGCAGAACTCCGTGCCGGGCGCATGGTGATTCTGGTAGATGAAGAAGATCGTGAAAACGAGGGCGACCTGGTGCTCGCCGCCGATTTCGTGACGCCGGAAGCGATCAACTTCATGGTCAAGTATGCCCGCGGCCTGGTATGCCTGACGCTGACCGAAGAGCGCTGCGACCAGCTCAACCTGAGCATGATGACCAGCCGTAACGGCACCGCCTATGGAACCAATTTCACGGTCTCGATCGAAGCCGCCGAAGGCGTCACGACCGGGATCTCCGCCGCGGACCGCGCCCGTACTATCCAGGTTGCAGTGGCGGCAAATGCCAAGGCGGCCGACATCGTGCAGCCAGGCCATATTTTCCCGATCAAGGCACGCAAGGGCGGCGTCTTGATGCGCGCCGGGCATACCGAAGCCGGTTGCGATCTGACTGAAATGGCGGGTTTGACGCCAGCCGCGGTGATTTGCGAAATCCTCAAGGAAGACGGCACCATGGCGCGTCTGCCTGACTTGCTGGAATTTTCCAAGGAACACGGCTTGAAGGTCGGCACGATTGCCGATCTGATCCATTATCGCGGCCAGCACGAAAGCATCGTTGAACGGCTCGCCGAACGCACTACGCACACAGCGCAGGGCACGTTCAAGACCATCGCTTATCGCGACACACCAAGTGGCGGCGCCCATCTGGCCTTGCTGCATGGCGAACCTTCGCCGGACGTGGAAACGCTGGTACGGGTGCATCAGCCGGTATCGATCCTGGATTTGCTCGAAACCCAGGCCACCAACCATTCATGGAACATGGCGTCGGCCCTGGCAGCGATTGCGGCTTCGCCTTGCGGCGTGGTGGTGTTGCTCAATTGCGAAGAGTCGGCAGACCAGATATTTGCCAAGTTTGCGGCGCTGGAAGCGGCCTGCAGCGGTGTCAAGCCGCCGCCGCCACGGGTCGATCTGCGGACCTACGGCATCGGCGCGCAGATTCTGAAAGATCTCGGCGTCGGCAAAATGAAACTGCTGGCCAGCCCACGCAAGATGCCGTCGATGACCGGGTATGACTTGGAAGTTACCGGGTACCAGAACAAGCCGAATTCTTGATGGCACGGCCGTTTTTGCGTTTGCCTTTGCGTTTGTCCTTGCATTAGCAACTGAAGCAGCATGCAGTAAATTATTTTGTAAACCAATTAGTAGAAAGCGCCCAGTGCGCATAAGAGGAAAACCATGACAGTCGGAATTTACGAAACCAATCTGGATGGTGCAGATTTGCGCATCGGTATTGTGCAAGCCCGTTTCAATGAAGATGTTTGCCACGGTTTGATCTCGGCCTGCCTGGCAGAGCTGAAGCATCTGGGCGTGGCGGATGAAGACATCTTGCACGTTACCGTGCCGGGTGCGCTGGAAATCCCGCTGGCGTTGCAGAAGATGGCAGAGACCATGCAGTTTGACGCGCTGATCGCGATTGGCGCCGTGATTCGCGGCGAGACTTACCACTTCGAACTGGTCTCGAATGAGTCCGGCGCAGGTATCACACGCGTCGGCCTGGATTCCGGCATTCCGATTGCGAATGCAGTATTGACCACCGAGAACGACGAGCAAGCCGAAGCCCGGATGGAAGAGAAGGGCACCGATGCTGCGCGAGTAGCAGTGGAGATGGCCAATCTGTCTATCGCGCTGGAAGAGCTGGCGGAAGCCACCAGCGAAGAATAAGATTTTTGTGACAGGCGAGGCGTCTCTGATGCCTTGCCGCGTATTGTTGTGTTTGAACGAATTACAAGCTGGAAAAACTATGACTAATAAAACTTTGCACGCCAATCCGAGCAAGAGCCGCACGCCACGTCACCGCGCGCGCGAATTCGCGTTGCAGGGCCTGTATCAATGGCTGTTGAACAACGAAGACGTGACCGCCATCAGCGAAAACATTCGTCAGGCGCACGGTTTCGACAAGGCCGATGCCGAGCATTTCAATTCGCTGCTATACGGTGCGATCAAGGATGTGACGACACTGCGCGCCGGCCTGGAGCCACTGATCGATCGCAAGATCAGCGAGTTGTCGCCGGTGGAACACGCGGCCCTGCTGATCGGCGCCTTCGAATTGCAGAATCACGTCGAGATTCCTTACCGGGTCGTCATCAACGAAGCGGTGGAACTGACCAAATCGTTCGGCGGTATCGATGGCCATAAATACGTGAACGGCGTGCTGGACAAGTTTGCCGCCAAAGCACGGGCGACCGAAATCGGCGCCGGCAAAAAATCCTGAATTCGCCTGAGTTAGCAATCAATGTAGACGGGGGCGCGGACGGTGCGGTTTGCACGTGCATCGATAACCGCCCCGTGTTTCAGGCGAGGGATGGTTCCAGTAACCGGAAACGCCCCGCCATTTGGAAAAGTGTTCATGACATTCTCGCATCTGGCTTCACGTCTCGACAACATCGCACCGTTTCATGTGATGGAGTTGGCAAAAATGGCCGCGGCACTGGAACAGCAAGGCCGCCATATCATCCACATGGGTATCGGCGAGCCCGATTTCACCGCAGCGCCGCTGGTGATTGAAGCTGCCGCCAGGGCCATGGCCGACGGCAAGATGCAATACACTTCGGCGACCGGTTTGCCGGCGCTGCGGGCGGCGATTTCGGCCCATTATCACCAGGCGTTCGACCTGGATGTTGCTCCTGAACGGATTATCGTCACCGCCGGCGCCTCGGCCGCTTTGCTGCTGGCTTGCGCTGCATTGGTGGAAAAGGGCAGCGAAGTGCTGATGCCGGATCCATCCTACCCATGCAACCGTCACTTCGTCGCTGCATTCGACGGCCAGGCGAAAATGATTGCCAGCGGCCCGGACCAGCGTTTTCAGTTATCCGATGAGATGGTGCGCCGGCATTGGAGCGACAATACGCGCGGTGTGCTGCTGGCGTCGCCGTCCAACCCTACCGGTACCTCGATCCTGCACAGTGAGCTGGCCAAGATCCTCGCTACCGTGCGCGGCAAAGGCGGCTTTTCGATTGTCGATGAAATTTATCAAGGCCTGACTTACGACGGCGAACCGTTTTCGGCGCTGTCGCTGGCTGACGACATTATCGTCATCAACAGTTTCTCCAAATATTTCAATATGACCGGCTGGCGTCTGGGCTGGATGGTGGTGCCGGAATCATTGGTGGCGCCGATTGAAAAACTCGCGCAGAACTTGTTCATCTGCCCTTCGGCGATTGCCCAGCATGCAGCGCTGGCCTGTTTCGAGCCCGACTCGCTGGCACTGTACGAGACGCGCAAGAGCGCATTCAGGCGGCGTCGCGATTATCTGGTGCCGGCCTTGGTCGAACTGGGTTTCAAGGTGCCCGTGATGCCGGACGGGGCATTCTATGTGTATGCCGATTGTAGCGACCTGCTCAAGGACGGCGGCGACGCCGACACGCTGGTCAAGGATGTGTTGAACCAGGTTGGCGTCAGCATGGTTTCCGGCCTGGATTTCGGCCCGTACACGGCGCAGCACTATATTCGCCTGTCATATGCGACGTCGATGGAAAACCTGCAAGAAGCGGTGCGTCGCCTTGGACTGTTTCTTGGTAAGAATGGTGTTTAAGACTTGTTCGCTGCCGGGGTTTGAATAACTGGTTTGAATAACGGGTTATGAGTAATATTCCCGGCAGTATTTTCGGCGGTATTGAAAAAGGAGCTCCCATGCAATTCGTTTTTCCCCCTAAGCCAGTAGCAGCGGTCCCCATCGCAGGCAGCGATCAATTGTTTCCGGTACATCGGATCTATTGCGTCGGCCGTAATTATGCCGAGCACGCCAAGGAAATGGGCAGCAGCGGTCGCGAAGCGCCGTTTTTCTTCATGAAACCGGCCGATGCCGTTCTGCCGGTTGCACACGGTACCGTAGGCGAGATGCCTTACCCGTCCATGACCCAGGATCTGCATCATGAAATCGAGTTGGTGGTAGCACTGTCTACCGGCGGCAAGAATATTCCGGCAGCGGAAGCGATCAAGCATATCTGGGGTTATGCCGTCGGACTCGACATGCCCCGCCGCGATTTGCAGGGCGAGGCCAAGAAACTCGGACGGCCATGGTGTACCGGCAAAGGTTTCGATTACTCCGCCCCGATTTCCCATCTCCATCCTGCTGGCGCCAGCGGCGTCATCGACCAGGGCGATATCCATTTGAATGTGAATGGCACGTTGCGCCAGCAAGGCGATATCAATCAGATGATCTGGAACATCGCCGAGACCATCGAGCAGTTGTCCGCCTACTTTGAGTTGCAGGCCGGCGATCTGATTTTTACCGGCACCCCGGCAGGCGTTGCTGCTGTGGGCAAAGGCGATCTGCTGGAAGGATCGATAGCGGGCGTCGGCGATCTGCGAGTGCGCCTGGTTTAATATCTGCGTTGACACCTAAGTTGAGATTCGAGATACACCGATGAAACTGTATAGCTATTTCCGAAGTTCCGCCGCTTATCGCGTACGGATTGCCTTGAATCTGAAAGGCATGCCCTACGATATCGTGCCGGTCCATTTGCTAAAACACGGCGGCGAGCAACTGAGCCAGATGTACCGTACCTTGAATAGCGATGGCCTGGTGCCGACCTTGGTTGATGACGATGCTGCCGGCAGCCAGGTAGCATTGACCCAGTCATTGGCAATCATGGAGTATCTGGAAGAAGTCCAGCCTGCGCCTGCCTTGCTGCCGTCGACCGCACTGGATCGCGCTTTTGTACGCAGCATCGGCTTGTCGATTGCCTGCGACATCCATCCAGTGAATAACCTGCGCGTGTTGCGTTACCTGGTGCATGAACTGAAGGTCGACGAGAATGCCAAGAACGCCTGGTATCGTCATTGGTGCGAAAGCGGTTTGGCGGCGCTGGAAGTTACGCTGGCCCGAGACAGCCGGTCAGGCAAGTTTTGTTTCGGCGATACGCCGACGCTGGCCGATTGCTGTCTGGTGCCGCAGATTTTCAATGCGCAGCGCCTGAAATGCGATTTGTCTGCGATGCCGACCTTGATGGGCATTTACCAGAACTGCCAGGAGCTGGATGCCTTTATCAAGGCAGCGCCGCAAAATCAACCGGATGCCGAGGCCTGAAGCCAGGGCAGTGCATAAAAAGCCAGGGGTCGCGAGAGCCTTGGCTTTTTTGTTTTATCAGGCGCCGGTTTTGATCGGTGCTGCAGGATGAAAACTTTCCGCGCGCGAGATCGGCCAGTATTTCTCAAATACCGGAAAGCGGTATTTCTGATTCAGTAAATCTCCCACTTGCAGGTAAGGCAGCAAATCAGACATCAGTTTTACTTCATGGTCCGAAGTGCGGCGCACGATGTGGTGCGCCCGTAACGCAGAGGCGTGCGGCAAGCCGGCAGCTTGCACCAGTTCCTGCAAGGCGTGCAGCGTGCTTTCATGGAAACGATACACGCGCTCAGCCTTGTCAGGCACCACTAGTGCCTTCTGGCGACCGACATCCTGGGTGGCGACACCAGTTGGACAACGGTCGGTATGGCAGCTTTGCGACTGGATGCAGCCCAGCGAAAACATGAAGCCGCGCGCCGAATTACACCAGTCGGCGCCGATCGCCAGAGTGCGGGCGAGGTCGAATGCGGTAATCACTTTTCCGCTGGCGCCGATCTTGATGCGGTCGCGCAGTCCGGCGCCGAGCAAGGTGTTATGCACCAGCAGCAAACCTTCCTGCAAAGGCATGCCGACGTGATCGACAAACTCCAGCGGCGCGGCACCGGTGCCGCCTTCCGAGCCATCCACCACAATGAAGTCAGGCAGGATGCCGGTTTGCAGCATGGCTTTTACAATCCCGAAAAATTCCCAGGGATGGCCGACGCAAAGTTTGAATCCAACCGGTTTGTCGCCCGACAGCGTGCGCAGTTTCTGGATGAATTCCAGCAAGCCGATAGGATTTGAAAACGACGAATGTGTGGCCGGGGAGATGCAATCGACGCCCATCGGCACGCCGCGCGTTGCCGATATTTCCGGCGTGATCTTGGCGGCAGGCAGTACGCCGCCGTGGCCGGGTTTGGCGCCTTGCGAAAGTTTGACGGTGATCATCTTGACTTGTGGCGAAGTGGCTTGCTCCACGAATTGTTCTTCGTTGAAGCTGCCGTCGCCATTGCGGCAACCGAAGTAGCCGGAGGCGATTTGCCACAGCAGGTCGCCGCCGAATTCGCGATGATAAGGCGAGATCGAGCCTTCGCCGGTATCGTGCGCGAAGCCGCCTTTCTTGGCGCCGCGATTGAGTGCGCGAATCGCATTGGCTGACAACGCGCCGAAGCTCATGGCAGAAACATTGAAGACAGACATGGAGTATGGCTGCGCGCGTTCGGCGCCGACCGTCACGCGGAAGTCGTGGCTGGCGAGGACGGTAGGCGCCAGCGAATGGCCGACCCACTCGTAGCCGCGCAGCTTGACATCGAGTTCAGTGCCGAACGGCCGGCTATCGATATCGCCTTTGGCGCGTTGGTAAACCAGGCTGCGCTCCTTGCGGGTGAACGGCGCGCCGTCATTATCGCTCTCGAAAAAATACTGCCGCATCTCGGGACGGATCATTTCAAACAGAAAACGGAAATGCCCCATCAGCGGATAGTTGCGCAGGATCGCGTGGCTGCGCTGGTTCATGTCCCAGACACCCAGTGCGGTCAGCAAACCGGGGATCACAGCCCACCACCATCCCATTTTGCCTTCCGCGGCGCCGGCAACAAGCAGCAAAGTCAGCAACAGCACTGCCCAAAAACTTAGATAACGACTGACTCTCATGACTTCATTCCTTTTAAGAAGTGTGATTGCGGACGCGATGGCGATTACTTGTGGGAAACCGCATTGGGCAGTAGCAAGCTGATAATTTTACAGGTTGAATTTTACACATTGGCGGCACGTTCCGTATGACTGGTACTTCCGTTTGTCCTACAAGCCTATCCGTCCCTGTCCTATAGCGCCATATGGCTGTGCCTGGTTAGTATGGTGCACCGATGCAAGAGTGTCGGAGATGGCAAGCCAGGCTAGCCGTCATATTGAATAAAGGATATTGAAATGATGATCAAAAAAACGATCGCAGCGTTGTTAATCGGTGTCGCGGGCTTTAGCGGCGCATCGTTGGTGCTGGCGGCAGATAATGCCAAAGCCAGCTATAAGGCGGCAGAAGATGCCGCAGACGCCGCCTACAAGGCGGACAAGGTGAAATGCGACGATTTCAGCGGCAATGGCAAGGACGTCTGCCTTAAGCAAGCTACGGCCACGCGTGAGCACAGCAAGCAGGATGCCATGGCCGAGTATAAAGGCACACCCGAAGCATTGGCTAGCGCGCGCAAATCCGAAGCGGATGCCGACTATGCAGTAGCCAGGGAAAAATGCAACGGCCTTGCGGGTAACGGCAAGGATGTCTGCATCACGCAAGCGAAAGCCGCGCAAACCGACGCCATCGCCAACGCCAACACTCAGCGTGACGTCTCCAAGGCAAGCGCCAGTGCCAGGGAAGAGCGTGCCGATGCCCGGTACAAGGTAGCGCTTGCCCAGTGCGATGCGCTGGCTGGCGCTGCGAAAGACCAGTGCGTCAACGCCGCCAAAATTGAGCTTAACAAATAATTACCGCATATGTTTACATTGAAGGCGGTCAGTCGCACACTGGATGCCACACGCTGAAGATTGGCCGGAGCCAGGCCATCGCAGCGCCGGATAATCTGTTTGATTGCGACGGTTGGGTAAATGACGAAAATTTTGGTGGTTGACGATCATGCGGTAGTGCGCGCCGGCGTCCAGTATTTCATAGCCGACATCCCGGAAATGGAGATCACCGGCGAGGCTGCCAATGCGCAGGAAGCGATCCGTCTGATCCGCTCCAACGAATATGACATCGTGCTGCTTGATATCGCGATGCCCGACAAGAGCGGAGTGGAGGTTCTGAAGCAGATCAAGCGCGAGAAACCGGCACTGCCGGTACTCATGCTGAGCATGCATCCAGAGAGTCGCTATGCGGTGCAGGTGCTGCGCAGCGGCGCCGACGGTTATGTGCAAAAAGAGGCGCTGGCGACGGAATTGGTGAAAGCTATCGAGACTATATTGCAAGGTCACAAGTACATCAGTTATGCGGTTGCAGAGCTATTGACTGCCGATCCTGCCAGTACTGAAAACGGGGCGCTGCATGAATCCTTGTCCGCGCGCGAGTACGAGATTTTCTATAAGCTGAGTCAGGGCGAAGCGGTAACAGATATCGCCAGGGAGCTTTGCCTGAGCGTAAAGACCATCAGCACTTATCGTACCCGTGTGCTGCAAAAGATGAGCATGACGAGCAATGCCGATATCATTTATTACGCGATCAAGAATAATCTGATCGATTAGATATGTTGAGAGCCAGTCGTCAACCAATATGAGCCATACAACAACCCCTGATGCAACCGGTGCCAGCGTTGCGCCTTTGCGGATTTTCCTGGTGGAAGATTCGGTGGCTGTACGGGATTTGATGATTGATACCTTGAAGGAAATTCCCGGTGTGATATTTGCCGGCTTTGCCGAAGAGGAGGCCGACGCCTTGAAAAAGATCGATGCGGAGTCGTTTGATGTCTTGATTCTGGATATTGAGCTCAAGCAGGGCAATGGCATGAACCTGTTGCGGACCTTGGCCGAATCGCACAAGCCGCTCAATTCGCTGAAAATCATTTTCAGCAATAATGTCAGCAATGCTTTTCGACGCGCCGGAGAGAAATACGGCGTGCGTTTTTTCTTCGATAAGAGTTCAGAATTTACCAAGCTGCGCGATTTTCTCACAGCCTTGGGAACGGGACTGCCTGATCATTGATCTACACGACATTGATCGACACGATTTACCTGGAGGCGATTTGATAGAAGATGGTGATCAGGCGAGACTCGGCAATCCGCATTATCAGGATTTGCTGAAGGCACGTGCGCTGGAGAGCCTGGCTGCAACTCACACCTATGTGTCGCGCGCTACCATCGCCGCAGTAGCCGTGAGTGTGTTGTTGATGTTGATTTCCGCGCTGGTGCTGATTGCCGCTGTTTTTCCGGTGATCTTTCCAAATTCGCCGTCATTTCCGTTGCAGTTCCCTACTTTACAGTTGCCCCTCTGGGGCACTAACACTGCAGCCGGTTTTCTGCTGGCGACCTGCAGCCTGTTACTGCAGTGCCTGGTAGTCGGACCTAAAAAAGCGATTAAATTCCTCGCGCAGATACTGGCCGTCTTACTCCTGATGCTCGCCATCGCAGCATTGTTGCATGAGGTGCTGGGCAGCGCAGGCTGGCTCGATGTTCTCCTTACCGTGCTGGTGCCGCATCCGGGCCAGCGCTATCCGGATGGCTTGCATCCGATGGCTGCGATCGGGTTTGTTTTCTGCGGACTGGCTCTGCTCCTGCTGGATCATCGCACCCGGCATGACCGTTACGTGGCTGAATATCTCGCAATTTCCCTCATTTTCTTAAGTGCTATCCCGTTGCTGGGCTATCTGTATAACGTCGCCGCAATGACCAAGATGGTTTACGCGACCGGCATTCCCTGGCTGGCGGCAGTTGCGTTTTTCCTGTTCGGCATGGCGTTGCTGATGTCGCGTCCGCGGCAGCGCCTGATGGCGATCATTACCCGGCATGCGCCGGGCGGGCAGATGTTGCGCCGTTCCGTGCCGCAGATGCTGATTTTGCTGGTTGCCCTGCATTGGCTGGCAGATTGGGGCGCGCGCCAGGGTTTCTTTGACCGCACCTCGGTACCGCCTTTGCTAACCCTGATCGACAGCGTGCTGGTGGTGTTCATTTTCTGGCGCGCCGCCGGCCAGGTCGATCGCGAGTACGGCGCACGTGTGCAAAGCGCGGCGGAGCTGGCGGAAGCCACCGCGTTGCTGATCGCAGTCAGCGACAATACCAACGATCCAATCTTCGTGAAAGATCGCCAAGGGCGCCTGATGTTCGCTAATCCGGCCTATTTGCGCCGGCTAGGGCTGGAATGGCAAGACGCCAGATACCGGCGCAGCACTGAACTGTTTCAGCGGCAGGAAGATGCAGAGCGGATCGACCAGGACGATGCCCGCATCATGAATGGCAAGGTATCGGAGACGCTGGAGCAAACGGTGCAAACGCCAAACGACATGGTGACATTCCAGACCACCAAAGCACCATGGTTTGACCAGCAAGGGCGGGTCATGGGGGTAGTCGGCATCGCCACAGATATCAGTGAACGCAAGCGTGCCGAGGATTCGCTCCGGCAGCGCGAGTCGGAGCTGGAGCGCACCATCGCGCAGCGCACGGCGTTATTGCGCGAGCTGGCCAACCACATGGAAACCATACGGGAAGAAGAAAAGCGGGCGATTGCGCGCGAGTTGCACGACAATATGGGCGCGGCACTGACGGCGCTGAGCATGCATCTGGCGGGAGTCTATAAAGTCTTGCCGGACAATGAACAATGGCAGAATCGCCAGGCCCAGATGCAGGCGCTGCTCAGTTCGCTGGTGGCTACTACGCGCCGGATTCAAACGGAATTGCGGCCTAACATGCTTGATCTGTTTGGGTTGAAAGCGGCAATCCTGGAACAGCTGGAAGATTTCGGCCAGCGCACCGGGATCGTTTGCAGGTCCAGCCTGCCGGATGAAGATATTGCGGTCGATCATAAAGTCGACATCGCTGTATATCGGATGTTGCAGGAAATTTTAAATAACGTTTCCAAGCACGCGCAAGCCAGCCAGGTTGAAGTGATTTTAGATATCGACGAGGACAGGTTGGCGTTGACAGTGCGCGACAATGGCGTCGGCATGTCGCAGCAGCGTTTTGAAAACACAGCCACCCACGGTTTGCGTGGTTTGCATGAAAGAGCCACTTATCTAGGTGGGAGCGTCCACTTTAAAGCTGCAGAAGGCAAGGGCACCACGGTAGTGATCGAATTGCCGATGCTTGAGCAGGTACCACAGGCACCGGCAGACCAACCTGACACGTAGGCAGCCGGCATTGCGCGGGCTGCCTTGTTGGCGCAGGATTTAAGCGGGCCAGGGGACGCAGGGGTCGGTCGCCACCAACACGCTACAAGGCACTTTTTCAACCAGCAAGGTATCGACCGAGCCGCGCCACCAGCGCGTTGCCAGCGGCCTTTTGCGCGAATGGCCGACAATCACCAGGTCGATCCCCAGTTTGCCGACCAGGTCGCTGATCACGTTGACAGGTTCTCCGCTTTCAAAGTGATCGATGGGCTTGAGACCGGCGTCGCTGAGCAATTTGTGGCCTTTGATCAGCTCTTGTTCCAGCAAGGTTTTTTCAGCCCGGATGGCGGATTCGGCGACGAATTCGCCTGCCATCAGATAGGTGGCAAGATTGATCACCCCCAGCAGATGGATTTCGACTTCAGGGGCGGGGGCCAGCTGGATGCACGAATATAAGGCAGAACGGCTTTCGGGCGTGCCATTGTAGGCGACGAGAATTTTCCGGTACATATACCCTCCTGAAAACTATTTTCTTATGTTTCTTATGTTTGTTAATCGGCCTCCACTTTCATCATAGCGCAGACTGAGGCCGTGAACCAGCGGCCATTTCGTATTTGTCATGACGGATTTTCGCTGAGATTTTGCATGGCGAAGTCACGTTTTGGCATGCAGTCTGAGTTGTTTTCCGGCGTCGCGGTTTTCCACCGAATACTGTAAATTGGCGTCGCCTGATCAAAAATCGCTGAATCTACGGCACTATTGCGCTATGCGGCACTATAAAAGTAGACTTGCCGGGCGGTTCGCTGGTTTTTGTGTCTGCGGAAGCACAGGTTTCCAAGCGTGATTGGTCAATAAAATTTGAAGGATAGATGCATGTCAGATGAAATCGTGATTGTTGGCGGTGGCGCCGGTGGGCTTGAGCTGGCTTGCAAGCTCGGCCGCAGGTTGGGGAGCGGCCACGTCACGCTGGTCGACCGTGCGCTGTATCACATCTGGAAGCCGTCCTTGCACGAAGTCGCAGCGGGTACGCGCGATATCCATCAGGAGGGCCTGTCTTACCAAATGTTGGCTCACGACAACAAATTTCGTTTTGTGTACGGCGCCATGAGTGCTCTCGACAGTGGCAACAACACGATCACAGTGGATGCAGTACTCGATGAATCTGCGGACGAACTGATCCCGGCACGTCAAATCGCGTTTAGCAAACTGGTGATCGCGGTCGGCAGCGTTTCCAATTATTTCGGCATCAGCGGTGCCGAGGAAAATACGATTTCGCTGAACACCACCGAAGACGCCGAACAATTCCGGCTGCGCCTGCTGAAAATGTTGTCGGCGGCGGATTTGAAGAAAGAAAAGAATCCGGATGCCGGGGTCGATATCGTGATTGTCGGCGGCGGCGCTACCGGCGTTGAACTGGCGGCAGAATTGCGCGATGCCAGCAGCGTGTACACCGATTACGATTTTCCGCATCTGAGTCCGAACCGCGACGTTCGCATCACAATATTGGAAGGCGCGCCGCGCTTGCTGGCGCCGTTGACTGAACGGGTCTCGAAAGCCGCCACCAAACTGCTGCAGGAGCGTGAAGTGAAAGTGGTGACGGATTGCCGTGTGGCCAGCATCTCGGAGAATTTTGTCACTGACGCCAACGGCAACAATTATGTCTCCGACCTGTGCGTATGGTCGGCCGGCATCAAGGCGCCTGATTTCCTCAAGACGCTGGGACTGCCGGTGACAAAATCAGGCCAGCTGGAAGTCGACGGTTTCCTGAAGGTTGCCGGTAGCGACAATATCTATGCGCTGGGCGATTGCGCCGCATGCATCGGGCCGGATGGAAAAATGGTGCCGCCGCGCGCCCAGGCGGCGCATCAGCAGGCTGATTATCTGCTGGAGACGTTCGTCCGCGCTAGCAAGGGCCAGCCGGCACAAGATGCACCCTATGTCTATACGGACCACGGTTCGCTGGTGTCGTTCGGCAGGAATACTTCGGTTGGCACCTTGATGGGTTCGCTGACCAAACTCGGCTGGTTTGTCGACGGTTTCTTTGCCCGCATGATGTACGCCAGCCTGCACCTGATGCACTTGAATGCCTTGCTGGGTCCGGTTCGTACCGGTGTTACGGCGGCCGCCAGCAGCTTGATGAAGCACGCCAAACCGTCGGTCAAGCTGCACTAAGCCCGCAGATGTAAGTATGTTGTGCAAATGTAAAAGTGTGTATCGCTTGCATGGTTTTTCCGGAAGCTAGTCTATAGTTCAAATCAACAGCCGCGACCTTGCAATTTTTCTTGCAAATTTT
>FTFY01000700.1_pt1 | contig 14506 bp, 13 predicted proteins | sample 1640561 | NCBI WGS metagenome assembly FTFY01 (sample SAMEA3914789, study PRJEB12502) | metagenome | biome: forest; material: soil | place: Canada | collected 2011-07-03 | depth 0.3 m | reverse complement strand
GGCGCGCGCCGCCCTGATTTTGTGCTGGGTGACCGTAATGGCAGTGCCGCAGATCCGGCCTTTACCGAGTGGGCCGCACAGCAGTTGCAGGCGCAAGGTTACGTAGTCAAGATCAACGATCCTTATCGCGGCGCCGAACTGGTACGCGCCTATAGCGATCCGCAACATGGGCGATACAGTATCCAGATCGAAATCAACCGCGCTTTGTACATGAACGAGCAAAGCCTGGAGCGCAGCGCCGGGTTTGCCACGCTTCAGCACAACCTGACGCAACTCGCAGAGCAGATGTCGAGGTATATTAGCGGCAAATTAACCTGAATAGAATCTGGATAGCATGGCCGACTATACCGTTGCCGCAGTAGATGAAGCCTTGGCGCTACTCTTGCTGGTGGCCCAAAGCCCGGGACATGGTGTGACCGAATTGTCGGTCATGTCCGGCAATACCAAGGCGCGCACCTTCCGGCTGCTGTACACGCTGGAACAACGCGGCCTGTTGCATCGCGAAGGCGACACGCCGACTTATCACCTGGGTTACAAAGCGCTGTACCTCGGCGTCGCCGCCCAGGAGCAGGTGAGCCTGGTGCGCGTGGCGCGCAGCCATTTGCGCGATATCGGCGGTATCTGCAATGAAAACGTCCAGGTGCGGGTGCGGGATGGTTTGGAAACCGTGTGCGTGGCGCGTTGGGAATCGACTCAGGCAGTGCGGGTCCATACCGATGTAGGCAACCGACGGCCGTTGTACGCCGGCGCTTCCGGCAAGGTGCTGCTGGCGCATGCGCCGCCGCAGGTTCAGCAAGCGCTGTTCGACAGTGCCCTGACCCGCCTTACCGACAATACGATCATCGACCGCGCATTACTGGAGCAGGAACTGCAGCAAGTGCTGGCACAAGGTTACAGCGTGTCCTACGGCGAAAGATCCAGCGGTGCGGTGGCGATTGCGGCGCCGATCATGGATGCCGATGGCGCGGTAATTGCGGCCTTGGGCATTGCCGGCCCCGCCAGCCGTATCACGCCCGAACATCTGCCGGGTTTGATCGATCTGGTGGTGCAGCGCGCGGGCGATCTGTCGCTGGGTTTGGGCTACGCGTACCGCTAATCTGCCTTGCTGGCGCGTTCAGTTGTCTTTGGTAATATAGTTCGACACGCCACTGACCAACGCGTCAAACACAATCCTGCAACGCTCGCTGGAGCGCAGATCTTCATGCATCACGATCCAGGTTTCGAGTTCGCTCGTGACCGCCTGCGGCAGCACCGGCAACAACTCGGGATTGGATTTGACCAGCGCCACCTGGCACATGCCGATGCCATAGCCGGCGCGTATCGCCGCCAGTTGCGCCAGCTGGTTGTCGGTAAATAACGAGAACATGTCGCGCGTCAGCGGCAAGCCACGCTTTTGCATGTTGCGGATGTAACTGGTTTCCTGGTCGAAGCCGATCAGCGCATGGTTCTTCAGGTCGTCGATGCTGGCCGGTATGCCGCACTGGTCCAGATAACGCCGATGCGCGTACAAGCCGAGCGGAATGGCGCCAACCCGGCGCGCGATCAGGGCGGCCTGGCTAGGCTGCACCATGCGGATCGCAATATCGGCATCGCGCTGCAGCAGATCCTGGGTCCGGTTCGACAACACCAGTTCAATCTTGATGACGGGATGCGCTTCGCGCAGCGCGGTCAGGATCGGCGGCAAGACTTCAACCCCGACCACATCCGATACCGTAATGCGCACCGTGCCATGGCTGCTGACGCTGGCATCGGTCGATGCGCGCCGCAGGGCATTGGCGGTGGCGCGCAGGTTTTCCGCAAACGGACGCAACGTCACTGCGGTATCGGTGGCCGCCAGTCCGGTTTGCGAGCGGGTGAATAATTTAACGCCTAATGCCTGTTCCAGCGCCTCTATCTGACGGCCGACGGTGGGCTGGGTCAGCCCCAGGCGACGAGCCCCACCCGACAACGAGCCTTCTTCCATCACGGCCAGGAAAGCGCGGTACAGATCCCATCCAGGTTCTTGTGTAGTCATACAAATATGTATAGCGACTATGCTGAGATCGCCAATTTTAAACTAAGAGCAGCACTGTTACGCTGGATTCCGTCAGGTTAATCAATCTACGGAGGTAATTCCCATGAAACAGAAAATAGCGTTGGTATTAGGAGCAACGGGCGGCATTGGCAATGCCATGGCAAAAACATTGATGCAACGCGGCTGGCAAGTGCGCGCCCTGCATCGGCGCGCGGATCAGATGGTGGCCAAGGAGCGCAGCGGTAACCTCAGCGACAGTCTCGCCAACGGCATCGTCTGGCGGCAGGGCGATGCGATGCATGAGCAGGACGTGATCGCCGCCGCCGAAGGCGTGGATATCATCGTGCACGCGGTCAATCCGCCGGGATATCGCAACTGGGCGCAACTGGTGATGCCGATGATAGAAAACAGCATCGCCGCGGCGCGCGTGTCCGGCGCCCGCATCGTTTTCCCCGGCACCGTCTACAATTACGGCCCGGATGCTTTGCCTGGATTGAGCGAGACCTCACCGCAGAATCCCGTCACCCGCAAGGGCGCGATCCGGGCGCAAATGGAGCGGCGGCTGCAGCTCGCCAGCCAAAGCGGGGTGCGTACGCTGGTGGTGCGCGCCGGCGATTTCTTCGGGCCGCACCTGGCTAATTCGTGGTTCTCGCAAGGGCTGGTCAAGCCGGGCCAGCCGGTCACTACGGTCACGTACCCGGGCCAACGCGGCATCGGCCACCAATGGGCTTATCTGCCCGATGTCGCCGAAACCATGATGCAATTGATCGAGCGTGAAGACGCGCTGGCCAGCTTCGATACCTTCCACATGAACGGTCACTGGGATGCGGACGGCACGCAAATGGTCGCGGCAATCGGTCGCGTGACAGGGCAACCGGGCCTCAAGGCAAAAAGCTTTCCCTGGTGGCTGCTGCCGCTTGCGTCGCCCTTTGTACCGCTCTTCCGCGAACTGCGCGAGGTCAGCTACCTATGGCGGCGGCCGGTTCGGCTGGATAATCATCGCCTGCTCAAGTTGCTTGGCAGCGAGCCGCACACAGCGCTTGATGAAGCCGTCAAGGCCACGCTGACAGGCATCGGATGCTTGAAAACATAACCGGCAGACAACAATATATTTTGCCGTGATCCAGCCTCAGCAAATCGTGTCGGGGGATAATGCGTACTGCAATTGATTCATAAACGGCTGTTATCGCGATGATTGCTATAAGCACAACAATCGTAATAATCGCAATAGTTGCGATATTCAGCCATCATTATTGGAAGTAACGCATTTTGAAGACGACAAGAACCAAACGCTGGAGCGGCAAGATGGACTCCCTGACAACGGCCTATTTGAAAGAAGTCATGGGCAAGATGGAAGTGTACGGCGACCGCGTGCAATTCGGACTGACCAGCCCGGGGCCGTGCCCGTATTATCAGCTTACCAACGGCGCTGAAAAGAAAATGGCTTTCGACAGCAACAGCCATCTGCTGCATCCGAAGGAAGATGAATTTGTCGGCCCCAACGCCACGCCGGTATTTACCCTGGAACAAATCAAGACAGCGATCGCAGCCGGCGGTTTCCGTTCGGTTGGCGTCACGCGCGTCAGCTCTGCCGGCGGTCGCGTTGTCAGCCGTAGCGGCGGTACCCGCGGCGGCGCGGTAGCGATGAAAGCCAAGGATCTGATCGATGCGGCCAGATATGACTATTTCCGTAATAATCGCGCGACGCTGCCCGACGGCATCGGTGAGCATACGGCCGAAATCACAGACTTGATGCTCAAAGGCAGTTCAGCTGAAGATGCATTCGGCGAAGTCGTCAAACGGCATTTCTGATTGCGATTTCCGGAGTGTGGCCTGGCAGAGATGCCAGGTTTTTTTTTATCAAGCCACTGCGTAATAAGCCAGGAACATATCCACCGCCGAATCCAGCACTTGCCGTTGCCGCGCCGCCGGCAAAGGCGGCTGGTCCAGCGTAACCTGCGGCCAGAAAGCAAAGGCTTTCAGCAAACTTTGCAGCTGATGCGCCGCGAAGGCGGGATCCGCCGGCTTCAGCTTGCCAGCCGCCTGGGCCGCGCTGATCCATGTGCTGATGGCTTCCTCGCGCTCCTCCATTTTGGCGACCATGTCATGGGTCCGCTCCGGCGAATGGATGGCGGCAGCGATCGCAACCCGCGCCAGATCCAGGAGATTGCTGTCGCTGAGCATGTCCATCTTGACTTGCATCAGCTCGCGCAATTGCGCGCGCAGCGGCATATCATGACGAAAGGCCAAGGGGCCTTGTGCGGCTGTAGCTTGCCACAGGCGCAACAGGATTTCGGCAAACAATTCTTCCTTGCCCGGAAAATGGTTGTACACCGTGCGCTTTGAAACCTCCGCCCGCGCGGCAATCTTGTCCATGCTGGTGGTTTCAAAACCGTTGGCGCGGAATTCGGCAATTGCGGCCTGGATGATAGCCTCGCGTTTGCGGTCGGTAAGGCGTTGGACTGTGGCCATGGTGTGCTTCAGGATGACGGATAACTGAATTTTACACCAGGTAGTTTACTTCTCAATAAATAAAAACTACACTGTGTAGTGTAATAATTCGACCGGAATGCCGGCGGCAGCACACCAGGTAAAACAAGCAATACAACAAGATCGGAACCAGCAATGAAAGTAATCCTATTTGGCGCCAGCGGCATGGTCGGGCAAGGCGTGCTGCGCGAGTGCCAGCTTGATACCGATGTTGAAACCGTGCTGGCAGTCGGCCGCAGCGTCGTAGCAAACGTGTCCGGTAAATTGCGCGAACTGGTCGTCCCGGATCTGATGCGGATTGCCGACCAGGCCGAATCATTGCAAGGTTACGACGCTTGCTTCTTCTGCCTTGGGGTATCGTCGGCCGGCATGTCGGAAGCGCGCTACAGCGAACTCACCTACGACCTCACGCTGACCGTCGCCCAAGTGCTGGCGGCGCAGAATCCAGGTATGACCTTCATCTATGTCTCAGGCGCCGGCACCGATTCCAGCGAGCACGGCAGCAGCATGTGGGCCCGGGTCAAAGGCCGTACCGAAAATGCTTTGCTGCGCTTGCCGATCAAGGCCGCCTTCATGCTCCGTCCCGGCGTCATCCAGCCGCTGCACGGCGCGCGCTCGAAGACCCGGTCTTACCGCTTGCTCTATCAATTTTCTGCGCCGCTGCTGCCGCTGATACGGCGGCTTTTCCCGAAACACGTCACCACTACCGAACAGATGGGACGCGCCATGATCAAACTGGCGCGGCAGGGTGGCCCCAAGCAGGTGCTTGAGGTGGCGGATATCAACGCGGCCTAGTTTTCTGCACCCGACGAATGCTCAAGCCAGGCCATTGCGGCCATGCCGCAGAAAAGCCGGCCGCTGGCTCAGGCGTTCGAAGTAGGCCGCTACCGCCGGATATTCCGGATGCTGCAGTGGCGTCATCAGCCAGCGATTGACCGACAGGCCAAGCGGCACGTCAGCCAGCGAGAATGTATCGCCTAAAATATAGGCACCGGTCGTCGCCAGTTGCTGCTCCAGGATGCCGATGTGTTTCGACCAGCTGGCCACCGAAGCCGCCAGCGCGGCCGGGTCGGTGTAAGCGGGATTCTTCCTCACCAGCGCCACGAATGCATAGCGCCAGGCGTTGTTCAGTTCGGTCGCCTGCCAGTCCATCCACTGTTCGACCTTGGCCCGTTCGCGCGGTGCAGTCGGCAGCAAAGCGCCGTCGCCGTATGCCGCGGCCAGGTAGCGGATGATGGCGTTGGATTCCCACAGCACGAAATCGCCATCGCGGATTACCGGCACCATCGCGTTCGGATTCAAGGCCAGGTAATCGGCCGTATCGGTAGCGCGAAAGCCGCTGCCCCAGTCTTCCCGTTCGAACGGCAGGCCCAGTTCATCGCATGTCCAAAGCACTTTACGGACATTGATTGACGCCGCCTTGCCCAATATTTTCAACATGAAAATCCTCTTTTCCTATCGCTAAACCTGGTTTTTGTGCTAAAGATACGACCGCCTGCAAACGAAATTTTAAAAGCAATTTGTCTCAAACGCCCGTTTGCGGTAGTCTACATCGCCGATTCCAAGCAAATACGGTGCTAGAATTTGCAACTCACCACTTTTTTTGAGGATTTAACGAAATGAACAAAACCGAATTGATCGACGCCATTGCCACCGATTGCGAAATCTCGAAAGCCGCTGCACAGCGCGCTGTGGAATCCGTCGTAGACAACGTGATCAAGGCCGTGACTAAAGGTAATACTGTTCAGTTGATTGGATTTGGTTCGTTCTCTTCCGGTAAACGTGCTGCACGCGTTGGTCGCAATCCACGTACCGGCGAAGCAATCAAGATTGCTGCAGCCAAGACCGTCAAGTTCACAGCTGGTAAAGCATTTAAAGATGCAGTGAACAAAAAGAAGAAATGATGTAACGAAAGCCCCTTGAAGAAATTCAGGGGGCTTTTTTTTCGTCGGAAGAATTTCTGAGCCTCCCATCACTCCCGCCTTACCACCCTACCCAAACCGCCAGCCGCTCCATCCGTGATTTGAGATCAGTGTAAGTTGCGGTTTCAGTAAGCGTCGCGTAACATTAATTTCGCTAGCCGTCATTGGTTCGCTGCGAAGCAGCAAAGGTCCGTGATTGCCCGCTCAAAGCCATGTTTTGTCGTTTTTCGGAGCGATAAAACCAGGTCGAAACGGACATCGGGTAAAAAATCTCCCTTGGTAGACCTACGATCGGGGGAGAAATGATTAAATAAGTCGAAACAGCTGCCAACGAAGTGGCCTGTATTTTTATCAGCAGGTGAAACGATGATCCGACAGTGCCTAGGTTGCTTGATACTTGCGGTGTGCGGCCTCGGCAGCGCAGTTGCCGCCGGTCCCGATTGCTCGCGTCCCTTTACGCTCGCATTTCACGATCACGGCTTGCTCTATTCCGTCGACACGGACAGCGGCATCGACAAGGATTTTGCCGACGAGCTGATCCGTCGCAGCGGCTGCAAAGTTAACGTCAGCCTGATGTCGCGCGCCCGCATCTGGCAATTGATCGAGTCCGGCGCGCTCGATTTCAGCCTGTCGGGCATCACCAATGCCGAGCGCAACCGGTTCGCAGGCTTTGCCTGGTACTTCACCAATAAATATTACTTGTTGGTGCGCAAGGATTCCGGCATGCGCAAACTGTCCGATTTCGAACACAGCGACAGCTTTCAACTCGGCGTCATCCGGAGTTTTCGTTACAGCGAATCCGCCAACCGCCTGGTCGACAAGCTGACCGCCGCGAGCCGCGTCAGCCAGGCCAACGGCCTCGCTCCGCTGTACCAGGCGCTGCTCGTCAGCCGTATTCAGGGCATGATCATCGAGCCTTTCGATTACCCGGCTCTGGAAGAAAAGAAGATCCGCGATATCACGACAGTCATTGAATTCAACGATCCTGCCGTGCCGCACGGCCTCATCATGTCGAACAAGGCGCTGACGGTGGCCGAGCAGGACAAGTGGCGCGCATTGGTCAACGAGATGCGTGCAGACGGCACTGTTCGCCGTATCTTCGAGAAATACTTCAGTTCCGACTTCGCCGATCCCATGGTCGAGTTCCAGGCTTCGCCGTGAGTTGGCCGCGTCCGATCCTGCTACCGCTGCTTCCCGTGTTTATCTTGGTTGCTGCGCTCGGTGTCACCTGGGTGGTTTGGGATCACGAACGGCAAGCCTCGCGCAAAGAGTTGCTATCGCAGTTCGACATTTCCCTGCGCGAGACCGTCAGCCGGGTCGAACTGCGCATGGCGACCTATGAACAGATGCTGCGCGGGGTGCAGAGCCTGTACGTCGTAACCAGCGAGATGGATCGCGATAGCTTCAGCAACTACGTCAGTTCGCTCAATCTTGACGCCAATTTTGCCGGAATCCAGTCCATCGGCGTTGGCAAATGGGTTCCCGCGATGGATAAAGACACCCATGTCGTCGCCATGCGCCGGATCGGCCTTGCCAATTACTCGGTCAAGCCGGACGGGCGGCGCGAAAATTACGTGCCCATCATTCAACGCGAACCCGACTACGGCAACAATCGCGCCCGTCTCGGTTTCGACATGTGGTCCGATCCTGTGCGGCGGCTCGCCATGGAGAAGGCGCGTGACTCAGGTTCTCCGGCGGTTTCCGGGAAACTCCGGCTACTCGTGGATATCGGGACAGATTCGCGGCCCGGCTTCATCATGTACCTGCCAATCTATAACCGGGGCCAGCCACATGACAGCGTCGCCGAGCGTCGCGCCCACTTGGCCGGCTGGGTCTACGCAACTTTCCGCATGAGCGACGTGATGGCCAGCCTGTACGGCGTGCTGCCGCCTGGCCTGGCTTTTGCAATTTACGATGGCGTCGAACCGTCCGCCGCCGCGCTTACCTACCGCTCGCCCGAAGATGGCGGGCGGGGCCTGCCTGCTGTCATGTCGGCCAATGAATATCTGGTCATCGCCGGACACAACTGGACGCTTTCCATGAGCGCCACGGATGACTTCAGAGGCCGCTTCAGGCGTAACGCCGAGCTGCCTATTGCCGTTACCGGCATCGGCCTCAGCCTGCTGCTGGCGCTGCTCTCCTGGTTATTGGTGACCGGCCGCAGCCGGGCCATGCAACTGGCTGCCACGATGACCACGGAATTGCGCGAGAGCGAGGAGAAGTTCCGCGCCATTGCCGACTGCATGGTCAACTGGGAAGTCTGGTGGGGGCTGGATGGCAAGCCGCGCTGGATCAATCCGTCCGTCAAGGAATACACCGGCTATACGGTGGCGGAGTGCATGGCAATGCCCGACCTGGCGACCGCACTCATCCATCCTGACGATATGCCCCGTGTGGCGCCGGAGTTCCGGAAAGCGCTTCAGGGCTTGCGCGGCGACGATCTGGAATTTCGTAGCGTGCGCAAGGACGGTTCGGTGTTCTGGCTATCGATTTCCTGGGCGCCAATCTGCGATGCCAAGGGTGCTTTCACCGGCTTCCGCACCAGTGGACGTGACATCACCGAGCGCAAACAGGCCGAGGCCGAACTGCGCATTGCGGCGGTCGCCTTCGATTCGCGCGAGGGTATGATGATCACCGATGCAGAGTGCAGGATACTGCGCGTCAACGGCGCTTTCACCGAAAGCACCGGATACGCCGCGGCGGAGGTGGTCGGCAAGACCCCGCGCATGCTGCAGTCGGGCCGCCACGATGCGGCTTTTTTTCGTGAAATGTGGGAAGCGATCCATAGCAGCGGTGGTTGGCAGGGAGAGATATGGGATCGCCGCAAGAATGGCGAAGTGTATCCGAAATGGCTGACGATCTCGGCGGTGACAGGTGATGACGGTGTGGTCACCCACTATATCGGTACCCATCACGACATTACCGAACGCAAGATATCGGAAGAAAGAATCAAGGAGCTGGCTTTCTTCGACGCCCTGACCCATTTGCCCAACCGTACCCTGCTGCTGGATCGCCTGACGCAGGCCATCACGCTCAGCGCCCGTAATGAAACCTGCGGCGCCCTGCTGTTCGTCGATCTCGATCATTTCAAGACACTGAACGATACCCTCGGCCATGACCAAGGCGACCGGTTGTTGCTGCAAGCGGCGCAACGCCTGGCTGGCAGCGTGCGTGAAGTCGACACGGTGGCGCGGGTGGGCGGTGACGAGTTCGTGGTGGTGCTGGGAAGCTTGAGCGGACATCCGCAAGAGGCTGCCAACCAGACTGAGGCCGTGGGCGAAAAAATCCTCGACGTACTCAGCAACGTGTATCAGCTTGACGATATCGAGTACCGTTGCACCGCCAGTATCGGCGCCACCTTGTTCCAGGGACACCAGACATCGATTGACGAACTCTTGAAGCAGGCCGACCTCGCCATGTACAAGGCCAAGGAGACAGGCCGCAACGCCTTGCGCTTCTTCGATCCGGCCATGCAGACCGTGGTGCTGGCGCGCGCCACGCTGGAGGCGGGATTGCGCAAGGCGATCGAAGACAAACAGTTCTTGCTGCATTACCAGGCCCAGGTAGTCGACGGTGACACCATCACTGGTGTCGAGGCGCTGGTACGCTGGCAGCATCCACAGCGCGGCATCGTGCTTCCCGCCGATTTCATTCCGATGGCTGAAGAAACCGGATTGATCCTGCCATTGGGGAACTGGGTGCTGGAAACCGCCTGCCGCCAACTGGCGCTATGGGCAGCACAACCGGAAATGGCGCATCTCACGGTGGCGGTAAATATCAGCGCCCAGCAGTTCCGCGAACCTGATTTTGTCAGCAAGGTGCTGGAGATCATCAGTCAAACCGGTGCCAATCCGAACCGCTTGAAACTGGAACTGACGGAAAGCCTGCTGGTGGACAATATGCAAGACATCATCCAAAAGATGTATGCGCTCAAAATCAAAGGCGTGTTTTTCTCGTTGGACGATTTCGGCACCGGCTATTCCTCGCTTGCTTATTTGAAGCGCTTGCCGTTGGACCAGTTGAAGATCGACCATTCGTTCGTGCGCGATATCCTGTTCGATGTCAACGATGCCGCCATCGCCAGGACCATCCTGGCGTTAGCCAATAGCCTTGGCCTGGAAGTCATCGCCGAGGGAGTCGAAACCAAGGCACAACGGGACTTTTTGCTCAACGCCGGATGCTATGCCTATCAAGGTAACTACTTTTGCCGGCCGCTGCCGATTGAAGGATTTGAAGAGTTTGTGCGGACGGCTGGATTGCCGTCGACGGCTATCCGCATGCGCGCGCAAGGCGGGATGCCATGACAGTAAATTTCATTGACAACAACATAGGGGCGCGCTCCCGCATTCCCCCGCAATAAAAGGATTCCATGAACGATACACCGCTGACCTTTTCCCGCCGCGAGCTGCTCTTTAGCGCACTGTCCGCCGCTGCCGTTGTTACTCTCCCCGGCCTCGCCCTGGCCCAGTCCAAGGCCACGGCCACGGAAACACTTCCTGCCGACACAAGTTTTTCAACCTTGCTGGCCGATTTTGCAGAAGAAATCCTGCGCTTGTCACCGACGTCAGCCACCTCGTTGGGACTTGATTCCGGCGCTCGCGCGGCTCTCAAATCTCGTCTGCCGGATGTTTCACCCGCGGGACAAGCTGCGTGGGCCAGCCAGGTGAAATCGATGCTGGCCCGCATGGCAACGCTGGACCGCGCCAAGCTTAGCGCGGATGCGCAAATCCGCTACGACAGCGTGCGTTATGCGGCGAACGAAGGGGTGGACGGCCTGCGTTTTTCGTATGGTGGCGCGGCCAGCGGTTTCTATGGCGGCACGCAGCCATTCCCGGTTACGCAACAGGATGGCGCGGTGACTTCCACACCGGAGTTTCTCGACTCGCAGCATAAAATCGTCAACGCAGCCGACGCCGAAGCCTATCTTGAGCGCGTGACAGCGATGGCCCGTATGCTCGACCAGGAAAGCGCACACATCGCCGAGCAGGCCGCCAAAGGCATCATGCCGCCCGATTTCATTGCACACACCACGCTCAACCAGCTGCGGAATTACCGCAAGACCCCGGCTGCGACGCAGAAGCTAGTCACCTCGATTACCGGGCGCACCGGCAAACTCGGCATCGCCGGCGATTGGGAAGCGCGCGCGACGAAGCTGGTGAATACGCTGGTGTATCCGGCGTTAGACCGCCAGATCGATACCTTCGCCAAGGCTACCGCCAAAGCCACCGATGTCGCCGGCGTACATCGCTTACCCGACGGCGCAGCGTATTACGAATGGGCGCTGAAGCTGGGCACGACGACCACCCGCAGCGCCGCAGAAATCCACGCGATCGGATTGGAGCAGAACAAGATGCTGCAAGCCCGTATTGACGCCATCCTCAAGACGCAAGGCATCACCCGGGGTACGGTCGGTGAACGCCTGCTGGCTCTGTCGAAAGATCCGAAACGCTTCTATGCCGACAATGATCAAGGACGCGAGCAACTGATCGCCTATTGCAATGAACGGGTTGGCATAGTCCGCGCGCTGATGCCGAAAATTTCGCATCTTGGCTTGAAAGCGCCTTTGGTGATCAAGCGTGTGCCGCCCGATATCGAAGCCGGCGCCCCGCTCGGCTATATGAATTTTGCTGCGCTGGATGGATCGCGGCCGGCGATTTATTACATCAACCTGAAATCGACCACGCTGTGGCCGAAATCAGAAATCGCCACACTGACTGCGCATGAAGGCATTCCCGGCCATACCTGGCAGGGCGCGTATCTGGCCGAGCACCATGCCGACATGCCGCTGATCACTTCGATGATGGGCTTCAACGCTTTTATCGAAGGCTGGGCGTTGTATGCCGAGCAGCTGGTAGATGAATTCGGCGTGTATGCGGACGATCCGTTCAGCCAGATCGGCTATCTCCAGGCGCAGCAGTTCCGCGCCTGCCGCCTGGTGGTCGATACCGGCCTGCACGCGATGAAATGGACACGGCAGCAGGCAATCCAATTCATGATCGAGAACAGCGGACGCGGCGCCACCGCCATGACCAGTGAAGTCGACCGCTATTGCGTATCGCCTGGACAAGCCTGCGGTTACAAGATGGGACACAACGAAATCCTGCGTCAGCGCGAACGGGCGAAAGTGGCGTTGGGCGGCCGGTTTGATCTGGCGGGCTTCAATGATGCGCTGGTGAAAAGCGGCGGCGTGCCGTTGACGGTGTTGCCGACTGTGGTTGATCGGTATATTGCCGAGGCGAAGACGATATAGGTGCATATTCCAGCACCTACGGGCATCGGGGTTAATCACCGTTAAGAACTAATCTGCACAGCGATAAAAAAATGAAAAATGAAAAATGAAATATGAAAAGCCGGTAGACGGTAATCAAGAACGGCGGGAGACTCGCCAGTCGTCACGATTGCTGCCGCCCCGGCCGTCGTCGACGGCCATGTCGCCCGAAGATGCCATTTTCAAAAAACAAGCACGAGAGCAGAAGGACGCGCAGGTTCGCGGCGTCACTTCAATACAGGAAATGCGTGCGGCGATCAAGCGTGCGAGTCGCGACCTGCCTGTCATTTCCACAGTACCACGCGTCGGCATGCTCGACGCTGCTGCATTCCGCATGCGTGCAGCAAAAGGCCTGCCGTTCGTTATCACCGGGCTCGTCGACAAGTGGCCACTGTCCGCGCTTACGCCACAGACGCTGCGCGACCGCTTTGGCGAGCTGCACGTACGGGCGAGGGTTGGCGACTATATCAATACCGCGTTCGCGCCTGACCGGGCGATGCAGGATATGTCTCTGCTGGCGTACCTCGAGCTCGTCGCAAATGACACGCAGGACCTGCCGCCCTATCTGGGCAATCTCGAATTACGTGAATTGAATACGTTGTGCCACTGGCCCGCCTATTTTAAAAAAATGGGCCCGCCACGCTTTTGGCTCGGCCCGGCAGGAACGGTGACGCCGTTGCATTGCGACTATGACGATAATATTTTTTCCCAGATCTGGGGCATCAAGCGTATTTTCCTGTCGCCGCCTCACCACGATGAGTTCCTATACCCACGCGAGGCGAACGCCATCTTGTTCGGCTCACCGTTTGACCCGGAGGCGCCGGATTTCGAGAAATTTCCGCTTGCCCGCCAGGCCGCGATGATCGAATGCATCATGCAGCCTGGTGAGCTCCTGTATGTGCCAGCGGGGTGGTATCACCAGGTTCGCTCGTTGACCTTTTCGCTTTCGGCAAACCGATGGGCCAGGGCGCTGCCGTTGGTATTGAGCGGGGATGCTTCGTTGAAGGCAGGTTAAGGTGATGTTCATCAAAATGAAACTGTTATTTGCTGCAACAGTAGTTCTAGCAGCCCTGCCGGGTATTTCGATGGCAGGAGGAACAATGGCGACAACCGAGCTTGAGCCACTCTTTTTGCAAGAGCCAAAAGTTATTGAGTATTTGCGAGCCACTTTGGAGTTTCGTGATTCGGCCTGGGCGGAAGTTCGTCTCGGGTCTCATTTCAACCATCTTGGCGGGGCGAGGGTGGGACCTTATCTTATTGAAGCTTGGCCTAAGTACTCTGAGCGCAATCATGGGCTCAAAATCGTCTTATGTACCGACGCGCGCTTTATTGATAAGAACGGCAAAGAAATTAAGAAAGATAGTGATCGTATATTTCAGGACGCAGTGGGTATAAAGGAGAAATTGATTGCGGTGATGATTCGAGAGTCAAATGATGAAATGCCCGTTGCTTGTCCACCGTCGATCTAATGACAAAGAAGCAGGGAGTCTAACGTAGCGTTGAACGAATGCTTTTACGAAGTTCAACGAACCGCTTTGGGTCGTTTACTTCCTGTCGCAACCTGAGCATTGAATGCTATCGCATGTACTCCGTAGTCCGTTAATTAGGGTCAGAGTCAAGTTTCGCGATGAAGCCTGCGAAAGTTGACTCTGACCCTAAATAACTGCGTGGGGTTGTTTTTGACGCGGCTTTTGAATTTGAAGTTCGCATTGAGACGCTGCCAAATGTGGCGCGTGTCAGTCGGGAATTGTGGGAAGACATGTTTGAGCGCAGCGAGTTGGTCTTTCCACCCGACTGATACGTGACGCATTT
>FTFY01000959.1_pt1 | contig 14651 bp, 13 predicted proteins | sample 1640561 | NCBI WGS metagenome assembly FTFY01 (sample SAMEA3914789, study PRJEB12502) | metagenome | biome: forest; material: soil | place: Canada | collected 2011-07-03 | depth 0.3 m | reverse complement strand
GGAATCGAACCCACGACCCCTTGGTTCGTAGCCAAGTACTCTATCCAGCTGAGCTACAGCCGCGAAAAACAAAATTATATATTAGCTTTGTTAATTTTGGAAGAGGAAAATATTCAAAAAACTTAATATTTCTTATCGCTTACAGAGGTAAAACACTTTTTCTGCTTGCTCTCAACCAAGCCCGCTACTATGACATAGACATTGCGCATTGGGAAGCTTTATTTCTAATTTCGTTCTATTTTTTCGCTCCCTGTTTTAATCGTTCTTGCTTCTCACGCCAGGTCGCCGCGAATTTCATCGGATGCTATAATTAAACAATAATCATTATCATTTGTAATAAGTAGATTGAGAAAGGTTGATGACATGAATGTGAAATTGCTTACGGCTGCTGTGTTTGTTTCGATTGGTCTTGCTGGTACTGCTTCGGCGGCTGAATACCCGATCGGCAAACAGCAAATCATGAACGGACTGGAGATTGCCGCTGTTTACTTGCAGCCGATCAAAATGGAGCCGGAAGGCATGATGCGCAAGGCAGAGCTGTCGGATATTCATGTCGAGGCTGACATTCGTGCAGTGAAAAACAATCCAAACGGCTTTGCCGAGGGCGACTGGATGCCAAATCTGGTCATCTCTTATGAGTTCACCAAAGCCGGTTCAACCCAGGTAATCAAGGGCGACATGATGCCGATGGTAGCTAGCGACGGCCCGCACTATGGCGATAACGTCAAACTGGCTGGGCCGGGTAAATACACATTGAAGATGATCATTTCTCCGCCATCGGCAAATACCAGTGCGCATTTCGGCCGCCATGTAGATAAGGAAACCGGTGTCGGCGCCTGGTTCAAGCCGTTCACGGTGGTCAACGAATTCACGTTCGCTGGCGTCGGTAAAAAGGGCGGGTATTAATTCACTATGAAATCTGCCATGAGATTCTTATCGGAGAGCACCGTTATGGCGACAGGCAAGATGCGGCGCTTGGTCGGCATCAGCCTGTTGGTGGTAGCCGCGGTTTCGGCGGCCGCCGATTTGCCGACCTTCAAGCTGGAAATGAAGGATGGCGTTTTGAATCCGGCGCGGATAGCGGTTCCCGCCGGCCAGAAAATAAAAATCGAAATTCATAATCTCGGCCAGTCGGCCGCGGAATTTGAAAGCGTCCAGCTGCGCAAGGAAAAGGTGCTGGCGCCAGGCGCGCAATCTTTTGTGGTGATTGCGCCGCTGCAGCCGGGCGAATACAAATTTTTCGATGATTTTCATGCGCAGGCGCAGGGTGTGATCGTCGCCAAGTAAATCGCTCTCTATATAGAGAGAGCCGTGCAGTATTTTAGAGTTAGTCGTTTTCTTGCGGGACGGGAGCGAAGAGTCGCCATGGCATGGCGCATTGCTCCACCCGCAATTGACTGGAGATAGGTGATGGGTCAGGTATTGTTCATCGTCTGGCGCGAAAGCGTCGAGGCGTTGCTGGTAGTCGGTATTTTGCATGCATGGCTGAAAAATGGCGGCGAAGCTGCGCGCCACGGCCTGCCTTATCTGTGGAGCGGCGTTGGCGTCGGCATTCTGGGCGCGATTGGCCTCGGTGCGGCGTTGCTAGGTTTCAGCGAGCTGCTTTCCGGCGATGCCCAGGATTACTTTCAGATCGTCATGGTGATATTGGCCGCCATATTGATAGTGCAAATGGTGTTCTGGATGCGCAAACATGGCCGCACACTCAAGCGCGAAATGGAAACCTCGCTCAGCGCGAATCTACAAAACGCCAACTGGTGGGGCGTATTTGCGCTGGCGGCATTGGCGATTGCGCGCGAGGGCAGCGAAACCGTGATATTTCTTTACGGGCTGGGTCTGGCGCAACATGGTGAAAGCGCTGGAACCATGGTGCTGGCTGCGGTGCTCGGTTTTGCGCTGGCGTTCCTGACTTTCTATCTGTTGCAGCTCGGTGGTAAAATTTTCTCCTGGCGCCGCTTCTTCCAGGTCACTGAAATTATCTTGCTGTTCCTCGCTGCGGGTTTGCTGCTGACTGGTATCGAACGATTGATGTCGCTGGATGTTATTCCGACGTTGGTCGATCCGATATGGGATAGTTCACGCTTGCTCGACGACACGACTTCCTTTGGCAACCTGGTTTCCACTTTGACCGGCTATCGCGCGCAACCGGCGCTGATGAGTTTGCTGGTGTATGCGGGATATTGGGTGTGCGTTTTGTTATTCCTCAAGCGAGCCAGGCCGCAGGCAACCCCAGCTAAATAATCTGATGAATACTTGTGCAACTCCCCAAACAAGACTTTCCCGCGTGGCTGACTGGATGCGGGACCATGCGAAACTGATTCGCTGGGTGCAGTGGGGGATTGTGCTGGTCTACGGCTTGCTGATCCTGGTGCCGATCTTTTTGCCGCTGCCGGACGAGACTGCGCATATCTGGTCGAACCTGACCTTGATCGCCCAGTTTGCATTCTGGGGCATCTGGTGGCCGTTCGTGCTGATCAGCATGGTGTTGATGGGCCGCGTCTGGTGCGGCGTCCTGTGTCCGGAAGGCGCGCTGACCGAGTTCGCCAGCCGCCATGGCCGTGGCAAGGCGATCCCGCACTGGATGCGTTGGGGCGGCTGGCCGTTCGTGGCATTTGCGCTCACCACCATCTACGGCCAGATGGTGAGCGTCTATCAATATCCTAAAGCGGTGCTGCTGGTGCTGGGCGGATCTACCGCCGGCGCCATCATCGTCGGCTACCTGTATGGCCGCGACAAGCGGGTCTGGTGCAAATACTTGTGCCCGGTGAACGGCGTATTCGGCTTGCTGGCGAAACTGGCGCCGTTCCATTACAAAGTCAATGAAACCGCCTGGCGCGCTTCATATGGCACCTACAGCCATACGCAAGGCCGTACGGTGATTCCAGTCAATTGCGCGCCGCTGGTGCCGTTGCGGGCGATGAAAGGCGCTGCCGATTGCCATATGTGCGGCCGCTGCAGCGGTCATCGCGATGCGATTGAATTGACCTGGCGCGCGCCTACCGAGGAAATCGTCGCGCACGGCGAACAGCAAAACAGTTTGTGGGAAAGCGCCCTGGCGCTGTATGGCCTGATGGGGATTGCGATTGGCGCGTTCCACTGGTCGGCCAGTCCCTGGTTTGTGCAGGTCAAGCAAGCGATCGCTACCTGGCTGATCGACCGCGACATCATGTGGCCCTTCGATACGCACGCGCCATGGTGGGTGTTTACCAATTATCCGGCGCAAAACGATGTCTTCAGCTGGCTCGACGGCGGCCTGGTGATTGCCTATATCCTCACCACCGGCCTGGTGCTGGGTACTGCCCTGACACTGTTGTTCGCGCTGGGCAGCCGTGTCCTTGGCGACTGGGATCGCAAGCGTTTCAATCATCTGGTGCAAGCCACGATCCCGTTGGCCGGCTGCGGTGTGTTTGTCGGATTGTCGGCGACTACCGTCAGCTTGTTGCGCGGCGAGCATTTGCCGATTTTCTGGGCGAACGACTTGCGCGCCATCCTCCTGATTGGCACCAGTTTGTGGAGTGTCTGGCTGGCCTGGCGTGTGACCGGCCGCTATACAACATCGTCTGCGCGCCGTTTGGTGAGCATGGCGCCGGTGATTGCCGGTCTGGCTCTGGTCAATTTTGCCTGGCTGCTGATGTTCTGGTTGTGGTGAAATCCCATCGTTTTTAAAACATAACCCAACAATTCTTCGTCGCTTGGGTTTTAGTGCGTAAAATGAAGGTTGTTATCCCGTCTATCTATCCCGTTCAAATTTGGCCAGTCCCGGCGCTTTCCTGAGCGCTGAGATGGCTGGCGGTGGCGGGGAAACCTTCGGGATACCCTTTCAACTTTAGCGCACGTTTCCTCTATCATGGTTCGCCCACGTTTTTTACCTGACAACTTCACGTTGTTATTGGTTACCACGGTTCTTGTCGCCAGCCTGTTGCCGGCCAGGGGCCAGGTTGCAGTGTCCTTCAACTTGATTACCACGCTGGCTATCGGCTTGCTGTTTTTCCTGCATGGCGCCAAGCTGTCGCGCGAAGCGGTAGTGCAGGGCGCGCTGCACTGGCGCCTGCATTTGACGGTGTTGCTTGCCACTTTCGTATTGTTTCCATTGCTCGGGCTATTGTTCAAGCCGGCATTGCTGCCGCTGGTGACGCCCGATCTGTATCTCGGCATCTTGTTCCTGTGCACCTTGCCGTCCACGGTGCAGTCGTCGATTGCCTTCACTTCGGTCGCCCGCGGCAATGTGCCGGCGGCGGTCTGCAGCGCATCTGCTTCCAACCTGCTCGGCATATTCCTGACGCCGGTCCTGGTCGGACTGCTCGTTGTGGCGCACGGCCAGAGCAAGGGCTCGTTCGAATCCATCATGAATATCGTGATGCAGTTGTTGCTGCCTTTTGTCGCCGGCCAGATTGCTCGCCGCTGGATCAGCAAATGGCTGGACAAGCACAAGATCATCTTGAAGGTGGTGGATCAGGGCTCGATCCTGCTGGTGGTTTACACCGCATTCAGCGAGGCCGTGGTGCAGGGTTTGTGGCAGCAACTGCCGCCGCTGTCCTTGCTTGGTTTGATTGTGGTCGTGACGCTGTTACTGTTTGCGATGCTGGGCATCGCCACCTTCGCCAGCCGCCGACTCGGTTTCAACAAGGAAGACGAAATCACGATCGTGTTTTGCGGCTCGAAGAAAAGCCTGGCGAGTGGTATCCCGATGGCGAAAGTCTTGTTTGCCGGGCACACCATCGGCATGATCGTTTTGCCCCTGATGCTGTTCCACCAGATTCAATTGATGGTCTGCGCCGTGCTGGCAAAACGCTATGCGGGCCGTCCGGTTGAAATAGCAGCCGGCGGCCCGCCGCCGGTCTGGTCCGACGTAACTCCTGAAGATTAAGTCCGGAAGATTAAGGAGCGGGGTTAGGCTGGCGCGAGTGGATCAGTTCAATCTCGTGCAAGATATCTTCGCTCAGCGTCAGGTTGATGCTGTCGAGATTGCTCTGCAATTGTTTTAGCGTAGTGGCACCTACGATGTTGCTGGTCACGAAGCCGCGGCTGTTGACGAAAGCCAGCGCCATCTGCGCTGGATCCAGTCCGTGTTTTTGCGCAAGCGCTACATAATCGCCGATGACCCGGTCGACTTGCGGATTGGTATAGCGGCTGAAACGTTCAAACAAGGTGAGGCGGCCATCAGCCGGCCGCGCACCATTCAGGTATTTCCCCGAAAGCACGCCGAACGCCAGCGGCGAATAAGCCAGCAATCCGACCTGCTCGCGGAAAGCAAACTCTGAATGGCCGATTTCAAAAGTGCGGTTGAGCAGGCTGTACGGATTCTGGATGCTCACCACGCGCGGCAAATCAAATTTTTCCGAAGCCTTGAGAAACTGCGCAATGCCCCATGGCGTTTCGTTTGAAATGCCGATGTGGCGTACCTTGCCAGCCTTGATGAAGTCCGCCAGGATGGTCAGCGTTTCCTCAATCGGCACTGTATCTTCATCTGCAATATGGCTGTAATTCTGGGCGCCGAAGCAATTCACGCTACGGTCCGGCCAATGCAACTGGTAGAGATCGACGTAATCCGTCTGCAACCGTTCCAGGCTACCGTTCAAAGCTTCGGTCAAACCCTTGCGATCGAAATTATTGACGCCGCCGCGCACGTGGCGCGGGTTGTGCGGCTTGCGTGCCGGTCCGGTAGCCTTGGTGGCGATCATTACTTCGCTACGCTTGCCGGATTTTTTCAGCCAGCTGCCGACATAACGTTCGGTCGATCCTTGGGTCTCGGGGCGTGGCGGCACCGGGTACATTTCCGCGGTGTCGATCAGGTTGACGCCGTGCGCCAGCGCCAGTTCGATCTGCGCATGTGCTTCTGTTTCGGTATTTTGCTCACCCCAGGTCATGGTGCCGAGCGTAATCTGGCTAACCTTGAGATTGCTTTGTCCGAGTTCACGATATTGCATTGTCGCTTCCTTTGCTGCAGGGGACAGAGAGTATAGCTGGAACGCCGTTTTACTGCAGGGCGCGGGCCGCCTGCGGTCAGGTGGTGGTTGCCGTTGCCGGCGGCGCCGGATTGGCGGGAGCCGCCGGATTGAGCAACTTGTCCAGGCCGAATAAAGCAGGGAATAAACGTATCCACAGCAGCACCACGGCGATCGTGCCGATACCGCCCAACAGTACCGCCGGCACCGGGCCGAGCCAGGCCGCGGTGATGCCCGATTCAAATTCGCCCAGCTGGTTGGAGGTGCCTATGAATACTGAATTGACGGCGCTGACGCGGCCCCGCATATGGTCCGGCGTTTCCAGTTGCACGAAGGACGAGCGCACCACCACGCTGATCATGTCGGAAGCGCCGAGCACCACCAGTGTCGCCAGCGACAAGGCAAATGAACGGGACAGGGCGAAGACGATGGTTGCCAGGCCAAACACGGCTACCGCAATAAACATGCTGCGGCCGATACGTCTCTTGAGCGGCCGCCGGGCCAGGAAGATCGCGGTTGACAAGGCGCCCACCGCCGGCGCCGAGCGCAGCAGGCCTAGGCCGAGCGGGCCGGTGGCGAGAATGTCGTGGGCGTAGATAGGCAGCAGGGCAGTGGCGCCGCCCAGCAGAACAGCGAACAGATCGAGTGAGATGGCGCCAAGGATGGCAGGCCGGCTCTTGATAAAGGCAATCCCCGCCAGCAACGAGTTGAGGGTAGCTGGTTCGCGCCGAGGCAGGACGCTCTCAATCCGGATCAGCGACACCAGCAGGCTGGCAGTAATGAACAGGACGCTGCTGCTTGAGTACACGGCGCTCGGACCGAATACGTAGATGAACCCGCCCAGGGCCGGACCGATAATCACCGCGGTTTGCGTGGCCGATGCCGACCAGGCGATCGCGCGCGGCAGCAATCGGGCTGGCACCAGTCCGGGCAGCAGCGCCTGTAACGTGGGTGATTCAAAAGCATGCGTGGCGCCGATCACGAAGACGATGGCAAAGATAGCGTCCTTGTCGAGCCAGCCGTAAATACTGCCAAGCGCCAGGGTTGCGGCCGCCGATCCTTTCAGGAACAGGCAGATGCGCGCAATCTTGCGGCGGTCGTAACGGTCAGCGACATGGCCGACCAGCAAGGCCAGGAACAAGGCCGGAAGGAATTGCACCAAACCGACCATGCCGAGATCGAAAGCGCTATGCGTGAGTTGATAGACTTGCCAGCCGACGGCGACGATCTGCATCTGATTGGCGATGGTGGAGGCGACACGCGCGCCCCAGAACAACCTAAACGGGCGGTGGTTCAGAATGGATTCTGATTCGGGACTGCTGGAAGCGGGGGCTGTCATGTGGAAACTGGGGTTGGCGCAAGGCCATAGAGTATTCCTTTCCGGCAAAAAAAGCAGCTATAGCAGGATGGGCGCATTTGTTATGTGTATTGTTTATATAGGCAAGGCGTGAAATAAGGCATGGATATAGGGTAAAATCACCTGTCGAAATTATTGGGTAGAACAAGCGGATTGCGCAGTCAAAAACGCAACTCTTTCTCCCCGCGCAACTTTTATTTGCGTACCGAGTGTTTTAAGTAAAATTATCGGTTATAATGGGACATCGTTTAAGATTCGAGCTAGTAGTGCAGTATTAGTCTGTCATTTCTTTCTTGCTTCAAACGATCTAACGGGCGACAGCCCAACTTAACTGAAATAGGAAATGTAATGGCAACTGGTATCGTAAAGTGGTTCAATGATTCGAAGGGTTTTGGTTTTATTACTCCTGACGAAGGTGGTGAAGATCTGTTCGCGCACTTCTCCGCAATCAATTCTTCCGGCTTCAAGTCGCTGCAAGAGAACCAACGTGTTTCTTTCGAAGTTACTGCTGGCCCAAAGGGTAAGCAAGCTTCGAACATCCAAGCTATCTAATTCATAGCTCACTCAGTTGAAATAAACTGAGCATCGTAAAAATCCCTGGCTTGCCGGGGATTTTTTTCGTCTGCAGCAAACGTAAAGACACTGCCTGCAGAAACGCATAACGACTATAAGAGCGGAAAGACGGAAGTTGTCAGGAAGCTGTAAGGGTGGCCTGAAATGCTGAGGCATCTGTATATCAGATAACATATATTGCAGTATCTGGATCACGTTTTACCCTAAGAGGGCTGCCCGGTTTCTGCGAATGCCGGCGCTCACCAATATAAAAACACGGAGGAGACGACATGAACACCATAAGCAAAGCATGTGTGGCAGCGGCATTGGTAAGCTGGACGCTGGCCGCAGGTGCTGCAGAGCCGATTAAAATTGGCGTCACAGGTCCATTCACCGGCGGTTCGGCGCCTATGGGCGTATCGATGCGTGACGGCGTCAAGCTGGCGGTTGCAGACATCAACGCCAAGGGCGGCGTGCTGGGGCGCCAGATACAATTGGTCGAGCGCGACGACGAAGCCAAGAATGAACGCGGCGTCCAGGTTGCGCAAGAACTGATCAACAAGGAAAAAGTGGTCGGCACGGTCGGCTTCATCAACACCGGTGTCGCCCTGGCTTCGCAGCGCTTCTATCAGGACGCCAAGATCCCGGTCATGAATAATGTCGCCACCGGCAGTATTATCACCAAGCAGTTCGTGGCGCCGGATCAAAAAGATAATTACGTATTCCGCACCTCTGCCAACGATACGATCCAGTCGGCGATGATCGTCGACGAAGCGGTGGTTCGTCAAAAACACACCAAGGTAGCGATCCTGGCCGATTCGACCAACTATGGTCAACTCGGTCGCGAAGATCTGGAGAAAGCCTTGGCTGCCAAGGGCATCAAACCGGTTGCAGTTGAAAAATACAACCTGAAAGATGTTGATATGACTGCCCAGCTGCTGAAGGCCAAGCAAGGCGGCGCCGAGGTGGTGCTGACTTACGGTATCGGCCCGGAACTGGCGCAGATTGCCAACGGCATGGAAAAACTCAACTGGAAAGTGCCAATCATCGGCAGCTGGACCCTGTCGATGGGTAACTTCATCGACAACGCCGGCAAGAACGGCGATGGCGCGCGCATGCCGCAAACCTTTATCCAGGATGGCAACACAGCCAAACGCAAGGCCTTCATCGAAGCCTATCAGAAAGCCTACAAGATCGACCGCATGCCATCCCCGGTGTCGGCAGCACAAGGCTATGACTCGATCTATCTGCTGGCAGCAGCGATCAAGCAGGCCGGCAGCACCGACGGCGTCAAAGTGCGTGAGGCGCTGGAAAATCTGAACGGCACCGTGGAGGGTGTGGTGACCAGTTACACCAAGCCCTATACCCATGATGACCACGAAGCGATCAAGCCAAACATGGTGATGATCGGTGAGGTCAAGAATGGCCGTGTGGTATTAGCCAAGTGATAGGAGGCCGGAGCGCAGCGTTGTCTGTTGCGCTCTGCTCCGGCCAAACATCCGTTTGAGCGATACGGGTTCCAGCCTGCGCAGTAAGCCGGCTGGACTTATTGCGTCAAACGGCAGTATTGTCTTGCCGACCTTCGGCTATCGCTGTCTCTTGGATCTATATCATGGAAATTCTGCTGCAACTCGTCTTCAGCGGTATCGCGCTAGGCATGATCTACGCGGTGATCGCTTTCGGTTATCAACTCACTTTCGCCACTTCCGGCACCCTCAATTTTGGCCAGGGCGAGGCACTGATGCTGGGCGCGCTGGTCGGGCTCAGCCTGGTCGGCAATATCCACGGCGGCCCTTATCTGAATTATTGGCTGATGATTCCGGTGGTGATTGTATTCGGCGCGCTGCAAGGCGTTGTGGTCGAATGGATCGGGGTGCGTCCGGCGCTCAAGATCAAATCGGAGTTCGGCTGGATCATGTCAACCATTGCGCTGGCGATCATCTTCAAGAACGTCGCTGAAAACATTTGGGGTAAAGACGACCTAACATTCCCTTCGCCGTTGTCTTCCACGCCGTTCCAGGTGTTCGGCGCCAATGTCCAGCTGATGCAGATTGTTGTGGTCGTGGGCGCGCTGGCGATGATGCTGGCAGTCGAACTGTTCAATCGCAAGTCGATTTATGGCAAAGCCGTGGTAGCGACTTCTAACGATCGCGATGCCGCCGGCCTGATGGGTATCAACACCAGCATGGTGATTACTTTTTCCTACGCTTTGTCATCGGCGACGGCCGCCTTTGCCGGCGTGCTGGTAGCGCCGCTGACACTGACCGGCGCCACCATGGGTACTGCGCTGGGTTTGAAAGCCTTTGCGGTAGCGATTATCGGCGGCCTGACTTCGGGCATGGGAGCGATCGTCGGCGGGCTGATCCTGGGCATTGCGGAGACGCTGACCGGGTTTTATATCTCGACCGGGTACAAGGAAGTGCCGGGCCTGGTGCTGTTGCTGCTGGTGCTGGCGATCAAGCCGGCAGGCTTATTCGGTAAGACAGCGATCAAGAAGGTGTAAATATGAATAAAAAACTATTTGCACTGGCGGTAGTCGGCATCCTGTTGCTGGTGGCCTTTCCGCAGGTTATTCCGAATCCGTATTACATCCACCTGGCCGAGACTATCCTGATTTACGCCATCTTGCTGTTCGGCCTGGATATCGTGGTCGGCTATACCGGCCAGGTCTCGCTCGGGCACGCCGGTTTGTTCGGCATCGGCTCCTACACCACCGGCGTGCTGGTGTTCAAGCTCGGCTGGCCGTTTCTGATCGCCGCTCCTGCCAGCCTGGCGGTTACCGCCATATTCGGCGCCATCCTTGCCTTGCCCGCATTGCGGGTGACCGGTCCTTACCTGGCCATGGTGACGCTGGCGTTCGGCACCATCATCCAGATCCTGATCAATGAAATGAGCTTCCTGACGGAAGGTCCGATGGGGATCAAGCTGAACAAGCCGGATTTCTTTGGTCATCGGCTCGATGAAGTGGAATATTTCTACCTGGTCGCCGCCTTGATGGTGTTGTCGTTGATTGTAGTGCACCGGATCGTCAAGTCGCATCTGGGGCGCGCCTTCCAGGCGCTGCGCGATAGCCCGATCGCCTCCGACTGCATGGGTGTCTCGGTGTATCGCTACAAGGTGATTGCGTTTGTGATCAGCGCTGCGCTGGCCGGGTTGGCGGGCTGTCTCTACGCCTATTCGGAAGCATATATTTCGCCGAATACCTATAACTTCGAATTGACGATCCTGTTCCTGCTGGCGGTCATCATGGGTGGCCGCAAGAGCCGTATAGGTTCGTTGATCGGCGCCTTGATCGTAGTCATGTTGCCGAGCTTGCTGGCAGACATTGAATTATTCCGTCAGATCGCTACCGTCGCGGCAGTAATCGGCGTGCTGGCAAGCGCCTTCCTGTTATGGAAGAAACGCAAGACCTTGCGCGAAGTGGCGGTGCCGCTGGCGGCAACTATCGGCATGGCGATTTTTTCCTATCGGCTGGAAAACATCACAGATTGGCGCCTGACAGTATTCGGATTGATGACGCTGTTCGTGGTGTATTACCTGCAGGACGGGATTGTCGGCTTCGCGCGCAATCTGTTGGGTCATAAAGCAGTTGCCGGCGGCAAGCAGGCAAATGTGGTTGCAGCTGCCGGGCAAGCATGGGCGCCAGCTGCCGGCAGTGTCGCAGTTGGCACTACCTTGTTGAGCGGCCAGCAGATACTCATGCAGTTCGGCGGCCTGAAGGCGCTTAACGAGGTCAACCTGGATATCGTCAAAGGCAGTGTGCACGGCTTGATCGGTCCGAACGGATCGGGCAAGAGCACCATGATGAACGTGCTTACCGGCATCTACAAACCGACCGCCGGCAAGGTCGTGTTCAATGGCAAGACGATTTCCGGTTCGACGCCGTCGGCGATCGCGCTGGGCGGCGTCGCCCGTACTTTCCAGAATGTGCAGTTGTTCGGTGAAATGACTGCCACTGAAAACGTGCTGGTCGGCCTGCATCACACTTTCCGCAGCAATATACTGGACGTGATCTTCCATACGCCGCGTTATCGGCGTGAAGAACAAGCGGCGCGAGAACGCGCTGCGAGTATCTTGCAATTTGTCGGGCTGAGCGAGTTGGCCGCTGAGGAAGCGCGTAATCTGCCCTATGGCAAACAACGCTTGCTGGAGATCGGCCGCGCACTTGGCTTGAACCCGGAACTGCTGCTGCTGGACGAACCTGCCGCAGGCCTGACCGCGCCAGATATCAAGGAGCTGATCGCGATCATCCAGAAGATCCGGCAACACGACATTACGATCATCCTGATTGAACATCATATGGATGTAGTGATGACGATTTCCGATACGGTGACGGTGCTCGATTTCGGCCAGAAAATCGCTGAAGGCAAACCGGCTGCGGTGCAAAGCGATCCTAAGGTGATTGAAGCCTATCTCGGCGGCACTGCTGCTGAAGCTGCCGACACTGCCGATACAAACCATACCGCCCATGGCGCGCCATCCACATCCAACGCAGCGGGGTCATAAGATGCTCTCGATTTCGAATTTGCATGCCGCGTATGGCAAGGTTGAAGTATTGCACGGCATTTCGCTGGAAGTGCCAAAAGGCAAAGTGGTCACATTGATCGGCTCCAACGGCGCCGGCAAGACCACCACCATGCGCGCAATCTCCGGCATGATCAAGGCCAAATCCGGCAGCGTCACTTTGGCCGGCGTCGACGTTACCGGCCTGGCTTCCCATAAAATCGCCCGTGCCGGACTGGCGCATTCACCTGAAGGGCGGCGCGTGTTTGCCACCATGACAGTGGTCGATAATCTGCTGCTCGGCGCCTTCCCGCGGTTTACCCGCCTGCGTCCGCGCGGCGACATCAAGCTCGATCTGGAACGGGCGCTAGAGCTGTTTCCGCGCCTGAAAGAGCGTCAAAGCCAGCTGGCCGGCACCTTGTCGGGCGGCGAACAGCAGATGCTGGCAATGGCGCGCGCCGTCATGCTCAATCCGGAAGTGATATTGCTGGACGAGCCATCGATGGGACTGGCGCCGATCCTGGTGGAAGAAGTGTTCCGCATCATCTCCCGCCTCAAGGAGGAGGGCGTGACCATGCTGCTGGTTGAACAATTTGCAGCCGCCGCATTGAATGTCGCCGATTACGGTTATGTGTTGGAGAACGGGCGGATTTCAGTACATGGACCGGCAGAAAAGTTGAAGAACGACCCGGCAGTCAAAGCAGCATATTTGGGAGGTGGGCAGCATTGATATATGTCATTTGTTTCCAATGGGAAAATATTCGGTCAAATAAATTGTTTTTAGGCAATTATTTGTAGCAAAGACGTGACTGTAAACAGGGTTTAGTTTTCTACAGTGTTCCGAACGTGAGAATCTGGCAATACCGCGATGCAATGGATGCATAAAGCGGCTAACCATGTTTTCACTTCGGAGCACTCAAAATGAAACAAGACCAGACAGCAAACACGTTCTCCTATCACAGCGAGGACAGCTTCATTTCATCGTCTTTTCCTGGAGGCGTTACTACTGTAGCGCTACCTGAAGAGCGCCTGCCATTTACCATCAAGATAGTGAGCGACCAGCAGGCTTTGCAGAAGGCCGTGGGAATTCGTCATGCGGCATATAGCCGTCATCTGCCCGAGCTTGCACAGAACCTGCTGCACTTCGAGGCGGCGGATCTTGCGCCAGATACGATTGTGCTGCTGGCCGAGTCCAAGCTCGATGGTTCACCGTTAGGCACGATGCGTATTCAAACCAATCGTTTCAAAGCCTTGGGACTGGAGCAGTCGGTCACCTTGCCTGATTGGTTGCAGGGTCGCAGCCTGGCGGAGGCGACACGGTTAGGCGTCACCTCAAATCAAATTGGCAAGGTCGTCAAGACCATGCTGTTTAAAGCTTATTTTGAATACTGCGTCGAAAATGGCATTGACTGGATGGTGATCACTGCACGTTTCCCTTTGGACCGGCAATATGACGCCTTGCTGTTCCAGGACGTTTTTCTGGGGCGGCAATTCATCCCGATGCAGCATGTCGGTAATCTGCCTCATCGCGTGATGGCATTCGACGTTGCAACAGCCCGTCAGCGCTGGGCTGCTGCCGGTCATCCGTTGTTCGGGCTGATCTTCGAGATGCATCATCCGGATTTGATGATGGAATCGCCACCCCATACGCTGGCAGATCAACTCAATCAGGTAAACTACGATAGACCGGCGGGGAAACAGGACATCCGCAAGCCCGTAAGTAAGTCCGCAAGTAAGCCTGCGAGTCAGCCATTTAACTAGGTATTGCCAATACGTGCCATTGAGAGGGTGTTATTGTTTGTTGTAAAAAGAAATAATGCGTCTTTTTTTACAGTACAGTAGAACCCTCTCACTCTACGGATATGAAGTTTATGTGGCTTTTTCATGCCGATACGCCGAAAAAATTTAACAAGAACATGAAACCCCAAGACTGGATGGGGTTTTATTTCTCGGTTGTATTGGTGCCGGTCCTGGTTGCCGTATTCACGATCGTCGCGTTCGCTACGCTCGACAGCCATTTCGGGCATAGCGATCCGAGTCCTTCGCCGTTCCGTGTATTGAGCGATCCCGAACAGCGCTTGATGCCCGTGCAGGCATTGCAGGAGTTGGCGGCCAAGCCGTTGCAAACCGGCAGCAATACGCAATTGCTGGAGACGCCGTTCTGGTTTTCATTTTTGGTGCCGGCAGCCACAGATTCCGGGCAGACCGTGGTCGAGCTGCCTTCGCGTCATGCACAACAGTTGAGCTGTTGGGACGGCGCCAGCCAGCGTTTACTCGGGACGGCCAGCCGCGAT
>FTFY01000870.1_pt1 | contig 14658 bp, 14 predicted proteins | sample 1640561 | NCBI WGS metagenome assembly FTFY01 (sample SAMEA3914789, study PRJEB12502) | metagenome | biome: forest; material: soil | place: Canada | collected 2011-07-03 | depth 0.3 m | reverse complement strand
CGCATGGACTGGAGCCAAAGAAAAATTTTCGGTCGCCCCCATATAACCGCCAAGCAACGCGCCGACGAATAGATAGATCACCGCGATCTTGAGAAATCGAATACCCATTGAAACCTCCTGTGAAAAACAAACAACTGATCGTTGACACGGCCAGCGAAATTAAACAATTGATCATCAGCCAAACCTCGACGCTTCACAGGCTGGATGCAACCAACAGCTCAGCGCAGTGCAGTGCGGCGCATTACGTTGGTTGACAAAGCATGGGCTTGGCGGCAATGCCAACGATGATCTACGCGCTAAGTTGCGCTTCAATCGTCTCAGCCATCGGCGTTGTTGGCCGGCCGATCAATGTACTGAGCTGGTGTTTATCGTCGAAAAGACCACCTTGCGAAGCGCCGCTGTCAGAATCTGCCAGCAGATCCGCGACCGGCTCGGGCAAACCAAAGCCCACGAGCGCCGCTTTGTAATCCGCACGCGGCAGGTTCACGTAGTTGACTGCCTTGCCTGACTGCCGCGAGATTTCGGCCGCGAACTCCGGCAAGGTGTAGGCAGTATCCCCCGCCAGTTCGTAGACCCGTCCGGCTTGATCGGGAAGCGTCATCGCCAAAGCAGCCGCGGCGGCATAGTCAGCCCGAGAAGCCGAAGCAATCCGTCCGTCGCCGGCGCTACCCATCAGCGCACCGTGAGCCAGCGCCGTTGGAATTGAAATCGTGTAATTTTCGGTGTACCAACCATTGCGCAACACAACGAATGGGATGTCTGAAGCTTTAAGCATCGCCTCGGTTTGAACGTGGTCTGCTGCCAACCCCAACGGAGATGTGTCGGCGTGCAGAATGCTCGTGTATCCGATCAACTTGACTTCACAATCAATCGCCGCGTCAATTACGGCGCGGTGGTGAGAGGCCCGCTGTCCGGGCTCGAGCTCGCTCGAAGATATGAGCAGTAGCTTATCCGCGCCAGCAAACGCTGTCCTAAGCGACGCTGGCTGCGCGTAATCCGCCTGACGAACTTGAACGCCACGATTTGATAAATCGCTTGCCTTCGCTGGATCGCGAACTACAGCGACGATGCTTGATGGGGGTTCCGTGCGTAAAAGGTTTTCAATTACCAGACGACCGAGCTGACCTGTGGCTCCTGTAACAACTATCATGACAAATTCCTTGGTTTGGTTGAGTAAGGCACTTACAATAAGGCATTACCTTACTTTCCGTAAGTACGCACCGAAAGGTTAGTGTAGAGATGGCAACGCAAACCAAACTGATCGCATCTGACTCCTTTTCCGCACAAGTCCGACGCGAGGGGCTCCCATCAACTGATTGCCCATGTCGTGAGATGCTTAAAGACGTCACGAGTCCTTGGGGCATATTGCTGCTTATCGTGCTGATGGGCGAAGTTCGACGTTTCAGCGAGCTGCGCAGAATGGTCGGTGGTGTGAGTGAAAAAATGTTATCGCAAACCTTGAAGCGCCTGGAAGCACACGGGTTGGTTCATCGGAAGTCTTATGGGACCGTGCCGCCCCACGTGGAATATTCGTTGACTCCACGAGGAAGAATTCTGGGTGAAAGAGTTGAAGCGTTAGCCGATTGTATCGATACCATGCTTCCCGACAGTTTAGATGCACGGCGTTCGTCCCCTTCGCCCAAACACACCTAGGCGTAAAGTCAGCTTCTCTGCCGTTTGTAAAGGACGGCCATACAACACTCCGATTGCCCAAAAAATGGGTCTGACACAGGAGCGATTGAATAGCTTCGGAGAAATGATATCGCGTGTGCCGCTTGGAAGACCCGGAGAGGCGGAGGAGATTGCGGCCGCAGCACTTGGACAATTTGAACGAGTCGGCGAAATCCGGACTTATTTCGCCCGAGGGTTTTAGGAGAGGGCAGACGCGCTGACTAAGAGATTTCAAAAAGCGATAGCCGCAAGGCGATTATCCCCGCGATCAATGGCATGGATTCTTCCCGGACCCTACTCTTGCTGATGCATTCCTTGATCGTATTGTCCATATTTCCCATCAGTTGCATTTGAAAGGGGACTCAATACGGAAAACTTTCCAGCCCCGCCAATTACAACGCCATAACTTCGCTCAAAAACTCTTTGCTGTGTTGAATACGTTTCTGAAGATTGGTATGACTCGATAAAATATCTGTGTAAATGCCCATTGATTTCCCCAATATGGTTGAGCCTAAACGCATTTTTGATTTATTGCTTAGTGTCAATAACCCAACACACAATAACTTACGATTTTTTGACCAAATGACGTTAATTTTTACGCAATCAAAAACGATCACACTCCGGATAAATCTGCCATCACATTCCTTATCCCTCTCAACATCTTTCAAGTTTGCAAACCCCGCCAAATCCCGCGTAAAATGCGGGTATCGCGGGTGTAGTTCAATGGTAGAACGAAAGCTTCCCAAGCTTTAGACGAGGGTTCGATCCCCTCTACCCGCTCCAGATCAGCGCTGGCACCTGTTACTCAGGTGCCATTTGTATTTTTGAGGCGATCAATTGTCTGGCGTTACAATGACGCTGCAGCTTCCGGCAATCCAGCACTAGCCTCACCCTAACCTTTTACTAATTAAGCATGTCAGAAAACAAATCCGGCAAACCCCTCTTTTACGATCCTACCGAGCACAGGATCCGCAGCTTCGTCACGCGCGCCGGGCGCTTGTCGACGGCGCAGGCGCGTGCCATCGAGGAATTGGGGCCGCGTTTTTGCGTTCCTTATGACAAGTCAGTGGCCGATCTTGACCAGGTTTTCGAGCGCAGTGCGCCGACCATCCTGGAAATCGGTTTCGGCATGGGTGAAACTTCGGCGAAGATTGCCGCTGGCATGCCGGAAAAGAATTTCCTTGGCGTCGAGGTCCATACGCCTGGCGTCGGTAGCTTGTTGAAGCTGATCGGCGAGCAGCAATTGAGCAATTTGCGCTTGATCCAGCACGATGCAGTGGAAGTGCTGACGAATATGATTGCACCTGGCTCACTAGCCGGCGCTCATGTGTTCTTCCCTGATCCCTGGCACAAGGCGCGGCATAACAAACGCCGCCTGATCCAGGGGCCGCTAGTCAGTTTGCTGGCGTCGCGCATTGCGCCGGGTGGTTATCTGCATTGCGCGACCGACTGGCAGGAGTATGCTGAGCAAATGCTGGAAGTGTTGAGCGCTGAGCCGCTGTTGAAGAATACTGCTGAGACTTATGCGGAGCGGCCAGATTACCGGCCGGTGACCAAATTCGAGAATCGCGGTTTGCGTCTCGGGCATGGGGTCTGGGATCTGGTGTTTACACGCGTTTGATGCACGAGTTTGAGCTGACGGTTAGCGCTGCATGAAGCGCCGCGCCAGGAAAATGCAATTGTCATAGGAAGTCTGCGGCATGTTGATGATCAAATTTTTTCCCCGTATCGACAAACGGTTTGCCAGATTGGCAGCCGCCGTGTCGCTGCTTGCCCTCTCCCAATTTCCGCTCGCGCAGGCGGGGGAGCAAGTACCTCCGCTGCCGCCTGGAACGATAACGGTCGAGGATACGCATTATCAGCCTGTCGCTCCCGGCAGTACTGCGCCACAACTACCTGCAGCCTCCCACCGCCCGTCCGCCGAGGACATGGTCGATGCAGCGAAACGCAATATCGGAAAGATAGACCGCGACCTGCGTAAGGACACGCCGCCGGCCAGCGAACCGGCCGCAACAGCCGCAAAAGAACCAACCAGGCAACAAATACTGGAAAAAGCCCTTGCAGGGCCAGTCGAGCCGAAAGAAACGCACAAGCCAGGTGAAACCACCATGGAAGACATTACCCGGCCGGATGGCCAGCGGGTGACCAAGGTGACCGGGCCGAACGGCACATATTGCGTGACGCAGATTTCAGTCGGCAATACCAAGGGTGAAGACATCATGCAGAAAGGTGCTGTTTCGCGCACCACCAGTTGTGGGGCGCCATTTTGAGCACATTTACCACTACGCAATCATTTAACTCGAAAAACTAAGCAAAACCGCTGTAATTGGCCGCCATTCGGTACAATCTACGAATGTTGTCTGAATTCGACCTAATCTCCCGCTATTTCACTCGCACGGCGCGCAGCAATACTGATCATATTGCCCTTGGCATCGGCGACGACTGCGCATTGCTGACGCCCACGGCCGGTATGCAAATAGCCATTTCCACCGACATGCTGGTGGAGGGGCGGCATTTTTTCCCCGATGCCGATCCATTCACGCTGGGCCATAAATGCCTGGCGGTAAACCTGTCCGACCTGGCGGCGATGGGCGCCCGCCCGCTGGCGTTTACGCTGGCGTTGGCGCTTCCCGCCGCGCGCGAAGAATGGCTGGCGCCGTTTTCAGCCGGTCTGCTAGCGTTGGCCGATGAGCATCATTGCGAGTTGATCGGTGGCGATACTACCAAGGGTCCGTTGAATATCTGCATCACGGTATTCGGCGAAACCCCGCCGGGGCAGGCTCTGCGCCGGGATGCGGCGCAAGCCGGCGACGATATATGGGTCTCCGGCACATTGGGCGATGCGCGGCTGGCGCTGGCAGGTTATCGGCATGAACTGGCAGATCAGCTGGCCATGGATGCCGAGCTTCATGCACTGGCAGCGACGCGCATGCACCAGCCGACACCGCGCGTAACCCTGGGCCTGGCCTTGCGCGGTATCGCGCGTGCGGCGATCGACATTTCGGACGGTCTGGTCGGTGATCTCGGTCATATCCTGAAGCGCTCCGGCGTCGGCGCTACGCTGGCGGTCGACAGCCTGCCGGCCGGCCCGATCCTGTCGCAACAAACCCAGGCGATCCGCCGCCACTTCACCCTGGCCGGCGGCGACGATTATGAATTGTGCTTTACCGCACCCGCCGACCGGCGCGATGCAGTGCTGGCAGCAGGCCAGGCGGCAGCTACCGCAGTGACCCGCATCGGCAGCATTGATGCCAGCCACGGCCTGCGCCTGTGCGATGCCGACAATGCCCCGCTTACACTGCAACTTGCTTCCTTCGATCACTTTCTCTCAACCTGATTCACGCAACCCGACCCGCGCTACATGACTCAAGCCACCCCCACTCCTAAACCGATCAAAGCTAGCGCCCGCTTCATGCTGTCGCACCCGGCGCACTTTATTGCACAAGGTTTTGGCAGCGGACTCTCGCCCATCATGCCGGGTACCTTCGGCACCTTGTTCGGCTGGTTATCGTATGTGGTGCTGACTACCCGCTGGCCGGAAATTTTCACGCCGCTGAACTGGCTGGTGATCATCGCCGCCGGTTTTGTGGTCGGTATCTGGACTTGCCAGAGCACCGGCCGCCATCTTGGCGCTCCGGATCACGGCAGCATGGTGTGGGATGAAATCATCGCGTTCTGGTTGGTGCTGGTGCTGGTCACGCCGGCCAGTTTGTCGGCACAGTTCGGCGCCTTTGTTGTGTTCCGTTTTTTCGACATGGTCAAACCGCCGCCGATTGCCTATTTCGACCGTCATCTGAAAGGCGGCTTCGGGGTCATGTGGGATGACATTGTGGCAGCGTTTTACACGCTGTTGGTATTGGCCCTGTGGCGGTTGTTTTAAGTTACCTGCCTAGCTTTGACGGATTGCATCTGGCCGCTACAAGTGGCAGTATGTAACCACCTACCAGGCAGATAACAGGAGCTTCGACATGAACACCGCGCTTGACGATACCACTGAACAAATCACTGATCTGGCAGCACAAGTCGGGCGCGCCCTGCAGGCCAGGAACTGGTTCTTGTCTACCGCCGAATCCTGCACTGGTGGCGGTGTGTCGCAAGCGATCACCGAAATCGCCGGCTCCTCGGAATGGTTCGACTGCGGTTTCGTCACCTATTCCAACGGATCCAAGACCGAATTGCTGGATATTCCGGAGGCCGAAATTGCCCAATATGGCACGGTCAGCGAAGAAATCGCCGGTGCCATGGCGGAAGGCGCGCTGGCCAACAGTAATGCCGACGTCACCGTCTCCACCACCGGCATTGCCGGCCCGGGCGGTGCAGTGCCTGGCAAACCGGTCGGCACTGTCTGTTTTGGTTGGTCAGTCGGCCATCACACCCACACTGAGCGCCTGGTGTTCTCAGGCGACCGGCGTGCTGTGCGCGAACAAACCGTGATTCATGCGCTGCAAGGCTTGTTGCGCTTCCTGAAATAATTTCAGGCCGGATATTCGGACCCGACGCTCAGGCCCAGGCCCGATACGCGGGCCCGTTAGTCTCAGTCCTCAGCCCCGAAAACGATTGATCGCGTCGCGGGTTTCTTCTGCCACACGACGCGCGGCCTGTGCGAAGTCCTCACCATTAGCCTGATCAGGCTTGGCATACAGGATGGCGCGCGAGGAATTGATCATCATGCCCGTGCCGTTTGCCGTTTTACCGGCATTCACGGTTGCCTGGATATCGCCACCTTGAGCACCCACGCCAGGCACCAGCAACGGCATGTCGCCGATGATACTGCGTACTTGCGCCAATTCCTGCGGGAAAGTCGCGCCGACCACCAGGCCGCATTGGCCGTTGGTATTCCATTTTTCAGCCACCAGGCGCGCCACGTGCTGGTACAGCGGTACGCCATCCACGTTCAGGAATTGCAGATCCGAACCACCGGCATTGGAAGTGCGGCATAACACAATGGCGCCGCGATCCTTCCATTCCAGGTAAGGTGCGACCGAGTCGAAGCCCATGTAGGGGCTCACCGTCACCGCATCGGCGCCGTAACGCTCGAATGCTTCGCGTGCATATTGCTCGGCGGTAGCGCCAATGTCGCCACGTTTGGCGTCCATCACAATCGGTATCTGCGGGTAGTTTTTGCGCAGATATTCGCAAATCGCTTCCAACTGGTCTTCTGCACGTATGGCGGAAAAATAGGCAATCTGCGGCTTGAAAGCGCACGCAGTGGCGGCGGTAGCGTCTATAATTTCCTTGCAGAAAGTAAAGATGCCATCCGGCTGCTGCTGCAAATGCGATGGTAATTTAGTAATATCCGGATCTAGCCCGACGCACAGCAAAGAATTGTTGGCGCTCCAGGCGGCGGATAGTTTTTCGATAAAAGTCACGATCAAGCCTCAATAATACGAACCCCGCATTGTAAGTCCAATTTAGCCGGGAATAACCGGAGTAGCGGCTATTTAACACTTGAGCAGCTATCGATAGTTTGCTAACGTGCATTACATTGTTTCTTTTATCAGGGATATTCATGAAAACTTTCTTCAAATGGCTGGCTATTGCTGCCTTCGCTTCGTTGCTCAGCGCTTGTGGCTACAACGATTTCCAGACCAAGGATGAGGCGGTAAAAGCTGCCTGGGGTGAAGTCGTCAATCAATATCAAGGGCGCGCCGACCTGGTGCCGAAAATCGCCCAGATCGTGAAAGCCTATGCCGTCCATGAAGAAGCTACTTTTGAAGCCGTGACCAAAGCGCGCTCCGCAGCGACCAGCTTCCAGATCACGCCGGAAGTGCTGAACGACCCTGCCGCGTTCGAGAAATTCCAGCAAGTGCAGGGGCAGTTGTCATCGGCCTTGTCGCGCTTGATGGCTGTGTCTGAAAATTACCCGCAACTGAAAGCCGACGGTTTGTACCGCGATGCCCAGTCGCAACTGGAAGGCATCGAAAACCGCATCAAGGTGGCGCGTAACCGTTACATCGTCGCAGTCCAGGATTACAACGTGCTGGCGCGTAGTTTCCCTACCAATCTGACCGCGATGGCGATGAGCTACAAGGTCAAGCCTTCGTTCACTGTGGATAATGAAAAAGCCATCTCGACTTCGCCCGACGTTGATTTCGGCGGCAAAAAATAATGTCGCTTAAGGCGATCTCTGCGATCCGCGCGCAGTTACTGGCGCCAGCGCTGGCCTGCTGTCTGGCGCTGCTGAGCATATTGGCAGCGCCCGCCATGGCGCAAACCATGGCGACGCAAGTGCCGGTGCCGCCCCTGCAATCGCATGTCACCGATCTGGTCGGCATGCTTCAGCCCGCACAGCGCGATACGCTCGACAATACCTTGAGCGAGTACGAAGCGCGCACCGGCAGCCAGATTGCAATCCTGCTACTTAGCAAGACCGAGCCGGAAGGCATCGAGGACTATGCCGTACGTGTGGCCGACGCCTGGAAACTGGGCCGCAAAGGGATCGACGATGGCGTCATCCTGCTCGTGGCGAAAGATAACCCCAAAGCCTTGCGACGCATGATGATCCTGACCGGGCGTGGCGTCCAGGGCACGTTGACCGATGCCCAGTCCAAGCGCGTATTGCAGGAAATCATCGCGCCATATTTTTCTAAAAACGACTATTACGGCGGCCTGACTGCCGGCATCTCGGCCATCATGCCATTGCTGGACCAAGAGAATTTCGCGCCGCCCAGCCATAAGTCCGGGCCAGCGCAAGAGCCCTCTTCCGACTGGCTTGGCGCTTTGGCGCCGCTGCTGTTCTTCGGTTTCTTCATCTTGATCACCATCATTTCGCGCGCGCGCAGCGGCAGTACCGGTTTCGGGCGCTCGCTTAACAACAACGTCTGGGGCAATGCCGCCGGTGTCATCATTGGTAGCATCTTGAGCCAGGGCGGACGTGGCGGCGGTGGTTTTGGAGGTGGCGGCGGTGGTGGTTTTGGCGGCGGTGGCGGCTTTTCCGGCGGTGGCGGTGGATTCGATGGCGGCGGCGCTTCGGGAGATTGGTGATGGGGAATACATTGAAACGCATCTGGCGCCATTTACTGACCACGCGACGCAGCGCACAACGCGCATTCTCCGCAGCCACGCTCAAGGCTATCCAGCAAAAAATTGCAGACGGCGAAGTCACCCATCGCGCCGAAGTCAAAATGATTGTGGAAGGATCGCTGAGCTTGCCGGCAGTGCTCAATGGCGTAACCTCACGCAATCGCGCCCATGAGCTGTTCTCGCACTATCGGATCTGGGACACAGAAGAAAACGTCGGCGTCTTGCTCTACGTGAACCTGGCCGATCACAAGGTCGAGGTCATTGTCGACCGCGCCATCGGCCGCGCCACCAAGTCCGCCGAATGGCAAGCCGTGTGCAAAACCATGACCAAGGAATTCGCCAACGGCGCCTTCCACGACAGCACACTGGCAGCGCTAGAGCAAATGAACGCCCTGCTGACCCAGCACTTCCCCGATCAAGGCCGGAAAAAGAACGAGCTGTCAGACAAACCGCTAGTCTTGTAATCCCCCGATTAAATCGACTCTGACCCCAATTAAATTAATTGGGGTCAGAATTAATTGGGGTCAGAGTCGATTTAACTGACTTTAACTGACCGCTATTTCAACCATTTTCGTATACCCACTGTAGCAGGCCGTCTTGGGCGGCTTGGCCTCTGGGGGCGTTGGGGTGGTTGATCAGGCATACCACTGCGTAGTATTTGCCGGAGGCTGCCAGGACATAGCCGGCGATTGCCCTGACATCGTTCAGGGTGCCGGTCTTGACGTGGGCCTGGCCGGCTACGGTTTGGTTTTTGAGGCGTTTGCGCATGGTGCCGTCGTAACCTACCAGCGGCATCGAGGAGACGAACTCGGGCATGACGGGCGACTGGAATGCGGAGGCCATCATGCGGCCCATGGTCTTGGCGGAAATCCTTTCGTTGCGTGACAGTCCGGAGCCATTTTCGATTACCAGGCCGCTGGCATCTATGCCCTTGTTGGTCAACCAGCTTTGGATGGCGCGCGCGCCGCGTTCCGGGGTGGCCGGGACTTTCAGAATATCGGAAGCAATGGTCAGCAGCACTTGTCGTGCCATCACGTTGTTGCTGTATTTGTTGATGTCGCGGATTACTTCCGGCAAGGTCACCGAGCTCCATTCGCTGATCAGGTTGCTACCGGCCGGCATCACCCCGCTTTTCACCACGCCGCTGAATGTACCGCCGAGATCGGCCCACATTTGGCGGAATACCGCGCCAAAGTATTGGGTGGGGCTCATCTTGTAGGGATTAACGTACCAGGTCTTTTCACCGCATGAGGCTGGCATCGCGCCATTGAAGCTGGCGCCGTCTGCATCCACTGTTGCTTGCAATTTGCTCTGCCAGTCATCGCAATTGCCGCTGCCCAGGCGCGGTGGCGTAACCGGGTAGCCGCTCATCGGCGGATCGGTCAGCACATTGACCTGGCGTGTTTCCAGGTTCGGTACGAACTGGAAGGTCAGCGTCTTGTAATTCAACAGCAAGGCGTCCGGGCCGACGTTATACGGTTTCATCGGATCGCCGTCGAATTCTGACGGATCGTAGGCATTCTCATCAAACGTGCTGCGGTCGAGGACGATATTGCCGCGGATGTCGCGAATGCCCTTGGCGCGGATCTGACGCAGGAACAGCCAGAAATTTTCCAGCACCAGCTTGGGGTCGCCGTTGCCTTTGAAGATCAGATCGCCTTGCAGCACATTGCCGACCTGGCTGCCATTGGTGTACGCCTGGGTTTTCCAGCGATAGGTCGGGCCCAGCAACTCCAGCGCAGCGTCGGTCGTCACCAGTTTCATGGTCGACGCCGGATTGAACGGCACGCCGGCGTTGGCCGAGGCCAGCACTGTTCCGGTGCCGTCGACCTCTTGCACATACACGCCAACGTTTTGGGCCGGAATCCCGGCAAGCTGCAAGGCTTTGCTAAACGGCGCAGGCAACGCGGCGGAAGACTCTTGTGCCTGAACACCGCTCAACAAGGCGGAAGACAAAATAAGGAGACTGATTGCGCGGGTTTTATTCAAGTGGGCACCGGTGAAAAAAGAGAATTTGCGTAGGATTATCCCACGCGTTCACGCGATGCAAAGGGTGGGAGTTACGGTCGACCTTGAAATAAGGCGATCAAATGCGCAGAAAACAAAACAGCAACGGGATGTTGTCAGCGATCCCGATGTGGTTCCCTGGACGGCAGCTTCAGAGCAAAGCTGGTATGGCTTCCAAAATAACCAATGCCAGCAAAGCGCCGCAAATAGCACCGATGGCGCGCAAGCTACCTCTGGCAAGCCTCGATGCTACCGGTACTTCGCCGCACAATACCAACCCGGCGAAGGCTGCCGGCACAAAGAAAAGCAGATTGTGCATTATCAAGTTGACCATGATCATCTCCTTGGCTTACTTGTAATTCCAGTATAGGTTTCGGGTTCTCAAAGGCAAGGCTAAATAATGGAATGGCAACAGTTAAAATATCCAAAAAACAATTAAAAATCAAAGCCGAAAAAACTAGTGCTGTCCTGCACAATTTTCTTGACCGCCACCCACGGCGCGACTACTATCCACCAGTCTAAATTTTATGGAGCCCCTTTTAATGGGCACTTGTTCGAGTGACAGTTGTAGCCAGACCTGTTCTGGCACCGCCTCGGCAAGATAACGCAGGATTTCCCCTGCCGTCATCTCGCCACCGGCGAATGATGGTATCCCAGTGTCCGGAATCCGTTTCCGGCCATGCAGTATTCCACCACCTGATCTTGTTTTATGCAAAGCTGTGTTGCCGTTCCGGTAGCGCGCTAGGCTGAATCTGGCTCCGACCATGGCTTTTGCCGATGTCCGGAGTCATCGAACATCTGTATACCCGCTCTTGAAATTGACTTGAGATTGTCATCAAGATGTCACCGATCGAATTTACAGTCTGGTGCCGTCCTGAAGCTTTTACTTTTTTCGCTAACTCGCTGTCATCCGGATGGATTGCCAATCGTTAACATAAAGTTAAATCGATGAAGTTGAATCGACAAAGTTAAAAAGCCCGCAGGAAGCAACACACTGATCGACGACAGCCGACCGTATTGCATGAAAAAAAGAAGAACTCCATGAATCTGAACATTCTTAAAGAAACATTCGTCAGCTTTGTCCGCACGCATGGCATGGATCGCCACTTTCGCCGTCTTGGCGCGGACATGTTTCGCAGCACGCCGGTTACCAAAGAAGTGCCGCCTTCACTGGCAGAAACCTTGTCCAGCGCTGCCCGTGTCGATATCAGCGAACTGTTCCAGACCCTGCACAGCCGTGCCGACGGCCTGACAGAAACCGAGGCGGACGACATCCGCGCCATCGCAGGCCCGAATGAAGTCGAACATGAAAAGCCGATCTCAAAATGGGTACATCTGTGGCAATGCTATAAGAATCCGTTCAATCTGCTGCTGACCGTGCTGGCCACCGTGTCCTTCCTCACCGAAGACATGAAAGCCACCATCGTCATCGGCTCGATGGTGGTGTTGTCGACACTGATGCGCTTCATCCAGGAATCGCGCTCCAACACCGCTGCCGACAAGCTCAAGGCAATGGTCAGCAATACCGCCACCGTACTGCGGCATGACCTGGCCGAAGACATTGCAGAAGAAGCTTTGCGCTACTTCGACGTCACCCTGCACCCTAAGGGCGCGCGCCGCATCGAATTGCCGATCAAGAAACTGGTTCCGGGCGATATCGTCCAGTTGTCTGCCGGCGACATGATTCCTGCCGATTTGCGCTTGCTGACTGCCAAGGATCTGTTTATCAGCCAGGCCGCGATGACCGGCGAATCGCTGCCGGTGGAGAAGTTCATCACCCACCGCGGCGCTGCCACCAGCAATCCGCTGGAACTGGATAACCTGTGTTTCATGGGTACTAACGTGGTCAGCGGATCCGCGACTGCGATCGTCGTGACGACTGGTAATCGTACTTACTTCGGCGCTTTGGCCGAGCGCGTTACCGCCGCCGACCGCACGCCAACCGCGTTCCAGTCCGGCGTCAACAAGGTCAGCTGGCTGTTGATTCGTTTCATGATGGTGATGACGCCGGTGGTGTTCCTGTTGAACGGCTACACCAAAGGCGACTGGGTCGAGGCATTCCTGTTTGCGATGTCGATCGCGGTCGGCCTGACACCGGAAATGCTGCCGATGATCGTCACCTCGACGCTGGCCAAGGGTGCGGTCGCCCTGTCGCGTAAAAAAGTGATCGTCAAGCGGCTGGACGCGATCCAGAACTTCGGCGCCATGGATGTACTGTGTACCGACAAGACCGGTACCCTGACCCAGGACAAGATTTTCCTGGAACGCCACACCGACATCCTCGGCGAACAAGACGACCTGGTGCTGGAATATGCCTACCTCAACAGCCACTATCAGACCGGCCTGAAAAACCTGCTGGATGTGGCCGTGCTCGACCATGCCGAGCTGCAGCGCGAAATGGCGCTGGCCTCGGCCTACCGCAAGGTCGATGAAATCCCGTTCGACTTCCAGCGCCGCCGCATGTCGGTGGTGGTCAGTGAACGCGAAGACCATCATGAACTGATCTGCAAAGGCGCGGTGGAAGAAATCGTTTCGGTCTGTACCCACGCTCGCCATAACGGCGAAGTGGTGCCGTTCACCAAGGAACTGCTGCAGGAAATCTACGAAACCACCTCCAGCCTGAACGCTGAAGGCTTGCGCGTGGTAGCGGTAGCTGCCAAGGATCTGCCGCCGACCAAGGAAGTATACGGCGTGGCGGACGAGTGCGACCTGGTGCTGATCGGTTACATCGCTTTCCTCGATCCACCGAAAGAATCGACCAAGCCGGCGCTGGATGCGCTCAAGGCGCACGGTATCACCGTCAAGATCCTGACCGGCGATAACGAACTGGTAACGGCCAAGATCTGCCGCCAGGTCGGCCTGGCCGTGGACGGCATGCTGCTTGGCTCCGATGTCGAAAAAATGAGCGACGCCGATCTCGCGGTCGCAGTCGACACCACCACCGTGTTCGCCAAGCTCAGCCCGACCCACAAGGAACGTATCGTGCGGGTTTTGCATGACAAGGGCCACGTAGTCGGTTTCATGGGCGACGGCATCAACGACGCACCGGCGCTGCGTGCTGCCGACATCGGCATCTCGGTCGATACCGCAGTCGATATCGCCAAGGAAGCGGCCGATATCATCTTGCTGGAAAAGAGCCTGATGGTGCTGGAAGAAGGTGTGCTGGAAGGCCGCAAGACCTTCGCCAACATGCTGAAATACATCAAGATGACCGCCAGCTCCAACTTCGGCAATGTATTCTCGGTACTGGTCGCCAGTGCATTCCTGCCGTTCCTGCCGATGCTGCCTTTGCATCTGCTGGTACAAAACCTGCTGTACGACATCTCGCAAATCACGATTCCTTTCGATAACGTCGACAAGGAATTCCTGGAAAAACCGCAACGCTGGAATGCCGGCGAAATCGGCCGTTTCATGGTGTTCTTCGGCCCGATCAGTTCGATTTTCGACATCACCACTTTTGCCTTGATGTGGTACATCTTCGGCGCCAATACACCGGAACATCAGACCTTGTTCCAGTCCGGCTGGTTCATCGAAGGCCTGCTGTCGCAAACCTTGATCGTGCACATGATCCGCACCCGCAAGATTCCATTCTTCCAGAGCCGTGCATCGTGGGCCTTGATGAGCATGACCATCATCATCATGATAATCGGGATCCTGTTGCCGATGTCGCCGCTGGCGCATTACTTCAAGCTGCAGGCTTTGCCGCTGACATACTTCCCGTGGTTGCTGGTGATCCTGGTTGCCTATGCCGTGCTGACACAGGCAATGAAAGGCTGGTATGCCCGCCGCTACGGCTGGCAATAAGGCGATACGTTGACGAGGTGGCGGGGGTGGTGATTTAACCTGTCATTCCCGGCCCCTGTCCAGTCCTAAAATAGGTTGACAGTATTTATTGCCATAGAAACGCCCGATGCACTGCATCGGGCGTTTTGTATTTCAAGGCCGTGTGCGGCCGTT
>FTFY01000900.1_pt1 | contig 14978 bp, 13 predicted proteins | sample 1640561 | NCBI WGS metagenome assembly FTFY01 (sample SAMEA3914789, study PRJEB12502) | metagenome | biome: forest; material: soil | place: Canada | collected 2011-07-03 | depth 0.3 m | reverse complement strand
TCGGCATCGATGCGATAGCGTGCCTGCGGCAGCTTCAGCTCATACTTCAATGTTTCATTGCCGCGCAACCGCGAACCGACTACCACCACGGCATCGCAAGTCTGGTAGAAATTTTCGACCGGCTTATGCAGGTTGAATGCGCCCAGCGACCGTGGATCGTCTTCCGGCACGATGCCGCGACCTTGCGTGGTGGTGACCAGGCCGAAGCCGAGATCCAACAGACGCTTGACCTGCTTGCTGGCATGGCGCGCGCCGCCGCCAACCCACAGCATCGGACGCTTGGCCTTGACCAGGCGCGCAGCCAGTTCGTCCAGCGCATGGACCGACGGCGTGTTGGCCGGAATCGGCAACGGTTTCAGGTCGGATGGCATGGTTATCAGCGCGGCCTGGATGTCGATCGGAATCTCTACGCTGACCGGCCCCATCGGCGGTGTCAGCGCAGTTTGCACCGCCAGCTTGATAGTGCTGATCGCGGTATCGACGCTACGTACGCGGAACGCCGCTTTCGAGATTGCCTTGAGCATGGTCAGCTGATCCGGCGCTTCGTGGATGTAAGACAGGCTCTGGTCCAGGTAAGGCGTCTCGATCTGGCCGGTCAGATGCAGCAGCGGCGTACCTGCGGTCAGCGCTTCTACCATTGCTCCGGCAGCATTACCGGCTGCGGTGCCGGTGCTGGTCAGGCAGACGCCGAGACCACCGGTGGTGCGAGCGTAGGCGTCGGCCATGTTGGCGCCGCCAGCTTCGCCACGCGACATGACAAAGCGGATCTTGCCGCGCTCGCCGAAGGCATCCAGGATCGGCATGTTATGAATCGAAATGACCCCGAATGCTGCCTTGACATTGCATTGTTCGAGAAAGGCTGCGATGGCGCAGCCGACGGTAACTTGAATTTTCTTAGGCATGGCGGGAAAGTCCTCCTGAAACGTCGATATGACTGCCAGTTGTGTACGAAGAAAGCGGTGTCGCCAAAAATACGATGGCGCGCGCGGCTTCCTGTGGATGGCCGAGACGACCGAGTTGAATATGTTTTTTCCGGGCCAGTGCCTGGGTCCATTGTTCCCAGGACAAATCGCGTTCTTCACGCGCTTCATAGCGGCGGCGCCATTGCCCGGACTCCACCAGGCCGATCAGGATGCCGTTGACGCGGATGCCCAGCTGGCTGAATTCTGTCGCCAGCGAGCGCACCAGGTTGTGCACGCCGGCGCGAGCGGCAGAGGTGGCCACCATGTGCGGTTCCGGCTGTATCGCCAACAAGGAATTGACACAGACGATCGCGGCATGGCCATCGGCCGCGCTCATCCGCTGCAACTGTGGCTGGAAGGCTCTGGTCGGATAAATCACGGAAAAGAATTTAAGGCGAAGTTCCTCGATCCAGGCTGCGTCTTCGGTATCGGCAAAGGTCGATACCCGCCCCTGCCCTGCATTGTTGATCAGCATCGCTGCTGGGCCGAGATTTTTCTCGACCGCAACGGCGAACGCTTGCACCTGCTCTTCCGACAGCACGTCGCACACGGCGCAATACAATTTTGCTTGCGGAAAGCGCAAGCGCAGCATGGCTTCGACTTGCGTCAGGCGCTCCTGGCTGCGGCCGCACAGCGCCACTGCCGCACCAGCTTCCAGCAACAGTTCCACCGTGGCCAGGCCGATGCCGGAAGAGCCGCCGGTGACGACAGCAACTTTACCGTCGAGTCGAATCATGCTCATGCCGCTTACCCCCGCCACATGTTAACGACCTTGCTGCCCGATTTTTCAGGAGCATGGTCAAGCAAGCCGGACAGTTCCGTTGCGGTATCGCGCACGCAGCGCACGATATCGTCCAGCTGGGGAGGATCTATGTGCGGCAACGGAATCGTCGCCCCCATCGCCGCCACTACCTTGCCGGAGTGATCCCGGATCGGCGCTGCAATAGTCGAGATACCGGTTTCGAAAAAACCTTCCTGCAATACGTAACCGCGCTCACGATCGTGCTGCACCATGTCGAACAGCTCGACGACAGTCTTCGGCGTGTTGCTGGAGAAGCTTTCCAGGTGTTCTTCCGGATACAGTTCGCGCAGCTCTGCCAGCGACAAGTCCTCCAACAGGACGCGGCCGAGCACTGTGGCATGCGCCGGCAAACGGGTACCGACGTTGACTGAGCTGACGAACGCGGTCGGCGTTACCGATTTGGCGACATATACGATCGAACGGCCGTCGCGCACTACCAGGTTGCACGGATAGGAAATCTGATCTCGCAAGCGATCCAGCAAAGGGCGGCCGATTTCAGTCAGCTCCAGCGATGCCAGGTATTCGAAGCCCAGCCGCAGCACTGCCATGCCGAGACGATAATCGCGGCCACCGTCAGCACGTTCGACAAAACCCATGCGCTCCAGGGTAGTCAGCAGGCGAAACACCGTCGAGCGCGGCACGCTCAGGCGGCGCGCCAGTTCGGGCGCCGACAGGCTCTGGTCCTGCCGGCTGAATTCGCACAACAGGCGCAAACCCCGCTCCAAACCCGGAACGAGATATTTTTCTTGCATTTCTTCTTCTGGCAGCTCTGGTTTATTCATGATCTTGTCTTAAGAAAGTTGATAAAGGTGATGACGTATCACCGCTGCTACTGCTTCCGGCTGCTCGACGTAGCAGGCATGGCCGGCGTCGTCTATCAACTGGAAAGGAAGCTTGAAACTGTCCGCCAGCGCCCGGCTATCCTGTGGCGTGGTGACGATGTCAGCGGCGCCGCAATATACCGCAGCCGACAGTCCTGCCGGCACATATCGCTGAATATCGTCGCCGCATAGCATGTGCACTGCCTGCGCATATCCGGCTGGATTCAGCTTTTGGGTATTCCAGCGTACCCAGGCACGGGCAGGCTCGCCGGCTTGCGCCGACAGCATGCGTTCAGGGCTTTTCAATGCCATGCCGTCCACTCCCAGCTTATCCAGGACATCCAGGCGTTGCTGCGCAATTTCTTGTCCGCGCATGCGCTTGTCGTCGCTGCCATAACCTTGCGCCGGACTAATCAGCAGCAACTGCGCCGCGCCACCGTGGACTGCAGCCACGTGCGCCGAAGCCATCATCGCTCCCAGCGAATGTCCCACCAACACGTAATTCTTCAGCCCGAGCGTCTGCAAAAATTGTTGCAACCGCGATGCGTAATCGGCCGCGCTTGGATGCGTAATCGGCAACGGCGATGAATTGCCATAGCCCGGCGCGTTCCAGGCAATGACCCGGGTATCTTGCTGTAGCTTCAACGCACACTGCAGCCACGACGCCGCACCCGAACCGATACCGTGCAGAAGCACTACGCTACGGCCGGCGCCGGATTCGCTGCTGGATTCTCTGCCACAAGTGCGATACGAAACCATGCTGCCGCCGACATCGACGCTATGTTCCGGGAAGGCGCTCTCGAGCAAATCGAGGGCGTCTTCCAACTGTCCTGCAGCGGCGGTCTGCATGGTCATCGCCATATCAGCCACGCTTGATTTTTGCCAGCGGATGATCGGCTGGATAAGTCGGCGTGATCGGCGTTTTTGCACCCAGCATCACGCACATCAGCGCATCTTCTTCGCCGATATTGATTTCTTCGCGATACACGCCGGGAGGAATCGACACCACGTCGCGCTCTGTCAGTATGGTTTCGTAGCGCTCACCGTCTTTTTCCAACACCAGCTTGAGTTTGCCGCGCAGGACGAAGAACACTTCCTCGACGTCGACATGCAAATGCGGCGGACCTTCGTGGCCGGCCGGAATGATCATGGTCGAGAAAGTGAAGTGTTCGGATGGAATCACGCTGCTGTCATTTGCCACGCCGGTCCCGCCGGTGCCGATGTAACGCATTTGGGCACGGCTGTATTTAGGATCGAAGTCAGCCTGGAACTTGAGTGCATTCCAGTCGTATTTGCGGCTCGAAAAGCGCGCTACGCGGCTATCCATCCACTGGTCGAAACTGGTGCCTTCGGCTTGATCCCAGCTGCGCTTGATGTTCTGTTGTTCGGATAAATCTGTCATCGTTTTCTCCTTGCGTTCGTCCAGTTGACGGTTAGTTCATGACAAAGCCGCCGTTGACGGCCATCACTTGTCCGGTAAAGAACCGGGACAAGTCGGATAGTGCAAAAATCACTGCGCCGCAGACGTCTTCCGGCAGCTGTTCACGCTGTATCGCGCGGCGATCGTGGTACATCTGATGGCGTGCCTGCGGCACATATTCCGTGGCTTCCACCAGCGTCAAGCCAGGCGCCACGGTGTTGACGGTGATGTTGTCGGCGCCCAGTTCACGCGCCAGCGATCGTGTCATGCCAATCACTGCGCTTTTGCTGGCGACGTAAGCCAGCAGATTCGGCGCGCCCCACAGCGGTGTATCGGAAGACAGGTTGACGATGCTGCCGTGGCCGGACTGGCGTAGCGCTGCCAGGCAGGCATTGGTCATCAGCCAGGTGCCGCGCACGTTGACACTCATGACCTGATCCCACATCGCTATATCCAGTTGTTCGGAACTGCGGCCGCCGGAGTTGGTCACGGCAGCGTTGTTAACCAGGCCGTCCAAGCCGCCCAGCCAGCTGATCGCCTGCTCTGCACACAACTCAACCGATTGCGGATCTGCCAGGTCGAGCGTGAAGCCGGCCACTTTCAGGCCGCGCTGCTGTAGCGCGGCGACCGCTTGCTGCAAACTGTCTTGCAGAATGTCAGCCATCGCTACGCTAGCGCCTGCTTCGGCGACAGCGGTAACGAACGCCAGGCCGAGGCCGCGCGCTGCGCCGGTAATCAAAATCCGTCGTCCTGCCAGTAGTTGCGTGCTTTGTGTCATGTTTGTCTCTTGTTATCGAACCGTGCCGGCATTCGCTCAACGCTAAATAAGCCTTGATAAGTGCTGTGACTGGTAAAGATTCATTTGTTTCATATATAAACTGATGGATCATATATGAGATTACTTAAGCAGAAATATAGCAGATATCTCGCAGATAGATAGATCTTTTTTATTTTTTTCTTATGTAACCCGATGATTTATAACTGAAAACTATGGAAACGCTGAAACCGATCGCAGCTACGACAGCCTGTGAGCCGACGCTACTCGATCAAGCAAATTATTTCCCGGGTAGTGGCCTGGCCGCCGATGCGACGCCGCGTTCGCGGCGCCAGCACCCCTCCATCATGAAACGCCAAGACCTGACACTGCTGACGCGGCCCGGTGTTTGTCGGCACGCTCACGCAGCCACAGGATCAAACCGCAAACGAACACCACCAGTTGGGTGCCTATGAGCAGCGCGAATCCTGCAAAAAATCCAGCGCCCGAACCAGCGGCTGTACCCGATGCAGCGGCCACTGCACTAATTACCCCACCCATCAGGGCCGGCATGAATCCGGCCACCAGGCTGCCGGTGCCGTTGACGACGCCAAAGGCGCTGGCAGTATGTTCGGGACGCGAATAATATTGCACCGTGCTAGGAATCGCCGGGCTGAGCAAACCCCAGAAGAAATTCGCGGCAATCAGGCTGTAGGCTGCCCAATAGGCGTTCCCCACATTAATCGCCAGCAGCACCGACAACGCGACGCCTACACTTGCCGCCATGAAAATGAATGGCACGCGCTGACGCTCAATCTTGTCAATGATGACCCCACCCAGCAGCACGGCCAGCACCAGCGCATATTGCGGCAAGGAAGCAAGCCAGCCCAGTTCCTTCAGCGAGAAACCACGCGCCTCTTTCAGGTATGCCGGCAGCCAGTTGCTGCTGCCCCAAAGATAGGCCAGTGCGGCAGAAGTCAGTATGGTGATCAGGAACAGGTGACGCGTTTTCAGTGCACCGTTGACGATATCGCCCGCACGCTTCACCGCATCACCCATGGATTTAGGCTTATCCATATATGCCGCCGTTTTCGGCATGCGTACAAACGCCAGCACCAGTGGGATGCCCAGCAAGACATTCATCAAACCCACCAGATAGAACGACATCTCCCAGTGAAAACTGACCAGCATGTAACCAATCAGCGGATAGCCAAGCGCCAGGCCCAGGCCGGTTCCCATGTTGACGAATGAGTTTGGCTTGCCGTTTTCGCGCCCCTCGAAGTGCGCCTTGATGTATGACGACGCCAGAGAAAACAGCGGTCCCTCGGCAACGCCGAGCAAGATGCGCGATGCCACCAGAATGCCGTAGCCATGGAAATGCGGCGTCAGGAAAGTGACAACGCCCCACATGATCAAGCCATAGATCAGGCTCTTGCGCACTCCGAACAGTGCGGCGCAAAACGGCGTCAAGATAAAGGCGGAGATCCCGTAACCCAGCATGAACGCCGTGGCCAGGAAGCCTTGGCTGGCGCGGTCATCCTTGGCCAGGTCGATATGGCTCAGAAACGCGGGATCGGTGATCAATACCGAGATATTGATTCTGTCTACATAGGAAATGGCGACAATGATGAACAGGGTGATAACGCCGTACCAACGGCCGCTATTGGATTTCATGAAATCCCCCGCGTTGTCGAATTGGCAGCGCTTGGGCACACGTAGTTAAGCGTGGCGAAGGGGGCGGCAAACGCTCCCGTTGTCTGTCGGCAGACAACGTTGCTGCCGACATGGCGAAATGCGATTTTGATCATAGTGCCTCTGGCTAGTTAATGCAGGTAACTTCGTACCCATCACAACGGCTGTTTGTCACACATAAAACGGAGCAAGCTCCGTTATGCAGACACCGCCATTTGTCTCATATATAAAACACAGAACCATATGTGAACTATATTGGAATAAAATATAGCAGATATCCAGCAAAAAGAAAGCTCTTTTTGTTTCGTATGCGGTTTAGTGTTTTGCATAGGAAACATACTAAGAACCTGCTTGAAATCCATTTAGCAACACCGCTATCGGCCCCGTCCTCGAAGCGTAGGTACCGACACAAGTTGCAATACTGAAGTTTTTACGGTGTATGCGACGCGCAGCCCAAACTAAGCGGGGTCAGAGCATCTTTACCCGGCTTGCTTTAGACTAAGCATTTTTCGGCGTTTGGCGCCGGCACATTTCAAGCAGATCAATACCAGCAAAAAGGAATTTTGATGACCGATCTTTCCACATTCCCCATCACCAAAAAATGGCCTGCCCAGCATCCCGACCGGATCCAGCTGTATTCGCTGCCGACACCCAATGGCGTCAAGATCTCGATCATGCTGGAAGAAACCGGCCTGCCTTACGAGCCGCATCTAGTCAGCTTCGGCACCAACGACCAGACCTCCCCGGAATTCCTGTCGCTCAATCCCAATAACAAGATTCCGGCGATCCTCGATCCCAATGGCCCGGATGGCAAACCGCTGCCGCTGTTTGAATCGGGTGCGATCCTGATTTACCTGGCGGACAAGAGCGGCAAGTTCATGCCGAAAGATCTTGCCGGACGCTACGAGACCATCCAGTGGCTGATGTTCCAGATGGGCGGCATCGGACCGATGTTCGGCCAGCTTGGCTTTTTCAATAAATTCGCCGGCAAGGACTACGAAGACAAACGTCCGCGCGACCGCTACGTGGAGGAATCGAAGCGCCTGCTGGCGGTACTCAATCAACGCCTCGCCGAGCGCGACTGGATTATGGGAGATACCTATACCATCGCTGACATCGCCACCTTCCCGTGGATACGCAACCTGATCGGCTTCTACGAAGCGGGCGACCTGGTGGGGATTGCGGATTTTCCGCATGTCACGCGAGCGCTGGCGGCGTTTGTCGCGCGCCCGGCTGTCGCTAAAGGTCTTACGATTCCGAAGCGCGACTGAGCGCAGCCCGACTGAGCGCAGCCCGACTGATTGCAGCCCGACTGCTTTTCAGGTAACGCGAATCGGCGCGTAAAAACCGGCGGCTACTCAAAGTGAGGATGGTGCGATAAAATCGGCCATCCCATCACATTTGGACCGCCATGTCATCGCGCCGAAACTTCCTGCAGAAGAGCTTGTTCCTGACCGCCTCCGGGCTCTTTTCCAGCCAGTTGCCATTTACGGCTTCCACGGCTTTTGCAAAAGAAACTTCAGCCAACCCATCCGGCACGCCGGCGCCGATGGACCCGCCGCCAGACATCTTCGACGCGCAACTGGTAGACATGGAGTTCTGGCTCAAGCCTCGGGTGCTGGAAGTGACGCGTCCGGCCAGCGGCGAGCGCGCCAAGCTGCTGTACTGGAAGGACGGGGAAATTCAGGAATCCGCTTATCAGCAGTTATGTCATCTGCTGCGGGACGTCCAAGGCAAGCAAACGGCGCCGATAGATCCCAAATTGCTTGAGACCTTGTGGGGCACACAGGCTTTTATCGCACGCTATGGCATTAGCCAGCCTCTGGAAATCCTGTCGGGATTCCGGACCGCAAGCACCAATCAGCACCTGATCGAAACCGGCGTGCCGGCGGCGCGTAAATCATTGCATTTGGAAGGTCGCGCGGCTGATATCCGCCTCACCCAACTGGATGCCGACGTGCTGGGCGGCTTGATACGCAGCTTCCGCCAAGGCGGCGTCGGCTTCTATTATCGTCAGGGGAAAAACGGTGGCTGGATTCATGCCGATACGGGACTGCAGCGCACCTGGAAAGGTTGATTGCCTGCAGCCCGCAGCGATTACGTAATCATTACGTAGCGATTATTCTCTCGTTGAGAATAATCGCGTCAAGTCACCTCAAAGACGCTCGATGATCAGCGCAATCCCTTGGCCACCGCCAATGCACATGGTGATCAGGCCGTAGCGCTTGTTAGTGCGGATCAACTCATACAGACATTTGACCGCAATAATCGTGCCGCTCGCACCCAGCGGATGGCCAAGCGCGATGGCGCCGCCGTTGACATTGGTCAGCGCAGGATCAAGTCCCAATCCTTTGCAAACACCCAGCGACTGTGCAGCAAATGCTTCATTCGACTCGATCACCGCCATGTCGCTGAGGCTAAGGCCGGCACGTTTCAACGCCAGTTGGACCGCAGGAATCGGACCGGTTCCCATGATCGACGGATCAACCCCGGCCACCCCATAGGACACCACACGCGCCAGTGGCTTCAAACCGGCTTGAGCTGCAGCATCAGCTGCCATCAGGACACAGGCAGCCGCACCGTCGTTGATGCCAGAGGCATTGCCGGCCGTGACTGTACCGCCTTCTTTTTTGAATGCCGGCTTGAGCTTCGCCAGCGACTCCATGGTGGCGTCGGCCTTTGGATATTCGTCGGTATCGAATAGCGTGATGCCTTTACGGGTCTTGATTTCGACCGGCACGATCTGCGACTTGAAGTGACCGGCAGCGATGGCTGCAGTCGCACGTCGCTGGCTTTCCAGGGCGAATGCGTCCTGCTCTTCACGCGAGATACTGTATTTCTCCGCCACGTTTTCAGCAGTGATACCCATATGCCCACCGCCGAAAGGATCCGACAAGGCGCCCACCATCATGTCGACCATCTTGACGTCGCCCATGCGCGCGCCCCAGCGTGCAGCCTGGGTGCCGTACATCGAGCGGCTCATGCTTTCGACGCCGCCGCCGACAGCGACATCGGTCTCGCCCAGCTGGATCGCATTTGCTGCGGTGATGATGGCTTGCAAGCCCGAGCCACACAGGCGGTTAAGCGTCAGCGCCGTGGACTCTTTACCCATGCCGGCATTGATACCCACCACGCGCGACACGTACATGTCGCGCGCTTCGGTGTGTATGACGTTGCCGAATATGATCTGACCGGCCTGGAGCGGATCAACCCCGGCCCGTGCAAACGCTTCCTTGACAGCAATCGCGCCCAGCTCGCCCGGCGCGAAATCCTTCAACGCGCCACCATATGTCCCGATCGCGGTACGTGCAGCGCCGACGATAACTACTTCTCTTGTGTTTGCCATGCTTATCTCCTCGTTGAATTTGATTTGACGGTGTAGTCGCATGCTGGCTTGCCGCCGTCTAGGAAGCCAGCTGGTGTAGTGCTTTCATAACTTCAGCAGCGGTATGTTCGGAATGCTCGCGCAATACCTGCGGCAGGCTTGCCGAACTGGTGCTTAGCGCTTGCATGATTTGTTCATGCTCAAGCAGCGATTCCTGCCAGCGCAGGGATTCTGCATTGGCGACGCCGCGTGCACGATGGATTTTTGCCATCAGGTTTGCATAGATCGACGACAGCACCGGATTGCGGGCGGCGTCCACGATCATTTGATGGATTTCCTGGTTCAGCCGGAAATAGGCGATGCGCTTACCGTTAACGTGATGCACGACCATGGCCTGATGCTTGCGTTCGATCGCGCTCAGCGCTTCTTCATCAATGCGTATACATAACTGCCGGCCGGCCAACTCTTCCAATCCGTGCAGCACGTCAAAAATCGACCCGATTTCATCGATGTCTATTTCGGAGATGTGGTAACCGAGATGCTGGCGATGCTTGATCAAGCCTTCCGCCACCAGCACTTTCAGCGCCTCGCGCAGCGGTGTTTTTGAAATTTCGAAATATTCGCACAACTCTTTTTCCATGATGCGGCTGGCCGGCGCAAGCTCGCCCTCCTGGATCATTTCGCGCAGCCGGTCGGCAATCTCGCTTGAAAGCCCGCTACGACGCAAGCCCCGGCCATTGACGGGACTGGTCTTCACTTTGGTGCTTGTTTCGGGCGCGATCAACATGGCGTTTACATCACATCTTGGCTTATTTTGATAAAAAATCTTAACACACATCAATTAAAGTTTTAAATATCGATATTAATCAATAACTTACAGTACTTGTAATTACAGATTAAGTATTATATGCTTACACCAACAGGGAAAATACCCTGCCAGATAAAAGAGCTGAAACGAACTGTTCACCCTAAATGGAGACAAAATGGACGCCACAAGCAATGCAGCAGCGGTAACAACAACAGGAAAATCTTCCGTCCGATGGAAGATTTTCTTCACCATGTTGCTGCTAATTTCGATTAACTACATAGACCGCGCATCGCTATCAGTCGCCATGCCGCTGATCGCAAAAGAGTTCGATCTCGGTCCGGCCATGCAAGGCTTGATCCTGAGTTCCTTCTTCTGGACTTATGCGTTCATGCAAATCCCCGGCGGCATGCTGGCCGATCGTTTCAAACCGCGTATCGTGATCGCCATCGCGACAATCTTCTGGGGCGCATTCCAGGCACTTGCCGCGGTTTGCACCAGTTCCACCGCATTGCTGTTGACACGCCTCGGCCTGGGCGCGGCAGAAGCACCGATCTATCCGGCCGGCGGCAAGCTGAATGCGATCTGGATGACGCAAAACGAACGCGGCCGCGGCGCCACACTGCTAGATGGCGGCGCACCGCTCGGCGCGGCGCTGGGCGCAATTATTATCACCGCGCTGATCACGACGCTCGGTTCATGGCGCATGGCGTTCGTGGTGGCCGGCGTCGGCACCGTACTGGCCGGCATATGGGCCTGGTATTACATCCGCAACAATCCGCGTGACCATAGTGGTGTCAATGACGCCGAAGCCAGCTACATCGAAGCAGCGCAAGCCAGCGAGTTCAAGAAAGAACCGGCTAACCTGAGCGGCCGCTCCCTTGATTTCTTTAAACACAAATCAGTGCTGTTCATGTTCTTCGGCTGGATGTGCTTCAACTCGGTGTTCTACGGTTTGTTGACCTGGATGCCGAACTACCTGAACAAAGTGCATGGTTTCGATATCAAGCAAATGGGCGGCGCCAGCTTCATCATTTTCTTCTCCGGCTTTGTCGGCGAACTGGTTGGCGGCTACATTGCCGACAAATGGAAAGCAGCCGGCGGTTCACCTAACAAAGTGATGCGCACACTGTTTGGCATTGCCGCCGTGATTGCTACGTTCTCGATCTTCTCCGTGGCTTACATCAAAGACGCGACAACAGTCGTGGTGATGTTATCCGTTACCTTGTTCTTCATCCGCTGGTGCGGCTTGTACTGGTGCATCCCGTCCATTCTTGGCACTCGCGACAAGGTGGGTTTCCTTGGCGGCCTGATGAACCTGGGCGGCAACATCGGCGGCATCTGCGTGCCGATTATCGTCGGCACCATCGTGCAAGTTACCGGCTCTTACTTCCTGGCGCTGATGTTCTTTGCAGCGGCTGGCGTCGGCCTGTTCATCTGCTCGACCGGCATCGATTACGAGAAAAAAATCCCGATCTGAGTTTCGATCTGAATACCGCCCGGTGCGGAACACGCAATCAACGTTTCAAGTTTTTTACCTTATTATTTACGGAGCATTACAAATGACAAAGCGCACTCTCTTGGGCATGCTGACCCCATCCTCCAACACTTCGCTGGAACCGATCACCAGCGCCATGGTCAGCGGACTGCCTGGCGTTTCCGCCCATTTTTCCCGTTTCACCGTGACTGAAATATCGCTGCGCGACCAGGCTCTGGGACAATTCGACGACAGCAAGATCATCGAAGCCGCCATGCTGCTGGCCGATGCCAAGGTCGACGTCATCGGCTGGAACGGCACCTCATCCGGCTGGCTCGGTTTCGAAGCCGATGAACGGTTATGCCAGCGTATTACTGAAGCAACCGGCATTCCGGCCACCACTTCAGTGCTGGCGTTAAATGAAATCCTGGAAAAAACCAGTGCCAAGGATTTCGGCCTGGTGACACCTTATCTCGACAATGTAATGGAAAAGATCATCGAGAACTACGGCCGTTCAGGTTTCAACTGCATCGCTGAGCGCCACCTGAACCTGCATGTGAATTTTTCCTTCTCGGAAGTCACCGAAGAGCAGATCCGCAGCATGGTGCGCGAGGTTGCCAAAAAGGATCCGAAAGCGATTTCGACCTTCTGCACCAATCTGAAAGCAGCGCACCTGGTACCGGAACTGGAAGCGGAAACCGGCGTGCCGATCTACGACACCATTTCCACCGTGGTCTGGAAATCACTGCGTATCGCCGGCTACGACACCACCAAGCTGACCGGCTGGGGCCGCCTGTTCCAGGAAGTCGTATAAGCATTAGATAAGCGGAGAACACCATCATGACAACAGCGTTCGACCTGGTCATTCGCAATGCCGATGTGGCGACAGCGTCTGACCGATTTCAATGCGATATCGGCATTCGCGACGGCAAGATCGAGGCACTCGGCAAGAATTTACAGGCCGGCGCTGAGGAAATTGATGCGACCGGATTATTGGTCTTGCCCGGTGGCGTGGATGCCCATTGCCACCTGGATCAACCGATGCCGGACGGCATGCGCATGGCAGACGATTTTTTTACCGGAACCCGTTCCGCTGCCTGCGGCGGAACCACCACGGTGATTCCGTTTGCGGCGCAAAGCAAAGGCGGCTCGCTGTATGCCGCAGTCGAGGATTATCATCGGCGCGCAACCGGCAAGGCGGTAATCGATTATGCCTTTCACCTGATCGTCGCCGATCCGACTCCGAAGGTTCTGCAGGAAGAACTGCCAGACCTGATCCGGCAGGGTTATACCTCGTTCAAGATCTACATGACGTACGACGATCTGAAACTCAACGACCGCGAAATACTGGAAGTGCTGTCGGTGGCGCGCGAGCATAAGGCGCTGGTGATGATCCATGCGGAAAACTCCGATTGCATCGGCTGGCTGACCGACCGCCTGAGCGACGCCGGCCACAGCGCGCCGAAGTATCACGCGGTATCCCGGCCAATGGCAGTGGAGCGGGAAGCCACGCACCGCGCCATCACATTCTCGGAACTGGTCGATGTGCCGATCCTGATCGTGCATGTATCGGGACGCGAAGCAATCGAACAGATCCGCTGGGCGCACGGCCGCGGCTTGCGCATCTATGCCGAGACCTGCCCGCAATACCTGTTCCTCACTGAGCATGATCTTGGCGGCGAAGGCTATCACGGAGCAAAATGCGTCTGCAGCCCGCCGCCACGCGACCATGAAAATCAAAAAGCAGTATGGGATGGCCTGACCAACGGCGCCTTCAGCATTTTTTCATCCGATCACGCGCCGTTTCGTTATGACGATGCCGAGGGTAAAAAACTGGGCGGCAAGGAACAACCGTTCCAATATATTCCGAACGGCATCCCTGGTCTGGAAACACGCTTGCCGCTGCTGTTCTCCGGCGGGGTGATGGAAGGACGACTCGACGTGCATCAGTTTGTCGCCCTGACTGCAACCAATCCGGCCAAGATGTACGGACTGTACCCACGCAAAGGTTCGATCATGGTCGGCGCCGATGCGGACATCGTATTGTGGGACACCAAGCGCAAGGTGGTGATCAACAACACCATGCTGCACCACGAAGTCGATTACACGCCGTACGAAGGCAAGACGGTACAAGGCTGGCCGGTGCTGACACTGTCGCACGGCAAAGTGGTTAGCTTGAATCAGGCTTTCACCGGTATGGCCGGCGCCGGACAGTTCCTGCCTTGCGGTACGCCGTCGATCTAAAGAACAAGGAGCGAATTGATGAAATTTTCCACCCTGATCCGCTGGGCTCTGTTTCCTGCAATCGGCGTTGCAACGATTGCGGCCAGCGCACAGAGCACAGATTTTCCGTCGGCCTTGCCCGAGATCGTCGGTGTCGATTCACAGCCGTTGATCCGCATGTCGGAATGGATACGCAAGGACAAGCTGGACGTGCGCAGCCTGCTTGTCATCAAGGACGGCAAGATCATTTTCGAACGGTACAGCGGCGGACTGGTGCGCGATAACAATTACGAGTTGTATTCGGTAACCAAGAGCATCACCTCGCTGCTGACAGGTATTCTTGAGGGCGAGGGAAAACTTGCACCGACCGACAAGATCGCGCCCAGGATAGTCGCCAAGCATCCAGATCTGAAGGAAGCGCTGGCAGACAAGCAAGACATCGCCGTACGTGACCTGCTGTCGATGTCGAGCGGCTTGTTTTACAAGCAAACGGAAGGCTCCGACACTTTATATTACGGCGTTCCGAATCGATTGGCGCTGGCCGCGAAAAGCCAGGCCCGGCTGCCGCCTGGGCAAGAATTCGATTACACCGACGTCAATCCGGTGCTGGCAGGAGCGATGGTGAGCGCGGCGGCAGGACAGCGCGAAGAAATATTCGCTGAAGAGAAATTATTCAAACCGCTGGGCATGTCTCACT
>FTFY01000678.1_pt1 | contig 15000 bp, 10 predicted proteins | sample 1640561 | NCBI WGS metagenome assembly FTFY01 (sample SAMEA3914789, study PRJEB12502) | metagenome | biome: forest; material: soil | place: Canada | collected 2011-07-03 | depth 0.3 m | reverse complement strand
TGTATGGCTTGACGCTGAAAACCCGTAACGCCAGCGGCTGGAACTACTCGGCGATTGCATCGTATTTCGATGTCTCAAAAAGCATCTCCAGATCCGCCAGCAGCGGACTGGCCAGCAATCGCAGCGGTGTCGCCACCTACGGCGACGGTTCGGGCTGGAAAACCTTGGATCTGATGGCCGACTACAAACCGGCATCCGTCAGCGCCGGCAGCCATTGGCTGACTTTCGGCTACCACTACGACAATTATTTCCTGGAAAATACCACGCTCAATCTGAGCAACTGGCGCGGCAACGATGGCGGCAGCTTCAACAATGCCTTTGCCGGCAAGACTGAAACCCAGGCCTTGTTTGCGCAAGACGCCTGGCAATTGAGCCAGCTCTGGAAGCTGACCTACGGATTGCGCTATGAAGATTGGCGCGCATACGATGGCGCACGCGCGACCAGCGCTGCGGCCCAGCGATATGACAATCGCAATCTATCTTACTGGTCGCCCAAGGCGGCATTGTCCTATCAGGCTAGATCCGACCTGACAATTCGCTTCTCTACCGGGCGCGCCTATCGCTTCCCGACCGTCAGCGAACTTTTCCAGGGCAGCCTGACCGGCTCCACGCTGGTCAACAACGATCCGAATCTCAAGCCGGAAAACGACCTGGCGAAAGAATTGAGCGCCGAATGGTCGCATTTCAACGGCGTGCTGCGCATGTCTTTATTTGAAGACGATGTGAAGAACACCTTGTTCAGCCAGACCAACACGACAGTGTTCCCTAACGTCACCAGTATCCAGAATATAGATCGGGTACGCTCGCGCGGGATCGAGTTCAGCTATTCGGCCGAAGACGTATTACTGCGCGGACTGGATCTGAGCGCCAGCGTCGGTTATACCAGATCGATCATCCTGGAAAACAGCAAGAATCCGGCGACCGTCGGCAAGAATTTTTACCGCATCCCTTTGTGGCGCAGCAACCTGGTCGGCAGTTACCGCATCAACGACCAGGCTAACGTGATGCTGGCGGGACGCTACTCGGGACGGCAATACAACACGCTGACCAATACCGACATCAATCCGAATACCTTCGGCGGCACCAGTTCTTTCCTGGTGTTCGACACCAAACTGACATTCAAGCCGACTAAAAGTACCGAGCTGGGACTCGGCATAGACAACCTGACCAACCGGCGCTACTACGTCTACTACCCTTACCCGGGCCGGACGTTCTACCTGGAAGCCAAGGTCAGCCTGTGACCTGCTCAGATCAACATTTTTAGTAAGGAACAGTCATGCAAACAGTCATTGAGCAACATGGGCAAGATGAGACGAGTTCAGTCTCATCCCGCAATTACCGCATCCTTTGGCGCTGGCATTTTTATGCCGGCTTGTTCGTGATGCCTTTTTTGATCGTGCTGGCAATTACCGGCGCAATCTATGTCTTCAAACCGCAGATAGAAAGCGCGCTCTACGGCGACAAATTGGTTGTGCCCGCCAGCACGCAGGCCCGGCTTGGCTACGACAAACTGCTCAGCATCGCCGCCACCGCGCTGCCGCCGGATGCAACGGCCAGCTCGATTGCCGTCAGCCAGGATCCGAGGCGCAGCACCGAAGCGGTGTTTCGCCTGCCGTCCGGCGACAGCAGCAGCGTGTATGTCAATCCGTACACCGGCCAGGTGCTGGGCACGCTCAGCGTCGACCACAGGCTGATGAAACAGGTGCGCCAGATCCATCGCGATTTACTGCTGGGAAGATGGGGCGGCTGGTTGATGGAACTGGCGGCCTGCTGGACCCTGATCATGGTCGGCACCGGCATCGCCTTGTGGTGGCCGCGCAAGCAATTTTCGGTGTGGGGCACTTTGCTGCCCCGCCTCGGCTTGCGTGGCCGGGCGATCTGGCGCGAGTTGCATCTGGTGATCGGTATCTGGGTCTCGATTGGCGCGGTGTTCTTCATCATGAGCGGCTTGCCGTGGTCCAGCTTCTGGGGCAAGAATTTTCAGGCTGTAGTCGCCTGGGCCAGCTTTGCGCAACCGCCGGCGGCAGCTAAGAGCGCTCACGTCCACGAGGCGGACGCACCGGCAGACGACCATGGCGCAATGGCGAGCATGCCCAACGTGCCAGCCATGCCGAAGAAGATGCAGGATCTGCCTCTTGCCGAAATTCCGTGGGCAGTAGGCGCAACTACAGTACCGATGTCACAGCTCATTCATCAGACCATGCAGCATCAACCGCTGGCAATCGATCAAGTGGTAGCGATCGCTGCGCACAACGGCATGCAGACCTATCAACTCGCACTGCCAGGTAAAAGCACCGATGTGTTCACTGCATCCTACGCGCCGGGCGCGGGAGAATTCGTGCGCTCGGATCTTGATCGGCAACGCACGCTGCATATCGACCAGTACAGCGGAAGAATCGTGAAAGACCTGCGCTTTTCCGATTACAACCCGGTCTCCAAGTTGGTGACACTGGGTGTTGCGCTGCATATGGGGGAATATTTCGGCTTGGCGAACCAGCTGATTTGCGCTGCTATTTCATTGACCTTACTGGGAATGGCGGTCACCGGATTCGTGATGTGGTGGAAGCGCCGCCCGCAAAATTCCATAGGCGCGCCAAAGCGTGTACTGCAGCCGACGCCGTCGATCAAACGCTGGAAAAGCTATATGGCGATCCTCGGCATCATCTTTCCACTGATGGGAGTGACGATGCTTGCTGTATGGCTGGGCGACACGCTGTTATTCAGGAAGCGGGCCTGAATTTCCTGAACCGCTTCAATTCAAACCCGGTCAGGAAACCACTTCCACACGATTGCCGTCTGCTGCCATTTCACCAATGACAGCAGCGTCGGCAAAACCTTCGCGCCGGAACAGCTCCAGCACCTGGTCCACCGCTGCAGGATCGCAGGAAACCAGCAAGCCGCCCGATGTCTGCGGGTCGCTTAGCAAGCTGCGCTGTACCGGAGTGATGCCGTCGGCCAGCGTCACGTCATGCCCGTAGCCGTTCCAGTTACGGCCGGAGGCGCCGGTGATATATCCCTGCTCTGCCAGTTGCTGCACTTGCGGCAACAAAGGGATCAATCCCATCTCGAGCCTGGCCGATAACTTCGCAGCGCGCGCCAGCTCCAGCATATGCCCCAGCAATCCAAAACCGGTGACATCGGTCAACGCGTTAACCCCAGCCAGTTCAGATAACAAGCGGCCCGGCTTATTCAGTTTGGTGGTATTGCTGATGAGTGCCGTATAACCGGCGGCGTCCAGCTTGTCTTTTTTCAATGCTGCCGACAAAATGCCGACGCCGATCGGTTTGCCCAATATGAGTTTATCGCCAGCCTTGGCACCGGCATTGCGCTTGACCTTGGACGGATGGACCAGGCCCAGCACCACCAGGCCATAGATCGGTTCGACCGAATCGATGGTGTGGCCGCCGGCAATCGGGATGCCTGCCTCTGCGCAGATAGACTCGCCGCCCCGCAGAATCTTGCCGATGACTTCCACCGGCAATTTGTCGATCGGCATGCCGACCAGAGCCAGCGCCATGATCGGCGTGCCGCCCATGGCATACACGTCCGAAATGGCGTTGGTAGCGGCGATGCGGCCGAAATCATAAGGATCGTCGACGATCGGCATGAAGAAGTCGGTGGTCGCAATCAAGGCCTGCTCATCGTTGAGCTTGTAGACAGCGGCATCGTCGGCGGTCTCAATCCCCACCATCAATTCTTTAGGTACCGGGAAGCCGTTTGAGTTTTTGAGGATTTCCGCCAACACCCCCGGCGCGATCTTGCAGCCGCAACCGCCGCCGTGTGAAAAGGAAGTCAGCTTGATGTTTGGTTCAGCGAGATCGGACATAGGGATCCTGGAATTGAAGTCTATAGAGTATGGAGAATCGAGAATGTTAATGAAGCATACGCCTCATCCGGGCTTGTTTGCTTACTTGTCCTGATGCAGCTGTCTTGCCACACGTTGAAAAGTACCGTCTGAAATATCAGGAAGATCCAGTATCCGCGCCTCGGAAAACTGATCGAAATTTCGCTTGATCGATTGCCCGTAGGCCGGATCATAATGTTTCAGCAATAGCTCATCAACCAGTTCCTCGATCCGGCCGGATGAACTCAGCTGCTGCCAATAAGCGACCTTCTCGCGCCCGTGGACGTAGGTCAGGCAAGCCAGCTGGGTATTCAGCAAAGCGGGATCGGTCACGAAGTGGGCATAATCTTCCAGTAGCAACCGCACGCGATCCGGCCGCGACAGCGCAACCGCAAAACATGGCGAGCTGCGCACGATATCCATCAGCACTTCCGGCACCCGCAGATTGCCAACCTTCTTGCTCTCGGATTCGACAAATACCGGATACTGCGGATCGAAACGCTGTAGAGCATCCCAGATACGGCTCTCGAAAGTCTTTTGCGAAGGCTGTAGTTCGGTCGGCAGATTACCCAGCACCGAACCGCGATGCGCCGCCATCTGTTCAAGGTCGAGTACTTGCGCGCCCTGCTGCGCCAGCACTTGCAGCAAGCGGCTCTTGCCGCTGCCGGTAGGACCGCAAATCACCTTGAACCGGAAACGCTGCGGCAACTCGGCCAGGCTGGCGTTGACGTATCTGCGATAGGTCTGGTAACCGCCATCGAGTTGCGCCACCGGCCAGCCGATTTTTGCCATGATGTGCGCCATGGCGCTACTTCTATTGCCGCCGCGCCAGCAATAAACCAAAGGCGCCCATTCGCGCGGCTTATCGAGGAACAGCGTTTCAATATGGGATGCAATATTGCGCCCGACCAGCACTGCGCCCAGCTTTTTCGCTTCAAATGCATTGACCTGCTTATACATGGTCCCCACCTGCACCCTCTGTACATCGTCCAGCACCGGGCAATTGATGGCGCCGGGAATATGGTCCTCGGCAAATTCCGACTGGCTACGGACATCGATAATGGCATCGAATTGCTTGAGTTGAAGAAGGATTTCTTGAAAAGAAAGCAATGCAGGGTATTTCATTCGCGTTTTTCTAAATCAATTTTGGGCTGGCGGAGCGGCAGTCGTCATGCATTATAAGCATTTACCCCGGCTCCATTAAATCGCATGCATTCATCAGGAATCATCCTGCTGCGACAACATGCCCCAGGCCAGCCGCACCAGCTCATCTTCAAACTCAATGCTGCCGAGCAGCGGCGATTTTTCCAGCGAAGCGCTGCGGATGGCGCCGATTACGGCCCGGGTAACCACGAACATCATGGCAGGCGTCGGTGGCCTCAGCTTTGGATGGTGGATTCTTTGCATGCTGATGGCAATCCGTTCCGCCGTCTCGCGCAAGGCCTGGGTAATATCTTCGTGATGATCGTGTTGCCAGGCAAAACGGATCATCGCGCGCTTGGCGCTGCGGCCACTGCCGAGACCTTCGATATTGATGCGGATGAACTGGCGCAGGAAGGTTTTCGGTTCGAGCTGGTCTATCTGGTTTTCGGCGCTTTCCATCAGTGCATCGAGCTCATCCATCACGCGCCGCCGCTCGCGCGCGATCAGCGCTGTCAATATGGCCTCCTTGCTCGGGAAATACTGATACAGCGTGCCAATCGAAAACCCGGCCTTTGCCGCCACTTTATTGGTAGTCAGGCCGGCTTCGCCTTCGCTTTCCAAAATGTGAGCAGTGGTCTGAAAAATAGTCTCGATGGTGCGCTGCGCACGCTCTTGCGTGGGCAGTTTTCGCATGATTTCAGAGGAAGAAGCGGGATTGGGCTTGGCCATGTAGACACCTGTCGAAAACTGAGCAACTTGCGAGTTTTAAAACTGAATAAAGCTCAGTATAGTACTTCTATTGTTACTTGATACCGCAATTCCATAAAGGCAGTCCGTGAACACATCCAATCCATTAATGGTAAGAAAACTATTGGTCGACCTGTCGCAAGGCTTCCCACGCCACTGGCTGGCTGGCAAAGCTTTCCGCACGCAATTCTTCAATGCCTTGTCGATGAGCTTTCCGGTCGGCGAACAAGAGTTCATCGACTCCGTGCGCGCCTCCGCGTTGTCCCTGCCGAAGGAAGCCAGATACGCGTCCCTGCACGCCACCATCCAGGATTTTGTCGGCCAGGAAGCCACCCACCGCCGGGTGCATACCTTGTACAACGCAGAGCTGGAAAAACAAGGGCTGGTCAATCACTGGCAACACTGGGCCGCTGACATGATTGCCTTAGGCAACAAGCGTAATGTGCCGGCAATAAGCAAGCTGGCCGTTACCGCCGCCTTTGAACATTACACCGCGGTGCTGGCCGATCTGACCTTGCGCTACCCCGCAGTACTGGAAGGTGCAGACCCGATGCTGGCAACCCTGTGGCGCTGGCATGCGGTGGAAGAAACCGAGCACAAGGCGGTTGCTTTCGACTTGTACCGCGCGTTAGGCGGCAGCTACAGGAAACGGGTGCGCTGGTATGCTTTTGCCATGATGCGCCTTAATGTGATGGCAACCAAACAAACCATCAACAATCTCTGGCATGACGGGGTTTTGTTTAAACCCGGCATCTGGATCGATGCTGCGCGCTTCTTTTTTGGCCGCCACGGCCTGGTTTGGCTTACTGCGATCCCTTTGCTCAGCTACCTGAAACGCGACTTTCATCCTTGGCAGCATGACAACCGGGAACTGGCCACACAATGGCTTACCGCCAATTCTGAGCATTATTCCATCGTGCGCGGGCCGAAAGAGGTTTGAGCAATTGCAACAAAACTCCTGAACTTCTGTCGAATCGCCTGAATATTGAACGCGCGATGGACTAAAATGCCACCGCCGCTTTAATTTAGCCTTTAGTCGAATCAAGGAGTTTTCGTTTATGTCCAGGATGTACAGCTTTTCGCGCGCCACGCTGCTGGTTTTGCTGGCTGGCGCCCTTGCCGCCTGCTCGACCACCAAGCCAACGGTCTATCAAGGCGAGGAATTCAGCGAAACCAGCACGTTTTCCCACGATTTCGCCACCTCTGCTCCGGCTACCTGCGAAGCGGCGCGTCGCACATTGTTAAGCCAGGGTTACATAATCAAGCAGGCCAAGGACGATCTGGTCGACGGCCACAAGCACTTCCAGCCGGAAAGCGACGTGCACGTGGAAATTGAATTCCATGTGGTGTGCGCCGCCAACGGCAAGCAGGGCAAAAGCACCACGTTGTTTGTCAGCGCCACCCAGGATCGTTACGCGCTCAAGAAAACCAACAACTCCGCCAGCGTCGGCCTGAGCGTGCTGGGTTCGGTATCGATGCCGATTGGCAGTACCTCCGACTCATTGGTCAAAGTCGCTAGCGAGACGATTCCAGCCGGCCAATTCTATGACCGCTTCTTCGGCCTGATCGAACACTACCTGGGTCTTGACAGCGGTTTGCCGGTGGCGGATTTCGAGGATAAGCCGGCGCTGCCGGTCAAACCTTCGGCAAAAACCTCCGAATAACACCGCTCAAGAAAAAGGCCGCCAATGTATGAAACACTGGCGGCCTACAGCCTCTATTCAAAACTTCAGCGCGTTGCTTAAAACGCTTTCTTCAAGCCCACCTGGAAAGAGTTGGTCTTGTTACCGCCGGCAAACTGGCCGCTATAACTGGCATAGGCGCTGAAATCGGTCGCCAATGCAATGCTGGCGCCAAGTTCCAGGCGTGCGCTGTTGGATGGCCCCAGATAGGCGGGTAAACCGAAGCTGCCGGCCATGCCGACGACATTGGCGCGCACATCGCGCTCACTGTTTTCAAACTCTTTTTCCCACGCCAGTTTGGCAAACGGCTGCACCGTATATTTGCCCAGCGCCAGCTTGCTGCTGATTTGCGCGCCCAGGCTGGAGACCAGCGAGTTGCGCGTCTGCGATTGAAAATTCATCGCGGTGCTGTCGTTGCCATTTTCCATGTAGCCGCCAACATTGACTTGTTGCCAGGTCAACGTACCGACCGGGCTCAGGACTGCCGCGCCAAGGTCGAAATCGTATTGGCCGCCGACACGCAGCAGGAACTGATGGCCATTGGTGCTGCCGGTTTCGACGCGGGTAGCCGCTCCCAACGCAATGTTACGCGTTACGTCCTTGTACTGCAGCGAGCCGACCATGCCGATGCCGTTAAGCGCCCAGGCGCCGTCGCGGTATTGGGTATAGGCCGACAGCATGGCTTGATCCAGCTTGAAGCCGCCGGTATCGCTGCCGAAATTCGCCCGGTTATGGGCAAAGCCGACTGCGCCGCCAACCGTAACGTTTTGATTGACCGCATAGTCGACGCCAACCGACAAGCTGTTGGAGGAACCGTCCAGGCCAGGATTATTGCCGTTGTGATCGAGGCTTTGGTGGGTATTGTCATACGCAGCATAAGCTTCGACCTGCCCCGCCCGCGGCGTCAGGCGCAGACGGTCGTCGATCACCCGGGTGAAGGTTTGGGCGCTGGCCAGCGGCGCTTCTGCCAGCATGCCGATCTGGCCCGGAGCCTGCAATACAGATTCAACATATTGCGCCAGGAGGGCATGGCCGGCGCCGGTTGGATGAACGCCGTCAGCGAACAGGTAGGTCTTATTGGCATTCGGCGCAACCAGGGTCGCAGTCGTGCAATTCCCTGAAGAACTGGTGGTGCAGGCTGGCGTCGTGACGTTGGTAAAGCCGTACACACCCGGATTGGCGATCACTTCATGCAACGCGCCGAAGGCGTTGAGCGCAACGATATTGCCGCCCAGGCCGCTCAAGCCGCTGTTCAGGCTGGCATTGAAGCTGGTTGAAGCTGCGGTCCACAAGGCAGACAGTGCCGGAATCGACGATCCCTGCGGAGTGCGGCCGACGTCCGGCAAATTGATCACGATCACGGTGCCGGCGCCCGCTTGCTGCAATTGCTTGACCAGGCCCACCACATTGCCGGCTTCTCCGGCAACTTGTTGAATGGTCTGCACCGCGGTCGCCGTTTGCGTTGCCGGATTCAGCAAACCGGCGATATTCGACTGGGTGTAGCCGAAGATATCGTTGGCGCCGGCCCAGACCGCATACAGGCCCTTGCTGTCCAATCTTGGATTGGCGGCCAGATAACCCTGGACCTGGCTAGTCACCGTCGGCACCAAAGGCGCTGTGGCAGCATCAGGCCAGCCGTTCTGGCTGGTCACGCGGGCGCCGCCGACAGCATAGTCGGTACCGCCGGCAGGCTGAGCGCCGCTCGGCGTCAGCACGGCGGCAGGATTGGCAGCGGTGCCGTATTTGTGCGCCACGATTTGCGCCCAGACCGGATCAGGATTGGTGGTGAACGATGGCTGCTTGCCGACGCCGGTAAAATACCCGCTGTCGGTCAGCGAGTCGCCGAAAAACACCATCTGGGAAAAGTTTGCGGCGCTGGCCGGTGCACAAATGACCAGCCCGGCGCCGAATACTGCCACGGTGCGCGTCGCCATCGTCAATGCACGGGCCATCGGGCGCAGGCGGAATTTGGGTAAAGATGATTGCAATTGTGTCTCCTTCTTGTCTTGTATTTGTAGATATTGCGCAGTTAATATCTTCCACCCCGCCATCGTTGTCAATCAAACTCCATAGACAAAACATTCGGAATACGACAGCGGCGCGCGGGTGTCGCCAAACGTGCTGGTTTTCGCACCATTTGTGCCAAACTGTGTTACGTTCGCCGCCAAAAACTGATACAGGCCGCCCTCTACATTCAAACCGACCATGGATAAAATAGACAAACAAATTCTCGCCATATTGCAAGAAGACGCCAGCACGCCGGTGGCGGAAATCGCCGAGAAGGTCAATCTGTCATCGACGCCGTGCTGGCGCCGCATACAGAAACTGGAAGAAGATGGTGTGGTATTGCGCCGGGTGGCGCTGCTGGATGCCGAAAAACTGAATGTCGGCGTGACGGTATTCGTGTCGATCAAGACCAATCAGCATAACGCCAACTGGTACGCCCAATTCAGCAACACGGTAAAACTGATTCCCGAGGTGGTGGAGTTCTACCGCATGAGCGGCAACATCGATTACCTGTTGCGGGTTGTGGTGCCGAACATCGCCGCCTACGATGCGGTATATCAGAAGCTGACGCAGTCGAACGCGCTGTTCGACGTCAACGCCAGCTTCGCGATGGAGCAAATCAAGCACACCACTGCGCTGCCGCTTGATTATGTCGGATTGGACTGATGCAGTCCGTCCGGATTGCTGCTTGAGTTACAGCTTGAGTTACAGCTTGAGTTACAGCTTGAGTTACAGCTTAGTCTACAGCGCCTGCTCCATACACTTGAAAGCCTGCCCCATGTCGGCCATCAGATCATCGATATGCTCCAGACCGACATGCACCCGCACCAGCGGATTCTGGTAAGTCGTCGCCGAGGCTACCCGGGTAGGCGGCTTGTCCAGCGGTAAAGCCAGGCTTTCAAAACCGCCCCACGACAAGCCGATCCCGAACAACTGCAAGCTCTCAAAGAATTTGGACAGCGCTGGACGGCCGACCTCTTTCAACTCAACCGTGAACAAACCGCTGGCGCCAAGGAAATCGCGCTTCCACAGCTTATGGCCGGGATCCGATGGCAACGCCGGATGCAGTACGCGCTCGACCAGCGGTTGCGTGCGCAGGTATTCCGCCAGCTGGATACCGCTCTCCCAGTGCTGACGCAGGCGCACCGCCATGCTGCGCATGCCGCGCAAGGCCAGGTAGATATCGTCCGGGCCGGCAGTCTGGCCGAAATCGTGGGCGCCGTGCTTGAGGATGCACCAGGCCCGTTCATTGGCGCTGGCGACACCCAGCAAGGCATCCGAGTGACCGACGATGTATTTGGTCGCAGCGTGGATCGATACGTCGACGCCGTGTTCGAACGGTTTGAAAAACAGCGGCGTGGCCCAGGTATTGTCGAGCAATACGTAGGCGCCGACTTTATGCGCTTCTTCGGCGATGGCCGGAATATCCTGCACCTCGAAGGTCCACGATCCGGGCGACTCGACAAACACCACGCTGGTATTCGGCCGCAGCAAGGTACGGATTTCACCGCCGATCAAGGGGTCGAAATATTCCACTTCAACGCCCATGCGGCGCAGTACGCGATCGGCAAAGGTCCGGGTCGGGCCGTAAACGCTGTCGGTAATCAGCACGTGGTCGCCGCTTTTGACGAAAGCCATGATGCTATGGGTACAGGCCGATAACCCCGATGGGAACACCAGACAGTTGTGGCCCCCTTCCAGCGTCACGATCGCTTGTTCGAAGGATCGGGTGGTCGGCGTGCCGAAGCGGCCGTAGTTGGACATCGGATTGTCGATCTGGCGGCTGGCTTCCCAGTCTTCCAGGTTGTTGGCGATGATGGTCGAACCGCGGAACACCGGCGTATTGACCATTCCCGCGAAACGCGCCGGCTCGCGGCCGCAATGCACCAACTGCGTATCGACATGCGTGGCCGAGGAACCTGAAGAATTATCGGAAGACATAAGAAGCACTCCATGCTGGACTGTACGGCGGGATCACCTGGGTCTATTGTAGAGTTGTGGGCTTGGAAAATTATTGCAACAAATCGCCTGGAATAAGGACTTATTAGAATATTTTTCTAATATCAGTACAATTAAAAGTAATTATTCACAAAATAACAAGAAAATCCGCAGTCAGACACCTCTACGCCAGCAAAACTACACAAGCCGATAAATATGCAAATCATATTAATACTGTACAAATCATATATTTGACACGGCGTTACGGGCAAGGCACTCTAGGGCTAGCCCTAAAGCCATTATTTCTGGAGATGCAAATCATGCCGCAATATCGTTCCCGCACCACTACTCACGGCCGCAACATGGCCGGCGCCCGCGCCCTGTGGCGCGCCACAGGCATGAAAGACGGCGATTTCGACAAGCCGATCATCGCCGTGGTCAACTCGTTTACTCAATTCGTTCCGGGTCACGTTCATCTGAAGGACCTGGGCCAGATGGTTGCGCGCGAGATCGAAGCCGCCGGCGGCGTCGCCAAGGAATTCAATACGATTGCGGTCGATGACGGCATCGCCATGGGCCATGGCGGCATGCTGTACTCGCTGCCGTCGCGCGAACTGATCGCCGATTCGGTCGAGTATATGGTCAACGCCCACTGTGCCGATGCGATGGTGTGCATCTCCAATTGCGACAAAATCACCCCTGGCATGTTGATGGCGGCAATGCGCCTGAACATCCCGGTGGTATTCGTTTCCGGCGGCCCGATGGAAGCCGGCAAGGTAGTCGAAAAGCTGCCAGGCGTTGCCGTGATCGATCAAAAGATTTTCAAGATCGACCTGGTTGACGCCATGATCAAGGCGGGCGACGCCTCGGTCAGCGATGCCGACATTGCTGAAATCGAGCGCTCGGCCTGCCCGACCTGCGGCTCCTGTTCGGGCATGTTTACCGCCAACTCGATGAACTGCCTGACCGAAGCACTCGGCCTGGCCCTGCCCGGCAACGGCACCATCCTCGCCACGCACGCCGACCGCAAGGAACTGTTCCTGCGCGCCGGACGCCTGATCGTCGAACTGGCCAAACGCCACTACGAGCAAGACGATTACTCGGTCCTGCCACGCAGCATCGCCAGCAAGGCTTCGTTTGAAAACGCCATGACGCTGGACGTCGCCATGGGCGGCTCGACCAATACCGTGCTGCACTTGCTGGCCGCGGCGCAGGAAGCTGAAGTCGATTTCAAGATGGCCGACATCGACCGCATCTCGCGCCATGTGCCTTGCCTGTGCAAGGTAGCGCCGATGACCGACAAATACCATATCGAAGACGTACATCGCGCCGGCGGCATCATCAGCATCCTCGGTGAACTGGCGCGCGCCGGCTTGCTCGACACCACCCGTCCGACGATTCACGCCAAAACCCTGGCCGACGCCATCGCCAATAACGACATTACGCAAACCCAGGATCCGGCAGTGCACAAGCTGTTCAGCGCAGCTCCCGGCGGCGTGCCGACCCAGACCGCGTTTTCGCAGGAAAAGCGTTTCACCAGCTTGGATACCGACCGCGACAACGGCTGTATCCGCAACAAGGCGCACGCCTATTCGCAAGACGGCGGACTGGCGGTCTTGTACGGTAACCTGGCGGAAAACGGCTGCATCGTTAAAACCGCAGGCGTCGACGAAAGCATCCTCAAGTTCAGCGGCCGCGCCCGCGTTTTTGAAAGTCAGGATGACGCAGTGGAAGCGATTTTAGGCGATACGGTTCACGCCGGCGACGTCGTCATTATCCGCTACGAAGGACCGAAAGGCGGCCCCGGCATGCAGGAAATGCTGTATCCGACTTCGTATATCAAATCCAAGGGCCTGGGTAAATCCTGCGCGCTGTTCACCGATGGCCGTTTTTCGGGTGGTTCGTCCGGCCTGGTGATCGGCCATGCTTCGCCGGAAGCGGCAGAAGGCGGCGCCATCGGCCTGGTGGAGGAAGGCGACATCATTGAAATCGATATCCCTGAGCGTCGCATGCACCTGAAGATCAGCGATACCGAACTGGCGCAACGACGCGCTGCGATGGAGGCCAAAGGCAAGGATGCCTGGAAGCCGGTCAACCGCCAGCGTTACGTGTCGCAGGCTTTGCAGGCCTATGCCGCCATGGCAACTTCGGCCGACCGTGGCGCGGTGCGCGATATCAGCCAGTTGAAGCGATAAGCGAGATAAGCGACACGCCGGTTTGTATATCAACGCTTGTGTCATAAAGTTTATTTAGCAAGAAAAATGTAACTCTCTGTAAAGGAGGCCGGTGCAAACCGGCCTCCTTTTGCTTGTATTCCCTTGCCGGCGCTCCATTTCTGCGCGTCCCCGGCGCCCTCCCCAGGTCATATTCTTCGTCACGATATGGTAAAGTTGCGAACTGTTTCCTGTGGCAGATCCTGCACGACATTACCGCAACCGATTCCCTGGCGAATCTTATGGCAGTCCCTGCATGTCTTCCCGTTAACGCTAACCCCTAAACCACACTATCGGATTGGCATCTAGCAACAGATGACGTCGTTGAATAATTCCGGAATGCAAAGAAAAACAGTCGCCATTATTGGCGGCGGCCCCGCCGGCCTGATGGCTGCCGAGGCGCTGGCTGCAGGCGGCGTGCAAGTGGATGTATACGACGCCATGCCTTCGGTCGGCCGCAAATTCCTGCTGGCTGGTAAAGGCGGCATGAACCTGACCCATTCCGAACCGTACGACGCCTTCCTGTCCCGCTACGGATCGCGCGCTCCGCAGATTGCGCCGTTGCTGGCCCAATTCACTCCGGACGCGTTACGCGAATGGGTCCATGGGCTGGGCATCGAAACCTTCATCGGCTCATCCGGCCGCGTGTTTCCGACCGACATGAAAGCTGCTCCGCTACTGCGCGCATGGCTGCATCGCTTGCGCCAGGCCGGCGTGCGGTTTCATATGCGTCATCGCTGGCTAGGCTGGACCGAAACCGGAACGCTGCGCTTCGACACCCCGCAAGGACCACAAGCTGTCAACGCCGACGCTGTAGTGATGGCGCTAGGCGGCGGCAGTTGGGCGCGCCTGGGCTCGGATGCCAGGTGGGTGCCACTGTTAAGCCAGCGCGACATTGCCATAGCCCCGCTGCAACCCTCCAACTGCGGATTCGAGGTTGGCTGGAGTGAATATTTCCGTAGCCGCTTTGCCGGCGATTATTTGAAATCGGTCGCCATCACCGTGCAGCATGAGGGTGACCGTAACCAAGAAGCTCAACCGCCATCGCGTAAACAAGGCGAGTTCGTGATTACCGCCGACGGTATCGAGGGCAGCTTGATTTATGCCCTGTCGGCCTGCTTGCGCGATCGGATTTCTGCCAGCGGTACTGCAGTGATTCAGCTCGACCTGCTGCCGGACTGGCCTTTGCAGCGGGTGATCGACGAAGTAACGCGGCCGCGCGGCGCACGTTCCTGGTCTAGCCATCTGCAAAGCCGGTTGGGACTGAAAGGTGTAAAAACAGGTCTGCTGCGCGAACTGGTCTCAGCTGCCGATTTTGCGGACCCACTGCTTCTGGCGCACGCCATCAAGGCGTTGCCATTAACCTTGCTGGCCGCCCGCCCTATCGATGAAGCCATCAGCAGCGCCGGCGGCGTCGCATTTGAAG
>FTFY01001141.1_pt1 | contig 15059 bp, 11 predicted proteins | sample 1640561 | NCBI WGS metagenome assembly FTFY01 (sample SAMEA3914789, study PRJEB12502) | metagenome | biome: forest; material: soil | place: Canada | collected 2011-07-03 | depth 0.3 m | reverse complement strand
GTCAACGTATCGAACAAGGAGAAATGCTGGAACACCATGGCAATGCCGAGCTTGCGCGCCACATGCGGATTGGCGATGTGGACCTGTTCGCCATTCCAGAAAATCTCGCCGGCATCCGGCTTCACCGTGCCGAAGATTATTTTCATCAAGGTCGATTTGCCGGCGCCGTTCTCGCCGAGGACAGCATGGATTTCGCCGGGGGCAACGGTCAGATTGATATCGTCATTGGCCAGCACGCCTGGATAGGCTTTGCGGATATGGGCGATTTCCAGACGCGGTATGGTTGAAGTCACTTTCTTTTGCCTGTACCAGTGAAAGACTGTTGCAAAATGATTCCAGCGTTGCTGCTTACCGTGCTGCGTGCGCCTTTTAGCGCATACCAAGTAAGCAACATGCTACATCAATTCTTATGCTTATAGCCGACTTAAAATGCAGGGATTCGTGCAAGGATTCGTGCAATGGTTCGCCGGCATAAAGTCCTTACAAAAGCAAACTGCATGCCAGAGGCCGGGGTGAGAACGCCGACGAGAAGGTTGAAGGCATCTGGCGCGGTTTGTGCCTGTGATTTTGGCGGTAACTGACGACGGGAATATGCGGTAGCATGAGCGCAGGCTTGCAATTCAAAATGGAAATGAGACACATGAAAAAAAAGTCTGGTAAGTCTGGCGACACGGTTTCCGCACCGGCCAAGCCCGTCACCACGCGCGGCAGCGGCATTGTCGATCAAAAGATTTACGACTCCGTCCTGAAAGCGGTGATGAGCCAGCGCCTGCCGCCGGGAACCAAGCTGACCGAGACCAGCCTGTGCGATCTGTTTGCCGTCAGCCGGACCATCGTGCGCAAGGCGATCCAGCGCCTGGCGCACGACCATATCCTGGAATTGCGGCCCAATCGGGGCGCCATCATCGCCCAGCCTACGCCACAGGAAACCCGCGATATCTTCGCCGCGCGGCGCGCTATCGAAGCGGCGATCATGCCGCTGGCGGCGGCCAACGCCAGCCGCGCGCAAATCACCCGCTTGCGTCAGATCGTAAGAGAAGAACATGCGTCCTTTCATTCCGGCGATCACGCCAAATGGATACGCCTCGGCGGCGAGTTCCATATCCTGTTGTCCGAGAGCGCCGGTAATCCGGTGCTCACCCGCTTCCTGCGCGAACTGGTATCGCGCTGCTCCCTGATCATCGCGCTGTATCAGGCGCCAGGCAAGACTGCCTGCCCGAACGACGAACACGAACACCTGATAGACGCGATTGCCGCCGGCGACGCCGCGCAGGCCGTCAAAATGATGAATCAGCATCTGCTCGATATCGAGCGCGCCCTGCGCCTGAGCGACGACGAACACGAAGTGGACCTGGCCGAAATACTCGATATCGCATAGATAGCGCACCATAAATCCCACTCGCCTCATCCCACACCGGACATTGCTACAGCCTCTTCAAAGTGTATACAACTTATTGAAAAGTGTCGCTATTCTGAGACATTGATACGCACTAATCCGGTTCTTTCCCGATGTCGACATCCCTAATTTGGCGCGGAGGCTCACCAATAAACAGCGTTATTTTTCGCCAACAATCATCCTGCCCTGAACCTCTCCGCTTGCCGCTGCGGCATCGCAACCCGGCATCAAAATCGGCTTCTCATATGTATACAATATATTGACGATATAAATCGCAATTCGATTTCTTCAACATTTCTCCGATTATTCCTGCCTGGAAAAATTCTGGCACGGTCTTTGCGTTGACTGAATCCGTTCCGGTCAACAGTCGAGATAATTTCTCGATGATCTGATCTCAACTTGCGCGATATAGCCATAACAAAAACGCGCATGTTCGATGCAGTTTCAGTTTATCAATGTCGACAACAGAGGGAGTAGAAAATGGGGAAAAAAGCGAGGGCTCGCGCCCACATGCGTTGCGCACATAAAATGGTTCTGACGCTGGGAGCAGCGCTGCCGTTCGGGGCGGCAATGGCCCAAACCGCGCCAGTCGCGGCGGCTACGGCTACCGCACCGGGCAGCGGACTGCAACTGGAAACCATGACCGTCACGGCACAGCGCAAGGTCGAAAAAATCAAGGACGTGCCTATCTCGGTGACCTTGCTCAAGGGCGAAACTCTCGATGTCCTCAACTCCGGTGGCCAGGATATCCGAGTGCTGGCGGCCAAAGTGCCTAGCCTGAATATCGAATCGTCGAATGGCCGCACCTTCCCCCGCTTCTATATCCGCGGCTACGGTAATACCGATTTTTCTGCCTTTGCTTCGCAGCCGGTATCCCTGATATTCGACGATGTGGTGCAAGAAAACGCCGCCCTCAAAGGCTTCCCGATGTTCGACCTGGCCGCAGTCGAAGTATTGCGCGGTCCGCAAGGCACGCTGTTCGGCCGCAATACACCGGCCGGCGTGGTCAAGTTCGATTCAGCCAAACCAAGCCTGGACAAGGTCTCCGGTTATTACAGCGTCTCCGACGGCACCCACAATACCGCCAATGTCGAGGCAGCCGTCAACGTGCCCTTGAGCGATCAATGGGCGATGCGCTTTTCGACCCTGGTGGAACATCGCGACAACTGGGTCACCAACAACGGCGGCGGGACGCCCGACCTCGAAGGCTACGACGAACGCGCCGGCCGCCTGCAGTTCCTGTATAAACCGGACGGCACTTTCAATGCTCTGTTCAATATCCACTCGCGCGCCACCACCGGCAGCGCACGCCTGTTCCGCGCCAATATCCTGGAGAAAGGCAGCGACGGTTTCGTCTCCGGCTTTAGTCCGTCGCAGGTCACCTTCAACGGATTGAACGATCAATACCTGCATACCGCCGGCGGCAGCGCTCGGCTGAGCTGGAACCTGGACCAGGTAAAACTGTATTCCATCACCGGTTACGAAACCATCTCCAGCTATTTCAGCCGCGGCGATATCGACGGCGGCACGCCGACCGGCCCCGGCTTCATTCCATTTCAGGTACAAACCGGTGGCGGCATAGCCGACCACAAACAGTTTTCGCAGGAATTCCGGGTAGAGTCAAAAAACGAAGGACCTCTCAACTGGCAGACCGGCCTGTATTACTTCTACGAAGATGTGGCTGGCGACAGCGCCAACTTCGACAGCAACACGCAATTGCAAACCAGCTATCTCAAAAATCGCCAGAAAAATACTGCCTATGCCGCATTCGGCTCGTTGACCTATGACGTCAACGACAGGCTCAAATTGCGTGGCGGCCTGCGTTATACCCAGGACAAAAAGGATTTCTCCAACGAGATCACCAACAACGTCACGTTTACCGGTCCCGGATCCATCAGCGAAAACAAATCGAACGTGAGCTGGGACGCCAGCGCCAACTACGCCTTGACCAACGACATCAATACCTATGCACGGGTAGCCACCGGCTTCCGCGCGCCGAGTATTGCGGCGCCGTCGTCATCGGTACCGATCACTGTGGCCAATGCTGAAACCATCACTTCCTACGAAGCCGGGATCAAGGCCGACTTGTTCAACCGCCGCGCCCGCGCCAACTTCAGCGTCTACAGTTTCGACGTCAAGAACCAGCAGCTGACAGCGGTGGGCGGTGCTTCCAACTCGATCATGCTGGTGAACGCAGCCAAGACGGTGGGCCGCGGCGCTGAGCTGGACCTGGAAGCCAACCTGACCGAACGCCTGCGCGTTACCGTTGGCGGCAGCTACAACTACACCCAGATTCGCGACCCGAACCTGCTGGTAGCCGGCTGCGCCTCCTGCACCATGCTCAACACCCAGGTGCGGCCAGGCTTGTTTTCGATCGACGGCAATTCCCTGCCGCAAGCACCGAAGTGGATCGCCAACGTGACGGCACGCTACGGCATCCCGATGGGCAACAACGACGAGCTGTACTTCTATAGCGACTGGTCGTATCGCAGCAAGATCAACTTCTTCCTGTACAACTCGACCGAGTTCACCGGCAAACCGCTGCTCGAAGGCGGCTTGCGCGTGGGTTACAAGTGGGATGGCGACAAGTATGAAATCGCCGCATTCGCCCGCAATATCACCAACAAGATAGTGGCGGTCGGCGGCATCGACTTCGACAACCGGACAGCCTTCATCAACGAACCGCGCATGTTCGGTATTCAGTTCCGGTCGAATTTCTGATTTAGCCGAGCATTGCAGCAATCTCCAGGGACGACATTACGGGTCGTTCCTGGAGATCTTTAATTATTGGAAAGTACTTTATGAAATCGAATTCAGTGCGTTGCCGCTTGCTATCGACGGTTTTCATGCTGGGGCTGGCTGTCGCTGCGACAGTACCGTTGCAGGCACGGGCCGAAGGCAAGCGCAAAGTGATTATCGACGACGACGTCGGCGGCCCGCGAGCGGCGCAACTGATGGCGATCCAGTCGCCGGATGTGGAAGTATTGGGCATCACGATTGTCAGCGGTTCAACCTGGCGCGATGAGAATATCGCGCACGCCCTGCGCACACTGGAAGTGATCGGCCGCAGCGATATCCCGGTGGTGCCCGGTTCTGCCTTCCCCTTACTGAATACGCAGGAAACCACGCGGCGCTGGGAAACCTTGTACGGCAAGCTGTTCTACAAAGGCGCCTGGATGGATGAAAAATGGCCGGACGGCACCATCCAGAGCCAGCCGAATTACCACGCGCACGATGTGGTGCCGCCACTTCCCGAAGGCATGCCGCATACCAAGCCGTCGACTGAAATCGCGGCCAATTTCATGATCAGGAAAGTACATGAATTCCCGGGCCAGGTCACCATCCTTGCTACCGGGCCGATGACCAACGTGGCGCTGGCGATCAGCCTCGATCCCACCTTTGCGGAGACGGCGAAGGAAATCGTCTACATGGGTGGCAGCCTGAATCCGCACCAAATGTTGCCGTCCAAATCGGCGGAACAGTTTGCACGCGAATATATCAATTCGCCGCGCCTCGAATTCAACTTCCGCTGGGATCCTGAAGCAGCCAAGATCGCCTTGCGCGCACCGTGGAAACGCATCGTCATGGTGCCGGCCGATCCGTCTACCGCGACCGAACTCAGCGCCAGGCTGTTGAACGACATGACCAAAGCCAACACGCCTTTGACGCAGATGGTGAAAAAGGTGACCGAGACCGGCTTCCCTTTGTGGGATGAGCTGGCCACGGCGGTCTGGCTGGACCCGACGCTGATCAGTAAATCCGACCAGCTGTTTGTCAGCATCGACACCGACTTCGGCGCCGGCTATGGCAACACCTTGTCCTGGCCCGCCGCTTACGCGCCACCGGGCCTGATCGCCAGCCCGACGACCGTGGTGCGCGAAGTCAACGTGCCTGCCTTCGAAAAACTGATGATCAAACTGATGAACCAGCCGACGCCGCCGGCTCCCAAAGCGGCAGAGGCAGCTGGAACCAAACCCTGATCAGTTCATCGCCGCGCTTGGCAGCTTGCTATTTGGCAGAGTAGAAACGATATATCGCCCGGTAAGGCATCCGCGCTTCCTTGCCGAGAGCGGTTTGATTGCAACCGTCCGCCGGGGCTTTACCGCCAACCGTTTGCAGCCGCTGGATGCTTTGCGTCTGGCTAAAGATGCCGGTGCCGGAGTTTGATTTTGCGCTAAGCAGCAACCACGCAATGGCATTGGCGTCGGGGCCGGTGTTTTGCGCCTGCACCGTACCGACCACCTTGCTGCCATCCGTCGATTCCCAGCTCGGACCGGCGTAATGCCAGCCTATCTTCTGGCCACCCTGATCAAACAGATCCGCTTCCGGCGCCACAAACTGCCATTCAAATCTCGAAGCGTCGTCTTTAGCGGAGGCACATCGATAAATTTGCACACCGGTCGCCTTCAGTTCCTGCGACAAAACCTGCGTCGGCGCCACGTTCAGATTGGCCGGAACCGCGCTCGGCTGCGGGCCGACACAGCCGGCCAGAACCGTTACGCAGCAGGTTGCCACCGCTGTCAGAGCTAGCATTTTCCTTGCCATTTTTCTTCCCCCAGAAAATGTGACGGATGCGTTTGATGGATGCGTTTGACAAATATATCGGACTGAATCGTTTGCAGCGTCTTTATTGTAAAACAATAAATGGCCTAGGCACGGCTCTTGAACCATGCTGCCGTTACAGCATCGGCGGGAAAGAATGACTCTATCCGCAACTCGTGCACGGTGACGTCATGCGGCGTGCCCATGGTGGCGATCGAGGTGAACAGATTCAATTCCACATCATCCTTCCTGATCGTCACCGCCAGGAACGGCAAGACGCGGGTATCAAGATTCGGTGTCTGCGTGGCGGCCTTGATGCCTGGCAGCGCGATCAGCTGTTCCAGCAGGCTGGTAGCCTCGCTGCCGGGACCATCGCTCATGGCTTCGCGCTGTATCCAATGCAACAGATCTGCGCTGACATCTTGCCAATTCACCAAATATTTCCGGATCGCCTGCGGATCCAGCATCAGCTTCAGGACGTTGACGCCTTCGCGTGGAATCGGCTGGTTCTCAGGCATATCCAGCAGCCACCTTATCATCATGGCTGCCGGGCCGTTGCTCATCACCAGATTCCACAGGCGGTCCACCACCAGTGCCGGATAGGGCGCTTGCTGGGCCAGCATGAAATCCAGCGCCTGCTTGACCGCGCTTAATTCAGGATCGGTCAATTTCCGCTCCTGGTAGGCTGGCGCGAAACCGGCTGCCAGCAGCATCACATTGCGCTGCCGCAGCGGGATGTCGAGTACCGTCCCTAGCTTCAGGATCAGTTCCCGGCTCGGTTGCGATCGCCCGCTTTCCAGGAAGCTGATGTGGCGCTGGGAGATAAGACTTTCGGTAGACAGGCGCAGCTGGCTGTAGCCGCGCTTGTCGCGCCAATAACGCAAAGCTGCGGCGAAGTCGTTGAAGTAGCGATTCCGGGCAGCCGGTTTCGTGCCTGGTTTCCCTACGGCCGGCTTCACTGCAGCCGCCTTCCCTTCGGTTTGCTGTGCATCCATGAGCTGGCTCCAAAGAATTACCGGGCAGTTTATCTGGATATAGGGGGGACTGCCCGCAGTTCACTTGAGATGGCTTCAAGCGGGCAAGTTCATCGCGTCCAGGAAGCCGGTGACGCTGCTGATGCGTCCATCGTCCGCCACCACCACGATATCGGTGCCGTAAGCTACCGGCTCGGCGCCTTCGGCAGCCAGGGTCCAGGAAAAACGCACCACGTCGTTATGGCCATCTTGCTTGCCATGCAATTTGAAACGCAATCCGGCAAACTGCTGTTGCACTGCGCCGATCATGGCATCCAACCCTTCATGGCCGGCGTTGCGCATCATAGGATCGACATAGGTTGCTTCCGGAGTAAACACGGTCGCGATAAGGGCACGGCGGCGGATTGCATCCTGTTCGTCCCAGGCTGCGATATAGCGGCCGGCGATGGATGAGGCTTCATTTGCGATATTCTTGGCAGTAGTGGTGTTGGTGGCGTTAGTCATGATCGTGCTCCTTCAAGGATTGGTAGGTTCGGGAAGATCTGCTTTGTCGTTGTCGACAGTTGCATTCTCCGCGTCATACCGGGCATGGTCGATTACCTCTCAGGTAATCAAATGGATGCGGCAACGCCTGTCGACATGCAGTAGTAACATGACAACTCTATTTTTGGAGAAATAAGGCAGCATGACTAACTCAATATCTTTCTGGATCACCGGCCTGCTGCTAAGCGCCACTCTTTCAGGCGCGATCGCACAAACGAACTCCGCCGCGCCGACCTACGGCCTTGAATTGCAAGGTTTCGACTACCCGTATGAATTAAAGCACTACGCCTTTGAATCGCAAGGCACGCAGCTGCAAATGGGCTATATGGATGTCGCTGCAACCGGCACCGCCAACGGGCGCACCGTGGTTCTCATGCATGGCAAGAATTTCTGCGGCGCGACCTGGGAGCAAACCATCAAGGCCCTGAGCACCGCGGGTTACCGGGTGGTGGCGCCGGACCAGATCGGTTTCTGCACCTCGACCAAACCGGAGCATTACCAGTACTCGTTCCAGCAACTCGCCATCAACACCCATGCCTTGCTGGAGCACCTGGGTATCGGCAAGGCGATCATCCTCGGCCACTCCACCGGCGGCATGCTGGCGACTCGCTACGCCTTGCTGTATCCGGAACAGGTAACGCAACTGGCGATGGTGAACCCGATCGGCCTGGAAGACTGGAAAGCGCTGGGCGTACCTTATCGCACGGTCGATCAGTGGTATCAGCGGGAATTGAAGCTGAACGCCGATGGCCTGCGCAAGTATGAACAGAATACTTACTATGTCGGCCGCTGGAAACCGGAGTACGAACGCTGGGTGACCATGCTGGCCGGGCTCAACCAGGGGCCTGGCCACAAACTGGTGGCGTGGAACTCGGCGCTGATCTACGACATGATTTTTACGCAGCCGGTGGTCCATGAATTCAAGAACCTCAGCATGCCGACCCTGCTGCTGATCGGCGATGCAGATACCACCGCCATCGGCAGCGATGCCGCTCCGGCTGCGGTGAAGGCGAAAATCGGCCAGTACAAACTGTTGGGTAAGCAGGTAGCCAAGCTGATCCCGCAATCAACGCTGATCGAGTTTGCCGGCCTCGGCCATGCGCCGCAGATGGAGCAGCCGGCCGAGTTTCATAAAGCCTTGCTGGACTGGCTTGCCAGATAACGATCCGGCCTGGTCGTTTAGCGCTTGGCAGGCTGGAGCAAACCCCATTGCGACAGCATCCACGCCATCTCGAACGCGCGCTCCTTGATCGCGTCGTAGCGGCCGGAAGCGCCGCCGTGGCCGGCGCCCATATTCACTTTGAGCAGCAAGGTGTGGTGGCCGGTTTTCATGGCGCGCAGTCTGGCGACATATTTGGCCGACTCCCAATACATCACCTGACTATCGTTGAGGCCGGTAGTGACTAACATAGGCGGATAGTCTTTGCGCTCGATATTGTCGTAGGGCGAATAGCTGCGCATGTAATCGTAGGCGGGCTTTTCGTTGGGATTGCCCCATTCCAGGTATTCACCGGTGGTCAGCGGCAGGCTGGCATCCATCATGGTGTTCATGACGTCGACAAACGGCACCGCCGCGTGCACAGCATGGAACAGGTCGGGCCGCATATTGACGACCGCGCCCATCAGCAGGCCGCCGGCGCTGCCGCCTTCGATGATCAGGCGCTGCGGACTGGTCCAGCCTTGCTGGATCAGATATTCAGCGCTGTCGATGAAATCGTTGAAGGTATTCTTCTTATTCATCAGCATGCCGTCGTCATGCCAGTGCTCGCCCATGTCGTTGCCGCCGCGGATATGCGCTTCGGCGAATATGACGCCGCGATCCAGCAGGCTGACGCGGCTGTTGGAGAAGCTGGCGTCGGCCGGGATGCCATACGAACCATACGCATACAGCAGCAGCGGCGCCGAGCCATCCAGCTTGACACCCTTCCGGGCAACAGTCCACAGCGGTACTTTGACGTCGTCACGCGCGGTGGCCCACAGGCGCCTGGTTTCATACAAGGCGGGATCGTAGCCAGGCACTTCCTGTTGTTTCAGCACTACGCGCTGGCCGCTCGCCATGTCGACATCGAACACCGTCGACGGCGTTACCGGCGACTCGTACATCAAGCGATATTGGCGTGATGTGAATTCCGGCGTGCCGCCAGGGTGCGAAGCGTAGACCGCTTCATCGAACTCTACGGTCTTCCAGCTGTGATCGGAAAAATTGTAAATGCGGGAACGCTCTTGCGCATCCGATTTTTCGCTAACCACCAGGAAATCGCGGAACAATTCGAATGATTCCAGCAACACCTTGGGATCATGCGCTACCAGTTCTTTCCAATGATCCGGCCCGGGAGTCGCCAGCGGCGCCGTCACCAGGCGGAAATTCTTGGCATCCTTGTTGGTCATGATGAACAGTTCGCCATCGCGATGGTCGACATGGTAGCGATGTCCGGTTTCACGTCCCAGCACAGAATGGAAGCTGCCTTCCGGCTGGTCCGCCGGCAACAGGCTGACTTCAGTGGTGTCGGTGCTTTGCGCCTCGAGCTCAATGAATTTGCGGTCGCCGCTGATGCCGACATCCAGGTTGAATTGCTCTACCGCTTCGCGGTACATCTCGACCAGTTTGCTACCAAGCTTCAGACGCAGCACCAGATCGGAACGCTTGGTAGTGGCGTCCTCCTGCACCAGGAACAAGGTCTGGCTGTCGGCGGCCCATGCCAGGCTGGTGACGCGTTCCACCGAATCGTCCAGCAATTTCCCTGTGCTCAGATCCTTGATGTGCAACCGGTACTGGCGATAACCGGTGGTATCGGTGGAGTACGCCAGGTAACGGTCATCGGGACTGACTGAAAAGCTCTCTACCTCAAAAAACTTCTTGCCCTTTGCCAGCTGGTTTTCATCCAGCAAGACTTCTTCTGTGGCGCTGGCGTCATAGGTAAAATCGGCTTCTGCCTTGGCGAGCCGGCGGCAAATGATCGGATACTGCTGGCCGGCCTCGGTGCGGCTGTAGTAGTAGAAATTGCCGCGCCGGGTCGGTACCGACAGATCGGTTTCCTTCATACGGCCCTTTATTTCGCCGTAGAGCTTTTTCGCCAGCGGCGCCAGATCCTTGGTCATTGCCTGCGTATAGGCGTTCTCTGCCTTCAGGTAGGCGATCACCTTGGGATTGGTTTTTTCACGCAGCCAGTGATAGTCGTCAGTGACTATTTCTCCGTGCCGCGTTTCTTGCCAGGGCTGCCTGGCAGCGACCGGAGATGTTGGAGAAGGTGCAGCAGGAGTAGAAGTGGAAGTCATCAGAGCCAGGAAAAATGCGCCCAGGGCATGGGCACGTTGCTGAAGGAAAGACATAGTGTACAGATCCTTGTATCGATAAGCATGAATGTACACCTGGTGCATCGGCATCGATTGAAAATTCGCATACGCATACCGGTTAGAATATCTTTCCGCCACTTTCAGCAGCGAAACAAGATGACAACACCGCCCGTAGATTTCGATCTCGTCAGTTCACTTGAGGAACGTGCGTTCAATGCATGGCCGGCGCAGAAATCTGCGCTCTGCGGTGGCTGGCTGTTACGTCTATCCGACGGGTATACCAAACGCGCGAATTCTGCCAATGCCTTGCGCCCGACGGTGGCATTCAGCGAAACGCTGCAGGTCGTAGAGAGTTTCTATGCGAGACATGGCTTGCCCGCGGTCTTCCGCTTATCGCCGCTGGCAGGCACCGAGCCGGACCGCGCACTCGACCAGGCGGGATATCGTAAAATCGGCCGTACACTTGTCATGACTGCATCGCTGGCGACTTCGGCACCAGCATCGACCGCGCATGATGTCGTGATTGAAGCAGCTGCAAGCGATGCGTGGAGTGCCGGTTTTTCGCAAGCGAACGGCGTCCCGTCCGCCTCGCAGGCGACGCATGACCGCATGCTCGCCGCTATCACGATGCCAGCCGCGTTCGCCACGCTCGTTGAGAATAAAACGCCGGTCGCCTACGGTCTGGCGGTGGCAGAGAACGGGATGGTCGGTCTGTTCGATATTGTCGTCGCGCCCGATGCACGTCGTTGTGGCGCTGCGACAAGACTCGTTACAGCTTTACTGGAGTGGGGACAGGCGCAACGCGCAACACGCGCATATCTCCAGGTTGTTGCCGATAACCTGCCGGCAATTGCGCTATATCGAAAACTCGGATTCGACGAACAATATGAATATCATTACCGCATACGTCCATAGACATGACTTCTCAAATTCATAACTCCCTACCCGCCGCAGCCATCCTCGCGGAACGACGCCGATCCGGCGCGCAGGGTGCGCGCCTGCCACCGTCCTTGCGGCCACTGGATATCGCGGCCGCGCTGGCGGTGCAAGCTCTCGTGAGTGAACAGCTGGGCGACAAGATCATCGCGTGGAAATGCGGATTGCCTGTCGATGGACAACCCGTGCTTGCTCCCATCTATGCCGGCACCGTCTGCAGCGGTGGCGCGTGCGCTGCATGGGTACGCGGCGGCCAGGTCCGGGTTGAACCGGAACTGGCTTTCGTCCTCGCTCAAGATCTGCCGACGCGATCTTCGCCCTACTCCGCAGCAGAAATTGATGCCGCTATTGGCGGTACCTATCTTGCACTAGAACTGATAGACAGCCGCTACAGCGAACCGGATGAAGCGGGTTTTATTGAAAACCTGGCTGACGGCTTGCTCAACCAAGGGTTGTATCTGGGCCCACAGGCGGATGCAGAGGTTGCACGTAGCGCTACCGAATTAGCGATCCGAATCAGCATCGCAACGCAAGAAACAAGCCAGCTAAGTGGCCGCCATCCCGCCGTCAATCCACGCGCTCCGCTGTACTGGCTGGCAGAATTCCTGCGCACCACAGGACAAGGACTGCAAGCCGGGCAAGCCGTCATAACCGGCTCCTATGCCGGCAGTTTCGGTTTACCTGTGGCGCAGGACATCACAATACGCTACGGTGACCTGGGCGAACTGGCCGTCCGATTTTCGCCCAGATGAATGCCGTAGCAGACACCGTCGGCCACTTCCGGCCGCGCCTGACGCTGCAAACCCTGGGACGCGGCGACGGTCTCCTGGGAATGCGGCCTTCCGGTCCGTTCGGCCCGCGCGGCCCCAACGTGACAGTGGCGCAAATCACCTGGACGTATGTCACCGACGACGGCTTGCAGTGGGAGACCGCAGCCCCCAGCACGCTACTGAATCGCCGCCCGGCATCGGCGCAAACGGTTGAAGATAGCCAGGGTCAACGCCTGTTGCTGCGCGACCTGGGAGCCGAAGCCGACGCCCTGGACCTGGTGTGGGACCTGGGCTTGCAGCCGCTACCGAGCGATACCCTGCAATGGCGCACGGATGACGCGGCTAAGGATGCCGGGCAAACGCTGGCTTCGCTTTGGACTTTGGTGCAGGAAGATTTTTTCGGCGATTTCTGGGCCGAGCAATTGCCGGATCTGCAGGCAAAGGGTTGGGCGATCGTAGTACGTCCCGGTTTTGCGCATGAAAGCGTGCCGGTGGATGCCTGGCACCTGATCGTCAGCCCCGAAACCGGCCAGGTACTGGGCAAGGAAGTTGCGGCGCGCATGCGCGGTCGCGAGCAGACTGTGACTGCCTTGGGCCTGCCTGCCGGCGAAGGCTCCTGGCTACTGACACTGGGGATTGAAATTGACGGCGAAATGGTGGATCTGGTGCCGCTGCTGGCGCATCTGCTGCAACGTGACGGGCGCTGGCTGGACGCCAAGCAGATTGCCTTGATCGACGACCATGCCTTGATTATGTTGCGAGCACCGGGTGGCAAACGAATTGAAGCCCGCGCGGCCCCACTCAAGGCAATCGTCGGCAGCATGCTGGAATTGCTGACCGACCCGCAGCGCAAAGACGGGCCGCTGCAGCTGTCATCCTGGGATGCTTATCGCCTCGAAACAATGCGCCTGAGTTTGCTGGATACGCAGCGCGAACGCGCCGGTGCCCACGGCAGCTGGCAATTGCAAGGCGACGCCGGCCTGCGCGCGCTTGCACAACGGCTGCGAGGCGCCGGCACGCCACCAGTCGTTACCGCGCCGACCGGCCTTGGCGTTACCTTACGCCCCTATCAATTACACGGGGTGGCGTGGCTGCAATACCTGCGCGAACATCACCTGGCCGGCATCCTGGCCGACGATATGGGTCTCGGAAAAACCGCGCAAGCGCTAGCCCATCTACTGATCGAAAAGCAGGCCGGCCGCCTCGACCTGCCCGCACTGGCAGTACTGCCGACCTCGCTGATATTCAACTGGCAGGCCGAAGCCAGGCGCATGGCGCCGGGCTTGCGTGTACTCGCCTTGCAAGGACCGGAGCGCCATCGCGATTTTTCTCGCATCGCAGAGTACGACCTGATCCTCACTACATACCCGTTGTTATGGCGCGACCGCTCGGCGTTGGAGGCACAGCCGTTTCACATGCTGATTCTAGACGAAGCACAGACCGTAAAAAACGCCACCGCCCGCAGCGCCGGCGCCGTACGGCGTTTGCGCGCGCGGCATCGATTGTGCATCACCGGCACCCCGCTGGAAAACCACCTGGGTGAGCTGTGGACCCAGTTCGATTTCCTGATGCCCGGTTTCCTCGGCGACATACGCAGCTTCACACGCTTGTGGCGCAAACCGATCGAGTACGGTGGCCAAACCCTCCGCGCACAGTTGCTGGCGCAACGAGTCAGGCCATTCATCCTGCGCCGCCGCAAAGATGAAGTAGCAAGCGAACTGCCGCCACGCAGCGAGGCAGTCAAACGCGTGCAATTGCAAGGCCAGCAACGCGATCTATACGAAAGCGTCCGTCTGGCCGCCGACGAACAGGTACGCGGCGTCCTCAAACGCAAAGGCTTTGCCGGCGGACAAATCACGATTCTCGATGCGTTGCTCAAGCTACGGCAGGTATGCTGCGATCCGTTTCTGCTGAAGGGTATGGAGCATCCGGCGAACATGGAGCGGGCCAAACTGGAACTGCTGCGCGACATGATGCCGGCACTGGTAGCCGAAGGGCGGCGCATCCTGGTATTTTCTCAATTCACAGAAATGCTAGATTTGATTGCGGTCGAACTCAATGCGTTGCAACTGCCATGGTTAGCCTTGACAGGCAAGACGCCACCGGCAAAACGCGGCGAGCTGGTAGCGGAGTTCCAAAGCAAAACCGTACCCATACTATTGATCAGCCTCAAAGCCGGCGGCGTCGGCCTCAACCTGACCGCCGCCGACACCGTGATCCACATCGATCCGTGGTGGAACCCCGCGGTGCAGGAACAAGCCACTGCCCGCGCCCATCGCATTGGCCAGGAGCAAACTGTGTTTGTCTACAAGATCGTGGTTGAAGGCAGCATTGAAGAACGGATTATTGAGCTGCAGGAGCGTAAGGCTGCATTGGCGGAAGGTGTGTTGGGTAGCGATGCGGCATTGGCGACCAAGTTTAGCAGTGAGGATTTACAGTTGTTGTTGGCACCGTTGGTTTGAGTTGGGTCAAACGTCTGTCGAATGCTGGCGTTTGTACTCCGTGGTCCGTTAATTAGGGTCAGAGTCAAATTTCGCGATAAAGCCCACGATAATTTGACTCTGACCCTAATTAACTGCGTGGGGTTGTTTTTGACGCGGCTTT
>FTFY01000966.1_pt1 | contig 15253 bp, 13 predicted proteins | sample 1640561 | NCBI WGS metagenome assembly FTFY01 (sample SAMEA3914789, study PRJEB12502) | metagenome | biome: forest; material: soil | place: Canada | collected 2011-07-03 | depth 0.3 m | reverse complement strand
GGAAACCGTGCCGAAGGAAAGTTACCGGATTCCGCTGAAGCAGGAAAATATCGATTTCATCAAGAAGGCGATGGTGGGCGTAACGCATGAAGGTACCGGCAGGGCAATATTTGCCGGCGCCGGTTATGAATCGGGCGGCAAGACCGGAACAGCCCAGGTTTTAGGCATCAAACAAGGCGAGAAATACGACAAGCGGCACAATAACACACGCCTGGCCGACAATGCCTGGTATACCGCGTTCGCACCTGCCGACAAGCCGCGCATAGCGATTGCCGTAATTGTCGAAAATGGCGGCTTCGGCGCTGCCGCTGCGGCGCCGATCGCACGCAAGGCACTGGATTTCTACCTGCTGGGCAAACGTCCGGGGGACAGCGGCAAGGCAGCCTCGCCGGCGGCACCTGGGACAGCACCGGTGTCGGTGGAAGACGACACCACCGCGCCGGTACAGCGTGACAACCAGGCCAAGCCCGCCGAGGGTACTGAAGACGCCTATAAGCCGGGCGAAGAAACCCCAGGTAATCGCGAGTAATTGGAACCATGAATCTGACCGATAAACATACCGTCTGGCAAAACATCAAATCGCATATTGCGGTGTTTGACGGCGCCTTGTCGCTGATTATGTTTCTGATATTGTCAGTAGGCATCGTCACCCTGTATTCAGCCGGGATCGATTTCCCGGGACGGGTCGAAGACCAGTTGCGCAATATCCTGGTGGCGTTCGTCATCATGTGGATTGCTGCCAATATCCCGCCGCAGACCTTGATGCGGTTTGCGATACCGGCCTATGCACTGGGCGTGTCGCTGCTGATTGCGGTGGCAGTGTTCGGGATAGTAAAAAAAGGTTCGCGCCGCTGGATCAATATCGGCATGGTCATCCAGCCTTCGGAAATCATGAAAATCGCGATGCCATTGATGCTGGCCTGGTATTTCCAGAAACGCGAAGGCATGATTACCTGGCGTGATTACGTGGTGGCGGCACTGCTGCTGGCAGTGCCGGTCGGCTTGATCATCAGGCAACCGGACCTGGGCACCGGCACCTTGGTGCTGGCGGCAGGATTCTATGTGATCTTCCTGGCCGGCTTGTCTTGGCGCATCCTGATCGGCCTGGCAGTCGCCGCGGCCGCCAGTCTGCCGGTGCTGTGGTCGGTGCTGCACGACTATCAGCGGCAACGCGTGATGATGCTGATCGACCCCACTTCGGATCCGCTCGGCAAAGGCTTCCATATCATCCAGTCAACCATTGCGGTCGGCTCCGGCGGGATTTTTGGCAAGGGCTGGCTGAAAGGCACGCAAGCGCATCTGGAATTTATTCCGGAACGTACCACCGACTTTATTTTTGCGGTGTTTTCCGAAGAATTCGGCATGATCGGCAACGGTGTCCTGCTGTTCCTGTACATGTTGCTGATCGGCCGCGGCATGATGATCGCGGTCAACGCGCCCACCATGTTCACGCGCCTGCTGGCGGGTTCCATCACATTGATCTTCTTTACTTATGCATTTGTCAATATGGGTATGGTCAGTGGCATTTTGCCGGTAGTTGGCGTACCTTTGCCATTCATGAGTTATGGCGGCACCGCGCTGGTCACCCTGGGGCTGGGCGCCGGCATATTGATGAGCATCCAGCGCCATCGCAAATTGATACAAACCTGATCATGGTTGAACTTGTACGGCAAAAGCCGGGTCCATCCATGCAATTATTTGTGTCCAAACACCGTCAGGAGAGTGCATGGTAGGCAAGCAAAGCGGCAAAGTCCGCTGCTACAACGTTGTTACATATTCCGGTGCCTTGCTGCTGTCGCTGATTCTGGCCGGCTGCGGCCCCTCGCCACAGACATCTTCGACGCCGTCCGCGCCGGTCCAGTCGGGATCCGCCGGTAAAACTGCCGGCCGTAACGTACCCGCGCTGCCACCAGCAGGCTCCGGGCGCGGCGGCTACTACAAGGATGACGGCCCGGGCGACGCCACGCCAGAAGGGCTGCTAGATACCCCGGATGCGATTCCTGTAGTTGAACCCTATGCGCGCACAGGCAACAAGCCGTATGTCGTGTTTGGCAAGACTTACACCCCGTTGACTGACGACCAGCCGTTCAAGCAACGCGGCGTCGGCAGCTGGTACGGCAAGAAATTCCATAAGCAAAAGACATCTTCCGGCGAACTGTACGATATGTACAAGATGACAGCCGCCCATCCAACCTTGCCGATTCCGTCCTATGCCCGGGTGACTAACCTGAAAACCGGCGCGCAAGTGATCGTGCGGGTCAATGACCGCGGGCCGTTTCACTCAAGCCGTATTATCGACCTGTCTTATACCGCTGCGCTGAAACTGGGGTATCTGGGCAGCGGCAGCAGCCAGCTGGAAGTGGAGCGTTTGCTGCCGGCAGATATTGAAGCTATTAATAAACAGCGCGGCAACGCGCCGGGATCGCAGGCCGCGACGTCGCCCGCACAGGCACCGGCACCGACCAGGAGCGAGCCGCCCAAGGACAACACGGCCGCCGCCACAGTGACTACCGAAGCGGTCGATATGCCGGTGTTGACTGCGCAACCGCTGCTTATCAGTCCGGAGCCGCAGGTGCAGACACCAAGTGCTAGCGCGGCCGCCGGCAACAGCAATGCGCTGGCCGCCGGGTTTTACCTGCAGTTCGGGGCATATTCGCAGCAAGCCAATGCCGACGGCGCCCGCGCCCGCCTGATGCAGGAGTTGTCGGGGCTGGTCACTTCACTCGACAGCATTGCGGTGAATGGCTTGTATCGTTTATATGCCGGCCCATACACCAGCCGGGTTGACGCCGACAGCGTCTTGCAACAGATCCGGAAGCGCACCAGCGCTGCGCCAATCATCGTCCAGCGTTAGATCGCACGGGCGTTATCAATCCAGCCACATGCCAGTGATGGCGGTGCGCTTCCTATACAGCCGATCCGGCCGTGTCCTGTAGTTGTTCAACAAAGCATTCCATTGCAAGCCAGTAATAGTATGTAAAAAGCGAGCTTGAATACGCTTGCTGTAGATGTTCGCCTTGGTTTGTTGTAACCGAATGGTCACAGAAACTTCATACGCCTGACATATTTGACCGCAATACTTCGGCCATTCAAAAGCGCAATGGCGGTAAATATCATGGTTGAAATCAAAGGTTTGTCAAAGACGTTTCGCGGCGGTTTTCGCGCACTGGACAACGTCAGTCTGCGTTTCGCCCAAGGCGAGATGGTGGCATTGATCGGTGCATCCGGTTCTGGGAAATCGACTCTTTTGCGACATATTTCCGGACTGATGGCCGCAGATAGCAGCGGTGGAACAATCTCCATCGATGGCAATGCGGTGCAGAAGGATGGCATCGTCGATCGCAATATCCGTGCGGTGCGCGCCAATGTCGGCTTCGTATTTCAGCAATTTAATCTGGTCGGCCGCTTGCCGGTGTTGACCAATGTGTTGACCGGCGGCCTGTCACGCATGCCGCTGTGGCGCAGCTGCTTCAAAATATTCACAGCCGAAGAGAAAGCACTGGGCCTGGAAGCGTTGGCGCGGGTTGGCATTTCCGATCACGCCTACAAACGTGCTTCCGCACTCTCCGGCGGCCAGCAGCAACGGGCTGCAATCGCCCGCACCATCGTGCAGAAGGCGCGTGTGGTGCTGGCCGACGAGCCGATTGCTTCGCTGGATCCGGAATCGGCGCGGCGCGTCATGCAAACGCTGGCCGACGTTAACCAGCGTGATGGCAGCACGGTCATCGTGTCGTTGCATCAGGTGGATGTGGCCTTGCGTTTCTGTCCGCGTACCGTGGCGCTGCACAAAGGCCGCGTGGTGTATGACGGCCCGTCGAATGCCCTGACGGAGCCAATGCTACGCGAGTTGTACGGCAGCGAAGCAGAAGACATCCTGGGCGGCTCCAATAGCCTGACCCGGCCGGCAGTAGCAGTGCCGACGCCGTTCGATAGCGTACCGGCGCTGGCCGTCGCGGCCTGACCGCACATTCCGTAATTGAACTTTATCCCTATCGTTACCCCGATCGTCATCCCTACAAATCAGGAGTTTCAAATCATGTTTGCAAAATTATTCTCCGGCGCTGCAATGACCATGGTAATGCTGGCAGCGACGGCTTCCGTGGCCCACGCTGACGACGTCAAAGAACTCAACTTCGGCATTATTTCGACAGAATCGTCGAAAAACCTGAAGCAAGACTGGCAACCGGTGCTGGATGAGTTAAGCAAGCGCACAGGCATCAAGGTCAACGGTTTCTTCGCTTCCGACTACGCCGGCATTATCGAAGGCATGCGCTTCGGTAAGGTACAGATGGGCTGGTTCGGCAACAAGTCGGCGATGGAAGCGGTTGACCGCGCCAGCGGCGAAGTGTTTGCACACGTGCTTAATCCGGATGGCAGCGCCGGTTACTACAGCCTGGTGGGCGTGAACAAAGACAGCCCGAACAAGAGTATCGAAGACATCTTGAAAAATGCCAAGAGCCTGACCTTTGGTATCGGCGATCCGAACTCGACTTCCGGTTTCCTGGTGCCTAGCTATTACATTTTCGCCAAAAACAACGTCGATTCGAAGACCGCGTTTAAAGTGATCCGCACCTCCAATCACGAAGCCAATATCCTGGCGGTCGCCAACAAGCAGATCGATGCTGCCGTGTTCGCCTCGGACACCATGGACCGGATCGAAGAGCGTCAGCCAGCGGTTGCCAAGGAAGTCCGGATTGTCTGGAAGTCGCCGTTGATCGCTGCGGATCCACTGGTATGGCGTAAAGACTTGCCGGCAGACGTCAAAGCCAAGGTCAAGAATTTCTTCGTCACCTACGGCAAGACCGGCCCTAACGCAGCACAGGAAAAGGCGCAACTGGCCAAGCTGAATTACAGCGGTTTTGAAGCCTCCAGCGATGCTCAGCTGACCCCTATCCGTCAGCTGGAACTGTTCAAGCAAAAAGGCAAGCTGGAATCGGACGCCAACCTGAGCGCCGAAGACAAGAAAGCCAAGCTGGACGACATCAACCGTAAATTGTCCGACCTGGCCAAATCCTAAGCAATGACAAGCCCTGTGTCTCTGAAAATGCAAAACACGCTCCCTTTGCCGCCCAAGCAACCGATTGGCCGGACCTTGTTCTGGGGCGTGTTGCTGGCAGTCCTGATCGCATCGTGGAAGGGCGCCGACATGCGCCCGCTCGAGTTGTTGCGCGACGGCGGCAACATGGGCATTTACGCCGCCAGTTTCTTCCCGCCTGATTTCCACGATTGGCGAACCTACCTGCAAGAATTGCTGGTAACCATACAGATCGCGGTCTGGGGTACGGCGCTGGCAGTGGTATGTGCGGTGCCATGCGGCTTGCTGGCATCTTCCAATATCGCTCCGGCCTGGGTCAACCAGCCGGTGCGCCGTTTGATGGATGCGGCACGCGCGATCAATGAAATGGTGTTTGCGATGCTGTTCGTGGTGGCGGTTGGCCTGGGCCCGTTTGCCGGCGTGCTGGCGCTGTTTGTGGCGACTACCGGGACTTTGTCCAAGCTTTTTTCGGAAGCGGTAGAAGCCATCGATCCGCAGCCGGTCGAAGGGATACGCGCTACCGGCGCCAATGCGCTGGAAGAAATCGTCTACGGCGTGCTGCCGCAGGTGATGCCTTTATGGATTTCTTACGTGCTATATCGTTTCGAAGCCAATGTCCGTTCGGCGACGGTGGTCGGCATGGTCGGCGCCGGTGGCATCGGCGTGATTCTGTGGGAAGTGATCCGCAGCTTCGAATATGCCCAGACTTGTGCCGTGCTGATCATGATCGTGGTTGCAGTAAGCGTGATTGATCTGATGTCGTCGCGTTTGCGTAAGCTCTTCATCTAAGTAATTCATTCTGTTTTCGTATCCATGATTGGCGCGCCGCCTGCGATTTGTCGCAGGCCGGTCGCGCCATTTTTCTATTGGCGGAATTTTCGGTATAGTCTTTATCCTCTCGAATCAATCCGACACGGAGTAAAGATCCATGACCGCCACCGCTTCCGATCATCCTTTGCCACGCGCTACCGTTACCGTGCGCCAGGCTACCCCTGACGACGTCGAGACCCTGGTAGCGCTGCTGGCCGAGATGGACGATGAGCCGACGCGCGCCACGCTGGACGCCGCCGGCGCCCGCCAGATCATGGCCAGGATGGCTGCCTATCCGTATTTCCGGGCATTCCTGGTCTATGCCGACGACGTGGCGGTGGGCACTTTCAGTCTCCTGGCTTTTTGCAGCCTGACCCATGAAGGTACACAGCAGGAGGTGATGGATGCCGTTGTCATCAGCCGCGCATGCCGGGGGCAGGGGATCGGTAGCGTGATGCTGGATCATGCCGTACGGATTGCTGGCGAGGCCGGTTGCTACAAGATTGCGCTGTCGTCCAATCTGAAGCGCATGGACGCGCATCGCTTCTATGAAAATTTCGGTTTTACGCAGCACGGGATCAGTCTCGCCGTTCCGGTTCCCAAGTCGATATAGTGCACCCGCTTGCGGCTAGCGGGGGCCGTAAGAGGGAGCATAATATGCCCCTAGCCACAGGAGACATGATTTTGCCAAATTCAGAAAATCTGCAAGCAACCGACGATTTCATCATTGCAACCGCCGCCGACGGCGCGCAGGTAGGAGTGACGCTGCATGGCGGCCATGTCTGTTCCTGGCGTACGCCGGATGGCGTCGAACGTTTGTTCATGAGCCCGTTGAATTCATGGCTTAGCGACAGCGCGATCCGCGGCGGCATTCCGGTGATTTTTCCGCAATTCGCCAGCGAAGGGCCGTTGCCCAAGCATGGTTTTGCACGCACCAGCGCCTGGACCTTGCTGGAATCTTCGCGCCAGATAGACGGCAGCGGGCTGATTCGCATGGGCCTGGCCGATTCAGAGAAAACCCGGTTGGTATTTCCACACGTGTTTGCGCTCGAATTGCGCGTGCAATTTTCCGGCGAGACGTTAAATACCGAGCTGACGGTGACGAATAATGGCGATCAGCCTTTCGAATTCACATGTGCCTTGCATACCTACCTGAATGCAGATATTACCGATACCGCTGTGTACGGACTCAACGGCTATCGCTATCGTGACTCTGTCGACAACCGCCGTATCAAGATTGCGGATGAAGAAGTCCTGCATATCACCAAGGAGGTTGACCGGGTTTATTTTGCAGTCGATAAACCGATTACCCTAGGTGGCCGCAGGCAAAGCATTATCGCAACCCAGACCGGGTTTGCCGATGCGGTGGTGTGGAATCCGTGGGAAAACGGCTGCGAGCAAATTGCCGATCTGAAGCTGGATTCTTATCGGCACTTCGTGTGTGTCGAGGCTGCCACGGTTGAACATCCAATTACATTGGCGCCGCATGCAGCCTGGCGCGGCGCTCAAAATCTGGAATGCGTGTTGATCGCTTAACCGAAATCGCCTAGTCGAATTTCCCGCCCTGCATCGGGAACGCCTTTAAGAACTCAGCCACCGGCAGGCGCTTGCCGCCCGGTTTCTGCAATTCTGTAATACGCAATGCGTCGCTGCCGCAAGCCACTATCACGCCATCTTGCGGATCGGCGCTGATGATCGTTCCCGGCGCGTGCGTGCCATCCGAGGCGACTACTTTTGCCTGCCACAATTTCAACGTGACTCCTGCGAACGCGGCTGAGGCAGCGGGGAACGGATTGAATGCGCGTATCTTGCGCTCCAGCACATCGGCCGGCAGTGTGAAATCGAGGGCGGCTTCTTCCTTGCTGATCTTGGCGGCATAGGTTACGCCTTGCTCCGGTTGCGGTGTTGCCGGCAGGGCGTTTTGCTCCAGGCGACGCAGTGCTTCCACAATCATGTCGCCACCGAGTTTTGCCATCTTGTCATGCAGGGTGCCGGTGGTGTCGTCGGCGCTGATCGCCATTTTCTCGATCAGCAACATGGCGCCGGTATCCAGCCCTTGATCCATCTGCATGATGGTGATGCCGGTCTCGCTGTCACCGGTTTCAATCGCCCTGTGGATAGGGGCGGCGCCGCGCCAACGCGGCAGCAGCGAACCGTGGATGTTCAGGCAGCCGAGCGGCGGGATGTTCAACACACTGAGCGGCAGGATCAGACCATAAGCGGCCACCACCATGATGTCGTGTGGCGTTGCCTGCAGCAGTTCATGCGCTTCCCTGGCTATCTCGGGGTACTTGCCATCCAGCCGCAGCGAGACCGGTTGCGCTACCGGTATCTGATGTTCCAATGCAAATTGTTTGACCGGCGATGCATGCAGTTGCATGCCGCGGCCCGCCGGGCGGTCGGGCTGGGTCAGCACCAGCGTAATCTGATGACCGGCGTCGTGTAAGGCTTCGAGCGCTACGGCGGCGAATTCGGGGGTACCGGCGAAGATGATTTTCATGGGGTGATGGTACAGCAGCAGGAGGCCAAAAATGATCGCGGGACAAAGTGCAAGAATCGCCAGGCGCCTCTTGTACTTTGTCCCGCAACATCGGAAAGATGCTTATCTGGTAGCGTATTGCTTGTCGCGCTTCTGCTCGCGTTCTTCCTTGAGCATCTTGGCTTTGATCCGGTTGCGCTTCAAAGGCGACAGGTATTCAACGAATACCTTGCCCATCAAGTGATCCATCTCATGCTGGATACATACCGCCAGCAAGCCATCGGCGTCGACTTCAAATGGTTTGCCATCGGCATCCAGTGCGCGCACCTTGACCCGCGCCGGGCGTTCGACGCCGTCGTAGACGCCAGGCACCGACAGGCAGCCCTCGTCGTAAATCTGTTTTTCTTCACTGGCCCAAAGAATCTGAGGATTGATGAAAACGCGCAAGTCGTTGCCGGTATCGGATGTATCGATGACCACCAGTTGTTCATGGACATCGACTTGCGAGGCAGCCAGGCCGACACCAGGCGCTTCGTACATGGTCTCGGCCATGTCGGCGATCAATTTTTTGAGCCGAGTGTCAAAAACTGTCACTGGTTTGGCAATTTTGTGCAAACGAGCGTCAGGGTAGCGCAGGATATTTAATAAAGACATACAAGGTTACGTAACAATTTAGGCGATTTGGAAGGGGGTTTCTCTTGCTAGTTCAATCGATTATGGGCAAAATTTGATTCACTATGGCAAGTTTTTTGCTTTGCCTCGATCACAGCCGTGGCGACGAACCAGCTTGTAAGCGCCAATTTAACGCAGTATCCACCGGAAACAATATGAAAAAGTTTAGCACAGCTGCACTCCTTCTTGCTTTAAGCACCGGATTTGGCTTCTCTGGCATGGCTCACGCCCAAGCCGCCAAGACCATGCGTTGTGAATTTTTAGCCAACGCTCCGGATCAGCATGTAGTGGTGCGCGGCGATACGCTGTGGGGAATTTCCGGGAAATTCTTGCAACATCCGTGGTGCTGGCCGCAAGTATGGGGCTTGAACCAGGATCAGATCCGCAATCCGCACTGGATCTATCCAGGCCAGATCGTTTATTTCGACCGCGCCAACGGCCGCCTGCGCCTTGGTAATACCACCGGCGGCGAACCCGGCGTAGTGAAATTGTCGCCGCAAACGCGCGTACAAGGTATCGGACGCGATGCGATCACAGCAATTTCAACCGATGCCATCGGCCCTTTCCTGTCGCAGCCGCTGATCATTGAAGGCGATGATCTGCACACTGCACCGCATATCGTGGCGGTCCAGGATGGCCATCTGAATCTGGGTAAGAGTGATAAAGCCTATGTACGCGGAGATTTGGGCGACGCTTCTGCGTTCCAGGTTTTCCGTCCCGGCAATCCGCTCAGGGATCCGGATACCGGCAAGGTCATCGCCAATGAAGCGTTGTACCTCGGTACCCTGAAACTGGAACGCAGAGGCAAGACTCCTGACGAGGCAGCGACATTCAGCGTGATCGACACCAAGGAAGAAATGCAGGTCGGCGATCGCATCATTCCACGGCCGGTCGAACCGATCCTGAATTATGTGCCGCATGCACCGGCCAGCGCAGTCAACGCCCGAGTGGTCTCGGTCTATGGTGGCGTGGCAACTGCTGCGCAGAACCAGATCCTGACCATCAACCGCGGCAAGGCTGACAATATCGATATCGGCACGGTGCTGCAACTGTACCGTTTCGGTAAAACCATTAAGGATCCGGACGATCATAACAACAAGGTCAAGCTGCCGGACGAACAATACGGTACCCTGTTCATTTTCCGCGTGTTCAACCATATTTCGTATGGCTTGATCATGGAAGTTCAGAGCCCGGTCGATATCGGTGACATCGCCAGATCGCCAGAATAAAGGTAATTGCTGTTAATAAAGATAATCTTCATGACGATGGCGGCGGTACAAACCGCCGCACTCCCGTTGCAACCCATGCAATCGATGTAGACGAACTGGCAGCCTGGTTGCGTCTCGAGCAGACTGCCGGTGTCGGCGCGGAAACCGCGCGCCGGCTGCTGGTTGCCTTCGGTTTACCCGCAAACATTTTTTCATCTTCCTTCTCGGCCTTGCACAAAGTCGTGCCGGAGCGGATTGCCTACGCCTTGCTGGCGGCGCCTTCGGACGCTGTCCTGGCACTGACGGCACGGACGCTTGAATGGCTGCAGCAACCCGGTAATCAGCTATTCACCTTGGCCGACAGCGCCTATCCGCAAGCCTTGCTGGATATCACCGATCCACCGCTCATGCTTTATGTGAAGGGGCGCGCCGAATTGCTGGCGCGGCCGGCCATGGCCGTCGTCGGCAGTCGCAACGCTACGGCGCAGGGCATCGCTAACGCTGATCGTTTCGCTGAAATTCTCAGTCAGCGCGGTTTGACCATCATCTCCGGCATGGCTCTGGGAGTCGACGCTGCTGCGCACCAAGGTGCTTTACGCGGTGCAGCAGGCAATCCTGACGGCGGCAGCACCGTAGCGGTAATCGGTACTGGCGCCGATATTGTTTATCCGGCGCGCAATCGCAGCCTGGCGCATCAGATTGCAGAGGCCGGGTGCATCGTCAGCGAGTACCCGCTGGGGATGCCCGGCATCGCTGCCAATTTCCCGCGCCGCAACCGCATCATTTCGGGCCTGGCGCGCGGTGTGCTGGTGGTTGAAGCCGCAGCGCAGTCCGGCTCGCTGATCACTGCCAGGATGGCGGCCGAGCAGGGGCGCGATGTGTTCGCGATTCCCGGTTCGATTCACTCGCCGTTGTCCAAAGGCTGCCATCAATTGATCAAGCAGGGGGCCAAGCTGGTGGAGTCGGCGCAGGATATCCTGGAAGAGCTGAGGCCTTTGCACGGGGTGGCGGCCACAGTTGCGGCCAGCGCTCCTGCGACACCGGTCGCCGCAGTAGTTGGTGGCGCCAATCAGGAGTTGCAGGGGTTACTTGCAGTACTCGGGTATGATCCGGTCAGTTTCGACGTTCTGGCGGAGCGCAGCGGCAACGACGCTGCCAGCCTGAACGGCCAGTTGCTTGAGCTGGAACTGGCTGGACTGATTGAAGTTTTGCCCGGTGGAATTTATCGCCGTATCGGCTGATTCGGGCAGCATTGCATAAATCCTGCGATACTTGTATACGTATACAGGACGGTCGGAAGCCCCGGTTTGTCGTTGTTTTCACGGTTACCGTTGTACTTTACCTGTCTTACCTTGTCATATTCTTACCTTAGCGATACAGTAGAACCATGTTTGAAGTCCTTGTTTATCTGTATGAAACTTATTATCGGCCCGACGCCTGCCCTGAACCGGAGGCTTTGGTCAAGAAGCTGTCGGCCATCGGCTTTGAAGAAGACGAAATCACCAAGGCGCTTGGCTGGCTGACCGACCTGGCGGAAACCAACCACGAGTTCGCCGATAAATACCCGCAGCAAACCGCTTTTTCTTTTGGCATCCGCATTTATGCTCAGCAGGAAATCGATGTGCTGGGCATTCCCGCGATTGGTTTCGTCCAGTTCCTGGAGTCGGCCAAGATGCTCAACCCGGTGCAACGCGAGATCGTCATTGAACGCGCGTTGTCTGTCAGCGAGACGCCGGTCCCGCTCGATAAACTCAAGGTGATCGTGTTGATGGTGCTATGGAGCCAGGGCAAGGAGCCGGACGGCTTGATGTTCGATGAACTGTTTATCGACGAAGACGACGATCCTGAGCCACGCCAGCTGCACTAAACGCTGCTTACACCTGCCGCAGGCTGGCCAGACCGAGGTCACGGCGCTTGCGATTTTTCCAACAACCCGCTTATCATTGGCCGCATTAATGCGGCGCAGGCTGTGAAACTTGTTGCGAGTTACTGCAATGAGTTTGCTGATGGGTTTGCTGCCGGGTTTACTGATATATTACGGGTGATTTCCCGTCGGCAACTAAATTTACAGACTGCCACTTACGTGCAAAAGCAAAAACATGCGCTCTTTATCCTTAATTTGATGCGCGTAACTTTCGAGACAACACTATGAGCAAGACCCTCATCATTGCTGAGAAACCATCTGTCGCGAACGACATCGCGAAGACGCTCGGCGGCTTCACCAAGCACGATGAGTACTTTGAATCCGACGAATACGTCCTGTCCTCCGCGGTCGGCCATCTGCTGGAAATCGCCGTTCCTGAAGAGTACGACGTCAAGCGCGGCAAATGGACTTTCACTCATCTGCCGATGATTCCGCCGCACTTCGCGCTGAACCCGATCGCCAAGACCGAGTCGCGCCTCAAGGTGCTCAACAAGCTGATCAAGCGCAAGGATGTCACGGCACTGATCAACGCCTGTGACGCCGGGCGAGAAGGCGAGCTGATTTTCCGCCTGATCGCGCAATATACGAAAGCCAAGCAGCCGGTCAAGCGGCTCTGGTTGCAGTCGATGACGCCGGGCGCGATACGCGACGGTTTCACTCACCTGCGTGAAGACAAGGACATGTTGCCGCTGGCCGACGCCGCCCGCTGTCGCAGCGAAGCCGACTGGCTGATCGGCATCAACGGTACACGTGCAATGACTGCCTTCAATTCGAAAGAAGGCGGCTTCTACCTGACTACTGTCGGCCGCGTGCAAACGCCGACCTTGTCGATCGTGGTCGACCGTGAAGAGAAGATCAAGAAATTCGTGTCGCGCGATTTCTGGGAAGTGCGCGCAGAGTTCGTCTGCGCCGCCGGTATTTACGAAGGCCGCTGGCTCGACAGTGGGCACAAGAAGGATGAAACCGATCCGGAAAAACGTGCTGAACGGCTGTGGAGCAAAGCTGCCGCCGAATCTATCGTTGCCGCCTGCCGCGGCAAGCTGGGCAACGTGCGCGAAGAGTCGAAGCCGACCACCTCGATGGCGCCGGCGCTGTTCGACCTGACCAGCCTGCAGCGCGAAGCCAACTCGCGCTTTGGTTTCTCCGCCAAGAACACGTTGGGCCTGGCGCAAGCGCTGTACGAAAAGCACAAGGTGCTGACCTATCCGCGTACCGACTCGCGTCACCTGCCGGAAGATTACCTGAGCACCGTCAAGCAAACGTTGGAAACGGTGTCGGAGAACAATAATTACCAGCAGTTCGCTGCACAGATCCTGAACAAGGGCTGGGTCAAGCCGAACAAGCGGATCTTCGACAACACCAAGATCAGCGATCACTTTGCGATCATCCCGACCACGCAGGCGCCGAAGAATTTGTCGGAACCGGAGCAGAAGCTGTACGACCTGGTTACCCGCCGTTTCATGGCGGTATTTTTCCCGGCCGCCGAATTCCAGGTAACTACCCGCTACACCGAAGTGTCCGGCCATCAGTTCAAGACTGAAGGCAAGGTCATGACGAATCCGGGTTGGCTGGCGATCTATGGCAAGGAAGCCGCGGATGAAAAGGATCCGGAAAACAGCGGCACACTGGTTGCAGTAGCCAAGGATGAAAAGGTCAAGACCGACAAGATTACCGCCAACGGCCTGGTCACCAAGCCGCCTGCGCGCTACACTGAAGCGACGTTGCTGTCGGCGATGGAAGGCGCGGGGAAATTGCTGGACGATGGCGATCTGCGTGAAGCCATGGCCGGCAAAGGCCTCGGCACGCCAGCCACGCGTGCTGCCATCATCGAAGGTTTGCTGAACGAAAAGTACCTGCTGCGCGAAGGCCGGGAAATGATGCCGACCGCCAAAGCATTTCAGTTGATGACCTTGCTGCACGGTCTCGGCGTGGATGAGTTGACCGAGCCAGAGCTGACCGGCGAATGGGAACACAAGCTGTCGCAGATCGAGCGCGGCACCATCAGCCGTGAAGAGTTCATGCGCGAAATCGCGCAGCTGACCCAGATCATCGTCAAGCGCGCCAAGGAATACGATAACGACACGATCCCCGGCGACTATGCGACCTTGCTGGCGCCGTGTCCGAATTGCGGCAGCGTGGTCAAGGAAAACTATCGTCGCTTCGCCTGTACCAAATGCGAATTCTCGATGAGCAAGACTCCGGGCAGCCGTCAGTTTGAAATTCCTGAAGTCGAGGAATTGCTGACCAAGCGCACCATCGGTCCGCTGCAAGGGTTCCGCTCGAAAATGGGCCGGCCGTTTGCCGCGATCCTGAAAATCAGCCGCGACGAAGAGATCAAGAACTTCAAGCTGGAATTTGATTTTGGCCAGAACGATGGCGAAGGCGAAGATGGCGAGGGTGTCGATTTCACCGGCCAGACTGCACTTGGACCATGTCCGAAATGCGCTAGCGGCGTCTACGAAATGGGCTTGGCCTATGTTTGCGAAAAAACCGTAGCCAAACCGAAAGCTTGCGATTTCCGCAGCGGCCGCATCATTCTCCAGCAAGAGATCTTGCCGGAGCAAATGGTCAAGCTGCTCAACGATGGCAAGACCGATTTGCTGCCAGGTTTCATTTCGCAGCGTACGCGGCGTCCGTTCAAAGCCTTCCTGGTCAAGGGCAAGGATGGCAAGGTCAGCTTCGAGTTTGAAGAGCGCAAAGCCAAGGCGCCGGCCAAGGGCAAGGCGAAAGCGGCCGCAGTTGAAGGGGAAGATGGCGAGGCGGCGGTGGTAGCGAAAAAGCCGGCAGCCAAGAAGCCCGCAGCCAAGAAACCTGCGGCTAAAAAGGCAGCACCCAAAAAAGTAGTCGCCAAGCGCAAAGCTGCATAAGCGTTGATTTACTTCAGAAGAAGCCGCTCGTTGAGCGGCTTTTTTATTGCCGCGACGCTCACTGCGACGATTGGCTAGGTGATTTCGCCGTGCCACGGCTCTGCATGCTTTCGGCTACACTTCCTGACATGCATCGTTGTCGCCAGCCAGCTTTCGCCGGCATTGGTTTTCGCTCAATTACCGCTTACCGGATATTGCCATGCCTTTGGATCATCCTGCCGTTGCCCGCGCCGTGGTGCGCCAACTTGAAGCCTCGCG
>FTFY01001029.1_pt1 | contig 15268 bp, 13 predicted proteins | sample 1640561 | NCBI WGS metagenome assembly FTFY01 (sample SAMEA3914789, study PRJEB12502) | metagenome | biome: forest; material: soil | place: Canada | collected 2011-07-03 | depth 0.3 m | reverse complement strand
GGCGATTATGAGAGAATCGCTGTCGATTTTGTCCAGAAACCAATTTCCGCCACACCATGCCTTTTGTCGTCACCGATTCCTGCATCCATTGCAAATACACCGACTGTGTCGATGTCTGCCCTATGGATTGCTTTCGACAAGGGCCGAATTTCCTGGTGATCGTTCCGGATAACTGCATCGACTGCTCGATGTGCGTGCCGGAATGTCCTGTCGGCGCGATCTATAACGAAATCGACCTGCCCGACGAGCAACGCCATTTCATCGAAATCAACGCCCGCCTGGCAAATCATCCGGACTGGAAACCGATCACCCGCTCACAAGCGCCGTTGCCTGACCATGAAACCTGGCGCGACGTCGCTAATAAGCTGGAATTCCTGAAGCTGGCGTAATTACTGATTCAAAACGTCCGCGCCCTTAGGCACGACGAACTTGAACTGCCCGGCCGACAATGACGGATTCTTGACGAAATTCTTGAATGTCAGCAGCGATACCTGGCCAAATGAATCGCGCAATTCCATCGCCTGCGGCACTCCGTCCTTCAAGCCGATGCCAATATGATCGAAAGTGGTGTCCTTGGCTTTGGGCGTCGCTTCCAGCCACTCCATGCCATCCTTGGCCTGGCCTTCTTTCAACACGAAATTCTTCTCCAGGTCGTTACTGCCGAACAGAATCGCCGCCGGTGACGAACCTAACGCATTGCCCAGGCTCTTGGTGGTGACCTGGTTCAGATCCTTGTCGTAGATATACAGCTTGTCGCCGTCGGCTTGCAACACCTGTTCATACGGCTTCTGGTAAGTCCAGATGAACTTGCCCGGCCGGGCGAAGATAAAATTGCCGCTGGAAGTACTGGTCACCTTCGGCGCCTTGCCGGCGTCGATTTTCACCAGTTGCTGCGAGAACTCACCCTTGGCCGATTGCGTGCTGCTGACGAAGGACTTGAATTGTTCCAGCGCGCTGGCGTTGGCCAGCGATGGCAGCATGGCCATGGTCAACGACAGGCCGACAATCAAGCGCCCCGATTTGAATCTCGCAAACATATTGCTTTTCTTGCTGCCGATGATACTGGCGGTAATTTTCTTTTGCATATTTTTGCTCCGTATTACTCCGTATTACTATTACCAGCCGGCACCAGGATTTCCCGGTTACCGTTGGATTGCATGGTCGAGACCAGCCCGCTTGTTTCCATTTGTTCCAGCAAGCGCGCCGCGCGGTTGTAGCCGATGCGCAGATGGCGCTGTACCAGCGAAATCGAAGCACGCCGGTTCTTCAGCACCACCGCCACCGCCTGGTCATATAGTTCGTCGCCTTCGGTACCGCCGGCAGCTGCGCCACCGATCGCGCCGTCGCCGCCATCTTCCAGCACGCCGCCTTCGAGTATCCCTTCGATGTAATTCGGCTCGCCTTGTTCCTTCAGATAATCAACTACCCGATGGACTTCCTCATCCGAGACAAACGCGCCATGCACGCGGATCGGCAAGCCTGTACCCGGCGGCATGTACAGCATGTCGCCCATGCCGAGCAGCGCTTCCGCCCCCATCTGGTCGAGAATCGTGCGCGAATCGATCTTGCTACTGACCTGGAACGCGATCCGGGTCGGCACGTTGGCCTTGATCAGGCCGGTGATCACGTCTACAGATGGGCGCTGCGTCGCCAGAATCAAGTGGATACCGGCAGCGCGCGCTTTTTGGGCGATACGCGCGATCAGTTCTTCCACCTTCTTGCCGACCACCATCATCAGGTCGGCCAGCTCGTCGATGATGACCACGATGGTCGGCAATTTTTCCAGCGGTTCCGGCGCGTCCGGCGTCAGGCTGAACGGGTTCGGGATTTTTTCTTCGCGCTTGTCGGCTTCAGTGATCTTCTGGTTGTAACCGGTCAGATTACGCACGCCCATCTTCGACATCAGCTTGTAGCGGCGTTCCATCTCGTTGACCGCCCAGTTCAGCGCATGGCCGGCCTGGCGCATGTCGGTCACCACCGGCGCCAGCAGATGCGGAATGCCTTCGTAGATCGACAGCTCCAGCATTTTCGGATCGATCAGGATCAGGCGTACCTGGTTCGGATCTGATTTGTAGAGCAAGGACAGGATGGTGGCGTTGATACCCACCGATTTACCCGAACCGGTAGTACCGGCCACCAGCAAGTGCGGCATCTTGGCCAAATCCGCCACCACCGGATGGCCGGCGATATCCTTGCCGAGCGCGATGGTGAGGCTGGAGACGCCATCGTTATATACCTTGGAACCGAGAATCTCGGTCAGGCGCACAATTTGACGTTTAGGGTTAGGCAATTCCAGGCCCATGAACATCTTGCCGGGAATCACTTCAACCACGCGGATCGAGGTCAGCGACAGCGAACGCGCCAGGTCGCGCGCCAGGCCGACAATCTGGCTGCCCTTGACGCCGGTCGCCGGTTCGATTTCGTAGCGGGTAATCACCGGCCCCGGATAAGCGGCCACTACCTTGACCTGCACCCCGAAATCGGAAAGTTTTTTCTCGATCAGGCGGCTGGTGAATTCCAGCGTTTCGACGCTCACGGTTTGCTGCTGCGGCGGCGCTTCATCCAGCAGTGACAGCGGCGGCAAATTGGTATCCGGCAGATCCGTGAACAAGGCGCTTTGCTTTTCTTTCTCAACCCGCTCCGATTTCGGTACCGCGACGATTTGCGGTTCTATCCTGATCGGCGGCGCTACAACGATCTTGGCGCGCTCCTGGACCACAACTTCTTCACGCTTGACAGCGGCCACCTGCCCGACCTTGCGGTCTTCGCGGGCCACATACAAATCTTTCAGCCACAGCACGCCATTTTCAATGCCAGCGCCTATGCGTTCAGCCACGGTCAGCCACGAGACATGGAAAAACAGGCTGATGCCCAGTGCAATCAGCAAAAGCAAGAGTAACGTGGAGCCGGTAAAGCCCAGCGCGGTTTGCGCGCCGCTGCCGATCAACTGGCCCAGGACGCCGCCCGGCGCACGCGGCAGCTGCATGTGCAGCGTCGACATGCGGGTGTATTCGATGCCCATGCTGCCGACCAGGATCAGGACGAAGCCGGCGCCGCGGATCAGGCCTTCCTGATGATGTTCCGGCTCGCCTTTTTTATCCACCAGGAAACGCTGCGAAATGCGTTTGTAGCCTTGCCACAAGGTGCGCAACAGCAGCGCACACCACCACCATGCGGAAGCGCCGAACACGAACAACATCAGATCGGACAGCCAGGCGCCGATACGACCGCCCCAGTTGTGCAGATGCGGCACCACATTGGCGTGCGACCAGCCGGGATCGGATTTCGAGTAAGTGGCGAAAATGATGATCAGATAGGCTGTGATGACTGCATAGGCGATCCAGCGCGCTTCATACAAAAGCCGGACCAGACGGCTCGGCAGCGGCTGCGCTTCCTGCGGTTTGGTGTTGCGGGTATAGGCTTGGCTTGTTCTAGTCATAAATCCGGTGAGTGCTGCTACGTTGTTATATCTCGATAGTTACTGCTTGATAGTTACTGCTTGATAGTTACTGCTTGATAGTTACCGCTCGATGGTTACAGATTGCTGCTCAGCATGTAACCATAGGTTGAAATTATGCACCCAATACCTATATATATAACCAGTGTTTGATGTTTCCAATTGAAACATAGACAAAAGAGCAGGATCGGCGGGCATGGAATTTTGATGCACCGCACACGTGTAGACTATAATCTTACCGAGTTTTTGCACCCAATTTGATGATCTTGACAATATTTATCCGCTACCCGCGATAAATCCACTGTCACGATCAGTTACCTGATATCTGTTACCTGAGGGCATACATGACCACTACCAAACCCGCCAAACACGCCCATGTCTTGATTCTCGGCTCCGGACCTGCCGGCTACAGCGCCGCTGTCTACGCCGCCCGTGCCAACCTGAACCCGGTGCTGATTACCGGCGTCGAGCAAGGCGGGCAACTGATGACCACTACCGACGTCGAGAACTGGCCCGGCGATCCGCACGGCGTGCAAGGTCCGGAACTCATGCAACGCCTGCTCAAACACGCAGAAGAATTCAAGACAGAAATCATTTTCGACCATATCCACACCACCAAGTTATCGGAAAAACCATTTCGCCTGATCGGCGACTCCGGTGAGTACACCTGCGACGCCCTGATCATCGCCACCGGCGCCTCGGCACAATACCTCGGCTTGCCGTCGGAAGAAGCCTTCATGGGCAAAGGCGTGTCCGCCTGCGCCACCTGCGACGGTTTCTTCTACCGCGGCCAGGAAGTCGCCGTGGTCGGCGGCGGCAATACCGCGGTCGAAGAAGCACTGTACCTGTCCAACATCGCCAGCAAAGTGACCCTGATCCATCGCCGCGACAAGTTCCGCGCCGAGCCGATCCTGGTCGACCGCCTCAATGCCAAAGTGGCCGAGGGCAAGATCGTCATCAAGTACAACCATACGCTGGATGAAGTCACCGGCGACGCCAGCGGCGTCACCGGCATCAACATCAAGTCGACCGCCGACGGCAGCATCACTCCGATCACGCTGCACGGCGTCTTCATCGCCATCGGCCACAAGCCGAACACCGGGATTTTCGACGGCCAGCTGGTAATGCACAATGGCTACATCAAGACCAAAACCGGTCTCGAAGGCATGGCCACCGCCACCAGCGTGCCAGGCGTGTTTGCCGCCGGCGACGTCCAGGACCACATCTATCGCCAAGCCATCACCAGCGCCGGCACCGGCTGTATGGCGGCACTGGATGCACAGCGCTTCCTGGAAGACTAAAGCGTTACACTGTTAACCCGGATCGGGATTTTTATTCTTTCGATTCCACGATTCCGACTCCGGTTAACAGTCCTGCAAACTCGTAGAACCACACATCATGGCCGGCCCGATCAAGGACTTCAACGCTCTCAAGTCGATGCGCAAGGAACTCAAGGCGCAGGACGAAGCACGTCAGGCCGCTGCCGCCGAACGCCAGCGCCGCGAACAGGAAGCACTACGCGACGCCGATATCTTTCGCAGCAGCATCGGCAACGTAAAGCCACTGACCGTACCACCCAAATTCACTCCCAGCGTGCCGCGCCCGCTGCCGATCGCGCGCCAGCATCTGGCGGACGAGCAAGCGGCGCTGCAAGAGTCGCTGTCGGACGATTTCACCATCGAAACCCTGCTGCACAGCGACGAATCGCTCAGCTTTGCCCGCAATGGCATCGGCCCCGATGTCATGCGCAAGCTGCGGCGCGGCCACTGGACTATCCAGCAACAGCTCGACCTGCACGGCTTGCGGCGCGAAGAAGCACGCGAAGCCCTGGCCGAATTCCTGCGCCTGGCTGCCAAGCGCGGCTGGCGCTGCGTCCGCATCATCCACGGTAAGGGACTCGGCTCGGTCAACAAGGAACCGGTGCTGAAATCCAAAGTCCGCAACTGGCTGGTACAGAAGGAGGAAGTACTGGCCTTCTGCCAGGCCACTGCCGCCGAAGGCGGTTCCGGCGCCTTGCTGGTGCTGCTCAAGGGCCAGCCCGCCTCATGACGTCCTTCTGCGGCCTCTCGTTAAAACAAACCCAACTGACCTGACAGCCGGTCTTTTTCCGGTGGCACATACGGCCGCCGGAAGCGGCTTGCATCCAGCGTCGCAAACGACCCGCGCTGCGCCATGCCGAACCGGATCAAGGCCTTTTCAAAACGCTGCCGCAACAGATCCGCCCACACACCCTCGCCGCGCATGCGGGTAGCAAAATCGGCATCGTAATCGGCCCCGCCACGCATCTCGCGGATGCGATTCATCACTCGATTGGCGCGCTCAGGAAAATGCGCATCGAGCCAGTTCTTGAACAACGGATTCACCTCCCACGGCAAGCGCAACACGATGTAACTTGCGCGCACCGCACCGGCTTCGGCCGCTGCCTCTATCACCCGCTCCAGATCAGGTTCGGTGATAAACGGAATCATCGGCGCAATGCTGACGCTGACCGGGATACCCGCCTCGGCCAGCGTACGGATGGTGCGCAAACGCCGCGCCGGCGCGGCGGCACGCGGCTCCAGGGTACGGGCGATGGCTGGATCAAGCGTGGTGATGGTAACGGCCACCACCGCCTGCCGTTTAGCCGCCATGCTGGTCAGCAGGTCGATATCGCGCTCTATCAGCGATGACTTGGTAATCAAGGCGAGCGGATGTTCGCAATCGTGCAGCACTTGCAAGATGCGCCGGGTCAGCTTCAACTCACGCTCGCATGGCTGATAGGCGTCGGTGTTGATGCCCAGCGCAATCGGCTCCGGGATATAGGAAGGTTTGGCCAGCTCCCTGAGTAATACTTCAGGCGCGTTGACCTTGGCAAAAATCCGGCTCTCGAAATCCAGCCCGGGCGACAAACCCAGATAGCTATGGGATGGCCGAGCGAAGCAGTAAATGCACCCATGTTCACATCCTCGATATGGGTTCAAGGACACATTGAACGGCAAATCCGGTGAAGCATTACGGCTCAGGATGGTCTTGGCCTGCTCTTCGGTGACAATAGTCCGCACCGTTGCCGGCTCAAGCTGCCCGTTCTCGGCAGTCCAGCCATCATCAAAATCCTCGCGCTGCGCGACCTCATAGCGACCTTGCATGTTGTTGGTCGCGCCGCGGCCCTTGCGCGCTACGCCTGGCGCCTGAAATTGGATCACCTGAGGTAAAGGTTTTTTTTGAAATTCTGACATCATGCCGCCAATTACTGTATGTATATACAGTATATTACTGCAAATTTTGCAGTTTGCAACGATAAGCTATCAACTCTTTTTTGGGTTTATGAAATAGGCAATCGGATCGCACCGAAGGCCGTCATCAAGACACCCAAGCCGGGCAAAAAATAAATAGCCCTACCCTCCGCAGCGAAACATCCTGTGCCTTAAAGCCGATCCAAAGTCCTCGCGATAGTTCGCGGCGCCTATCAATGCCAGCAACCGGTCCGCGCCAGTTTTGCCTTGACCGTGAGGTTCGCCTGGCATGATTCCATCTGGACACCGCGCTTCTGCGTGTTCAGCACGACTTCTTCCAAAGTCAGCAGTCCCGTCATATCCACGAACGGCATCCAGCTCAAGCGTAATATCAGTGTGCGAGGATCGGTGTGGGTATGGATCAGGGCTCGTTCAAAATTCTCGACTGCATTCCATCCATGCACAGATTGCTCGGTTTTAATTTACATTGTATACGTATGCTATGATCAAATACATTCATAGTATGATAATCAAATTGGCATAAATTAGATGTATGAAATTCTGCGGGCGCGAGTAACGAGTGGCGAGTAACTAATGGACAAATTGGACAACCTGGATAAAAACATCCAGACAATCAAATTTTTCAGGGAACGTATCCCTACATTTGCCTGCGTTCCGGGATGCCACGATTGTTGCGGCCCGGTATTGGCGTCCACCGTTGAAATGGCGAGACTGCCGCGCAAGAGCGAACCAGAGCAGGAAGCTGCGCTTGCCGCATTAAGCTGCCCGCATCTGGGGGCCGATGGCTGCCAGGTATATGACGAGCGCCCGCTGATTTGCCGGCTGTTCGGAACTACACCCAGGCTGGTTTGCCCGAACGGCAAGCGGCCCGAGGTAATGATCGCTCCCGTTATTGAAGAACGGGTCTACCGCTATTTCGAGCAAGTACGCCACGTACTGGTTTGACATCCCTGTTTTTACCCGATGACGTCGAAGATACAACCATGCTTTTAAATAACATCCGCGAACTCTCAGCGTTATCCGGTAACGGCAAACCTTTCATCTATAAAAACGCGCACTCTGTCTCCCTGCAATTCGACAACACCGCAGTGCAAAGCGAGATGTATGTAACGGAACCTGATGTACTTTTGCTCGGCTACACGGTGACGATGATGGGTTTTCTGCTATTCAAGCAAAGCCCCGGGACGATCGCCATGATCGGGCTGGGCGGCGGCTCTCTCGTCAAATATTGTTATCGCAATCTGCCGCAAGCGTCGATCGTGGTCGCTGAGAACAGCCCCGAAGTAATCGCGTTAAAAGATCATTTCCACATTCCTGAAAATGACCATCGATTGCAGATTCGTTGCCAGGACGGACGCGACCTGGTACGGCATGCCGATGGCGATTACGATATCCTGCTGGTGGACGGATTCGACCACACGGGACAACCACCCCAGTTATGCAGCCAGGCCTTCTACGATGATTGTTTTCAGGCGCTGGCGCCGGAAGGCATCATGGTTGTAAACTTGCTGGGCAGAAGCGTAGACATGACGCACTACCTCGACCGCATCCGACGCAGCTTTGACGGCGCAGCGATAGCAGTCGACGCCCTGGACTCCAACAACATGATTGTATTTGCATGCAAAGGGCAACTGCTGGACATGTCGGATCAAGCCGTCATGAACAAGCTGAAAGAGCTGGAGCCTCGCCATGCGCTAATGCTGCGCATGACCGCACAAAACATATTTCGGCAGCGCAGAAATGATAAATTGATCGCAGCGCTACGCCACTCCGCTGAACAACTGCGCGGAAACTAAGCATCAGGATGCCAGGTTGTGACACTACATGACTAACTCTAATCCCAATCTCTTCGAACTGCTGCTCCATCAAAGTGGAGGAAAGCCCTTCGTCTTCGACAATGACGATATGCGCTCGCTGCATTTCGACGAAAAATATATACAAAGCGCAATGTCGATTTCTGCGCCGGACAAGCTGTTGCTGAGTTATACGCGGGCGATGATGGGCTTCCTGTTATTTCAGGCGGAGCCAAAACACATCTTGATGGTCGGGTTGGGCGGTGGATCGCTGGCCAAGTATTGTTATCGATACTTACCGTCAACCCGCATCACCGTGCTGGAGCTGAACGCCGAAGTCATTGCGCTGCGCGACGAATTCATGATTCCAGCCGATGACCAGCGCCTGCAAATCATCCACGCAGACGCCGCGACATATATGCAAGCCCGGCAGGAAAATATCGCTGATGTCATTATGCTGGATGGCTTTTCTGCCGATGGCGCGGCCCCTGAGTTGAGCACCAGCGGTTTCTATGCCGCCTGCCTGCGCAGCCTCGTTCCGCAAGGCGTCCTGGTGTCCAATTTATGGGACCATCCAACTTCCCTGGTTCCTGCCATTGTCCACGCGACGCTGGATACGGAGTGGCGTATATGGTGGTGCCGGACCGATGACAGCCACAACTATGTCGCCTTTTTCGTTAAAGGAAATGATCCAGGCATATTTCGGCCGGCGGTGCTCAATCGCGCCCGGAAACTGGATCAGCGCTTCGATCTACAGCTATCGGAACTGGCCCCTTCTTTCCAGCTGGCCAATCAATTTTGAATTGAAATGGATTCTCGGCGGGCTTCTATGTACGTTTCTGCGTATGCTTCTACGTATGCTTCTACGTATGCTTCTGCGTATGCTTTTGCGTATGTTTCCGGCGCAATCGCTGCACCAGCCTGTCCATATACAAATAAACGACCGGTGTCGTGTACAAGGTCAGCACCTGGGACAGCAATAGTCCGCCGACCATGGCAATCCCCAGCGGCCGCCGCAGCTCGGATCCGGCGCCTGCGCCCAGGGCGAGCGGTAATGCGCCCAGCAACGCCACCATGGTAGTCATCATGATCGGCCTGAAACGGAGCAGGCAAGCCCGATAGATCGCATCTTCGGGCGACAGGCCGCCGTTTTCCTCAACGATAGCAACGTCAACCATCATGATCCCGTTCTTCTTGACGATACCTATCAACAGCATGATGCCGATCAGCGCCACTAGGGAGAAGTCGTAATGCAACAATATCAATGCAAGCAAACCGCCGATCCCGGCGGAAGGCAGGGTCGACATGATCGTGATCGGGTGGATAAAGCTTTCATACAGCATCCCGAGAACTATGAAAATTGCCAGCAATGCAGCCAGGATCAGGAAGGGTTGATTTGCCAGGGATTCTTGAAAGGCTTGCGCACTGCCGGCAAAAATCGAGGTCAGGCCGGCAGGTTTTGCGATCGAACGCTCTTTCGCATTAATCGCGTCAATTGCATCGCCAAGCGCTTGCCCCGGCGCCAGGTTAAACGACAAGGTTGATGCGGGAAACTGACCATCATGATTGACCGTCAGCGGCGCCGATGAACGCACGAACTTGCTGATCGCGCTCAGCAACACCGGCACGCCGCTGGTTGAGGGCACGTAAATGCGGGCAAGCGCGCTTTCGTCGAGCTGGAATCCGGGATCGACTTCCAGGATAACCCGGTACACATTGACCTGGGTGTAAAAACTCGCCACCTGGCGCTGGCCAAAGGCGTCATACAAAGTATCGTCCACGGCTTGGGTGTTGACACCCAGGCGCGCCATCGCTTCTCTATCCAAAACGATTTGCAGGCGCGGCGCCGTCGGCTCGGTATCGCCTTCAACGTCGCGAATCTGCGGAATCGTGCGTAGCGCCGCCAGCATGCGCGGCGTCCATAACTGTAATTCGGCGAGATTGGCATCGCGCAGCGTGTACTGGAATTGCGTTTTACTGACGCGCGCGCCAATCTGCAAATCCTGGCGGGCTTGCATATGCAGCGTGATTTCCGGAATATTCTTGACGCGCTTGCTGATGCGATCTATGACTTCATATACCGACGCCTGGCGTAGCTCAAAAGGCTTCAGATCGATCAACAGCCGTCCCACATTCAGAGAAGGATCGCCCTCGATCCAGAAGTAGACGTTTTGGATATCCGGGTCTTGCCTGACCACGCTCGCCAGCGATTGCATCTGGCGCAGCATCGCAGGGTAAGAGATATCCGGCGACGCTTCGGTAACGCCGGCGATCAGTCCGTTATCCTGCTGCGGGAAAAACCCCTTTGGAATGTACACATAGATTCCAAGCGTTACCACCAGCGTCGCCAGCATCACGCCTAGCGTCAGGGGCTGGTGCCGCAGCACCGACCGCAAACCGCTGGCATAAGCCTGCCGCATGCGCTCAAGGAAATGCTCGCAACGCAGATGAAACCAGCCGCTGCGGTGGGCCGCCTGAACCGTCAGGAAGCGCGCGCACAGCACCGGGGTCAGCGTCAGGGAAACCACGCCGGAAATGAGAATGGCGATTGCCGCGGTGTCGGCAAATTCGCGGAACAGGCGGCCCACCACGCCACCCATGAACAACAGCGGTATGAATACCGCCACCAGCGAGATCGTCATTGAAAAAATCGTGAAGCCGATTTCACGCGACCCTGTAAACGCGGCCTCCTGCGGCTCCATGCCCTCTTCAATGTGCCGCAGAATATTTTCCAGCATCACGATTGCATCGTCCACCACAAACCCGATGGAAATGGTGAGCGCCATCAGAGAAACGTTGTCCAGCGTGTAGCCGAGCCCGTACATTGCGGCCATGGTGCCGAACAACGATAGCGGGATGACAATCGCGGGGATCAAGGTTGCACGAATGCTTCCCAGGAAGATATAAACGACGAATACCACCAGCAGGCAAGTCAGGAACAGCGTGAACTGGACGTCGCTGACGGACGAACGTATGGTCTGGGTACGATCACCCAACAGCACGAGATGCACTGAAGGCGGGAGATTGCGCTCAAGCGTAGGCAAAGCTTCTTTTATTTTTGCAACGGTGGCATTGACGTTGAATCCTATCTGCTTGTGCACATCGATCATTACCGCTTGATGCTGGCCTAGCCACGCGCTCTGCTTGACATCTTCCACGCTGTTGACGACCACACCGGCGTCTCGCACCTTGACCGTAGCGCCGCTGCGGGAAGCCAATGCAATGGCGCCATATTCAGCCGACCCGCTGAGCTGGTCGTTCGTGTCCAGCGTGATCGACTGACGCGCGCCATTCAAGGTACCTTTCGGGCCGTTGGCTGTCGCTTCGGCAATCCGTTGACGCACATCTTCCAGCGTCAGGCCCATCGTCGCAATCTGGTTCGGATTCATTTGGATCCGCACCGCGGGTTTCTGGCGGCCGTGATAATCGATCGCCCCTACCCCGCGCACACGCGCAATCTCAGGTGTCAGGAAGTTCTCGACATAATCGTCTACCTGGCCGATCGGCATGTTGTCGGCATAGACGGCAATCGTCATCAGCAACGCGTCTGACGGATTCTTCTTTTCGAAAGTCGGCGGGTGCGGGAGATTTTTGGGCAGGTCGCCAAGCGCCGCATTAATGGCGCTTTGCACGTCCAGCGCCGCTGCATCCACGCTGCGTGCCAGATCGAACTGCACGCTGATCGAGCTGGCGCCGAGCGAACTGGTGGAAGTCAAGGAGGTGACGCCAGGCAGAATCGCCAGCGCTCGCTCTAGCGGTGAAGTAATCGAGGAGGCGACGGTTTCCGCGCTGGCGCCAGGCAAGTCGGTATTGACTGAAATCGTTGGAATATCAACCTGGGGAACGCCGGCTATCGGCAATTGCGTATAGCTGGCGACACCGATGAACAGAAGCCCGATCATCAGCAGGAATGTGGCTACCGGGCGCCGGATAAACCATGCGGAAAGGTTCAAGGTCTGAATCCGGTTAGCGTGAAAGTACTTTGTCTGTCGCAGGTTGGATCTGCGAATGGAACGCAACCGCCGGCGCCATCGCGTCCTTGACATCAACCCGCGCGCCTGCCTGAAGCTGGAACTGGCCTTCCACAACGACGCGTTCGCCATCGGCCAGTCCGGCGAGAATCACCGTACGGCTATCTGATACCGGCCCGATCGTAACCTCTCTGGATTCGGCGATATTTTTTTGCGTGACGACATACACGAACGGATGTTGCGCTCCCACCTGGATCGCCGTAGAAGGAACCGATATCACATTCGGCAAATCGTTCAGCACCACACGTATGGAGGTGAATGCGCCCGGCCACAGGTTTCTCTGCTCATTCTTGAAAGTTGCCTTGCAGCGGATGGTGCCGGTTGCGACATCGATCTGGCTTTCGATCAGCGTCAGCTCGCCTTCATCCAATACTGCCTTGCCATCTGCCGCCAGCGCCTGGACGTGCAATAGCTGATGCTCCTGCTGCTGGCGCAAGACAGGAAGCAAAACCTGAGGCAGCGAGAACACCATGGCTATCGGTTGAATCTGGCTGACAATGACGAGCCCGTTTGCATCATTCGCGTGGACCAGATTACCTGCATCCACCAGTCTGGCGCCCAAACGGCCATCGATCGGCGCTCGGATCGTGGTGTAACCCAGTTGTAGCTGAGCCATGTCGATCTGCGCCTGGTCACCGTTAAGGGTTGCACGCTGTTGTTCCAGGAGCGCGCGCGTCGTGTCGAGAATTTGCGTCGTGCCGGAGTCGCGCTGCGCCAGGAATTCGTAGCGTTCCAGATCGCGCTTGGTGTTGGCAAATTGCGCACTGTCTTTTTGCTTCTGGGCCTGGGCGGCATGTAGTTGCACTTCAAACGGTTGCCGGTCAAGCTCGACCAGTACGTCCCCACGTTTGACGTTACTACCTTCCTGGAACGGCACTTTAGTGATCTGGGCGTCAACCCGCGCATGGACGACAACGGTATTGAGTGCCTGGACCGTGGCGGCGCTGTCCAGATAACTGCGCACGTTTTTCCGCTCTGCCAGCGCAATTTTGACTGGGAATGCTTTTTCCGCGCCGTCTGTCTTTTTGCCGGTCTGTCCAAACAATCCCAAATGGGCGCCGGCGATGTACAAACCTGCTGCGACGATTACTGCGCCGCCCAGCCACCATGATTTTGCCAGTTTCATGCTTTATCTTTTTGATATAGGAGACGAGCGCGCACAACTCTGCGCGATAGCGAAGTTATCAGGCAATACTTAGCCAATACTTAGCCCCTGAAACCTGTTGCAGCACCACCGCACTCAAATTTTCGCCGTAATGATCCGGTAACAAAACAAGCCGATATTGCCCGTACTAGCGCGGTCTCTTGAGCTACATCGCAGCGACTGGGTACGGGATAGAAAAACAGAAACGCCAACCCTCGATTGTTATCGGAAAGTCAAAATACCATGAGAATCCTGCAAATGAATTCCGCTCTTGTCACTGTGCTCGCCTTATCGTTGGCGGCCTGCGGCGGTAGTGGAGATAACTCTCTGACATCTGGAACCATTCCGGCAACGCCGGCGTCGGCGCCCGTAGCAAATACCGCAACAGCAACGGGCTTTTCGCTTTCCGTTTTTGCCAAAGGTCCCGCCGCTACCAGCAAGCCGGATTCAATTATCCAATTTGGCAGCAGCGTATACATTGGTTATCAAAATGCTGGTGAGGTCAAAGACGGATCGGTCCCTGGCGTTACCAATGCGGTTGTTCAATATGATTTAAAGGGCAATCCGGTAAAGACTTATACGGTGCCAGGCCACGTCGACGGCCTGATGGCCCGTAAGGATACGAATGCATTGTGGGCGCTGGCAAACGAGGATGGCAATCCGCTATTGACCATAATCGACCTGGCCTCCGGCGCACAGAAAACCTATTCCGCAACCGTCAACCCGACAGCACATGGCGGCGGCTTTGACGATATGCAGCTTATCAACGGTGTTGTCTACGTCAGCGCCTCGGCGCCGACGACCGCAGGCACGCCGGCGCCAACCGTTGTTTCTCTTACATTGAATGCCAACGGCACCACATTTGACGTCGCCCCGGTGCTGGCAGGTAACGCCAAGGCAACCGATATCACCCCGTCCGTCGGCGGCGCCGCCAATCCGACTTACGGCGCGCTGGTTCCACTAGTGCTTACGGATCCGGATTCTTTGGAGACGGACCCGTCGGGCAATCTTGTACTCGATAGCCAGGCCGACGGAAAACTGGTCTTCATCAACAATCCTGGACCAGCTCAAACAGTGAGCGTGTTGTCGCTGACGTTATATAACGACAAAGACGGCCCGACGGAACTGGTAGATGACACCCGCTTCGTTCCTGCAGCGGGCAGCAACGGCGCTACTTTCATGCTTTTTACCGATTCCGCAAATACGACTTATCGAGTCGATGCGCCGTTTAAAAAAGGCGATGCGTATAGTGCAGGCCAAGGTCAAGTCATGCAGCTGGATAAAACCACCGGACATCTGACGCCAGTCGTTGTTGGAATTGGGGTTGCATCGGCGCTTCAGGATCCGCACGGCATTGCATTTATCACACCCTAACTGTCACGCCTCAATCTTTGACCGTCAATTAAAGTTGCGTGTCGCAAGCATATTACCTATATTGGCAATATCGGTTGCGAAACGCAACTTAATTGAGGGTGTCATGGACTACTTCAACTTCCCGGTCAAACCCAGAGAACATACGATTCTCGAATTACGCGAACTCTCTCGGAAGCTGGTGCGCGAGCTCGGTTTCATGCGGCCGTCTTTGGCGGATAGCGACCTCGCGCCATCGG
>FTFY01001117.1_pt1 | contig 15282 bp, 12 predicted proteins | sample 1640561 | NCBI WGS metagenome assembly FTFY01 (sample SAMEA3914789, study PRJEB12502) | metagenome | biome: forest; material: soil | place: Canada | collected 2011-07-03 | depth 0.3 m | reverse complement strand
TCACAGGCGGACACACATGAACAACTACATGCCCACCCTGCTCCGCGTGCGGCCGGAACTCAGATAATCCGCGATCGAATCCTGGGTAACTTCGCCCAGGTAGCTATTGTCCTGGTCGATGACAGGCATCCAGCTGGTGCTGTGCTTGTACATTTTAGATAGCACCACGCGCAGGTTCTCGTCCGGCGCAGCACTCACGGGAAACGGCTTCATTTTATCGATGCAAGCGCCCTGCGCGCCACGCGCGTCGCGCCTTGCCACATAGCCAAGCGCATGATTGTCCGCATTGATGACCGTGACGTAACGGTAGTCTTGTTCATCCATCACGCCATATGCGGTCGCCATGCTGGCGTCTTCCCGCACCGTCGCAGAGTCGGCGGCAGCATCGCCGGCACGTACCAGCAACAAGCGTTTCAAGGTAGCGTCCTGGCCGACGAAAGAGGCGACGAATTCATCCTTCGGACGTGCCAGAAGAGTATCCGGATGATCCACCTGCACCAGTTTTCCGGCGCGGAAAATCGCGATCTTGTCGCCCAGCTTGATCGCCTCGTCGATATCGTGGCTGACCATGATGACGGTCTTGTTCAGCTGGCGTTGCATCTGGAAGAATTCATTCTGGATCGATTCACGATTGATCGGATCGACCGCACCGAACGGTTCATCCATCAACAGCACCGGCGGATCTGCCGCCAGCGCCCGGATCACGCCGATGCGCTGCTGCTGGCCGCCAGACATTTCGCGCGGATAGCGCGTCAGAAAACGCTTGGGATCGAGCGCCACCATCGCCATCAATTCGGTAGCGCGTTCATGGCAACGTTTCTTGTCCCAGCCAAGCAGGCGCGGCACCACGGTGATATTTTCTTCAATGGTCATGTTGGGAAACAAACCCACTTGCTGGATCACATAGCCGATTTTCCGGCGCAAGCTGACTTCATCGAGGTCGCTGGTATCTTCGCCGTTCAAGAGCACCCGGCCGGAAGTCGGTGCAATCAAGCGGTTGATCATTTTCAGCGTGGTGGTTTTACCGCAGCCTGAAGGTCCCAGGAATACGCAGATTTCGCCTTCGGCAACCGTCAGGTTAACCTCGTCCACGGCTTTAACTTTGCTACCGTCTTTTTGAGTGAATACTTTACTGAGCTGGTCGAGTTGGATCATGATTTTTGCATTCCTTTCGGTGTAAGCAGCCGCTGCAGGACTTGCAGCAGCAGATCGGCGACAATCGCCAGCAAGCTGATCAGTACCGCGCCGACTACTAGTTTTTGCATATTACTTTGGCTGATGGCGTGCAGGATCAAGACGCCCAGACCGCCTGCGCCGATAATCGCTGCCACGGCCATCACGCCGATATTCATCACCACGGCGGTGCGGACGCCGCCGAGGATGACCGGTACCGACAAAGGCAAATCGACCAGCCGCAGCCGCTGCCAGAAGGTCATGCCGATGCCGATGCCGGCTTCCTTGATGTTGTGGTCGATGCCATCCAGCGCCAGATAGGTGTTGCGCATGATCGGCAACAACGAGTACAGGAATACCGCCGTAATCGCAGGCAGCGGCCCGAGTCCCTGGCCGAAGCGGGAAAACAACGGAATCATCAAACCGAACAAGGCGATCGACGGCAGCGTCAGGATCACGGTAGCCAGGCCCATCATCGGGCTGGCCAGCCAGCGATGGCGGATCATCACAATCCCCAACGGCACGCCGATCAAAATGGCCAGGCCGACGGCAACGCCTACCAGCATCAGATGCTGGATGGTGAGATGCAGGATTTCGGGCCAGGCGCTTAGTAAATAATTAAACAATGTCATGTTGCATCCTCATCCTTAGATCAAGCCTTCGGCGCGCAGAAAATCCGCGGCAACCTGCGCTATCGGCAACTGATCGATATCGACCTTTTTATTCATCTCGGTCATCTTGGCGGTATCGATCTTGGCTGACAGCGCGTTCAGCTGTTCGGCGAGCTGCGGGTTGGCGTCCAGGATTTCCTTGCGCACCACCGGCACCGCACTGTAAAAGGGGAAGAAACCTTTGTTATCCTGCAGCAGCTTCAGATTGAAGCCCTGGACCCGGCCGTCTGAAGAATAGGTCAGCCCGACATTCAGCTGGTCGTTGTGCAAGGCGGTGTACACCAGGCCCGGATCCATTTGCTTGACCTCGCTTCGGTCCAGATTGAAGCCATACAGCGCTTGCAGCGGCGCCAGGCCGTCGGCGCGCGAAGCAAATTCAAAATCGACCCCCATCAGATATTTTTTATCGGGATCTTGCTGCCGCGCCTGGTTAATCCTGTTTGCCAGGTCTTCGATGGTATTCAAACCCTCTTCATCGGCGCGCTTCCGCGGCACAGCCAGCGCATAGGTATTGTTCAATGCAGACGGATTCAGCCAGACCAGGTTCTTGGGCGCATCCAGTGCCTTGACCCTTTGATAGGATTGATCCTGGTCCAGCTTCTCATCTATCTTGTTGTACACAATCAAGGCGGTGCCGGTGTAATCCCAGACGATATCGATTTGCCCGCTTTCCAGCGCCTGCCGCATGATGGTGGTGCCGAGGCCGTTCTTCAGATCGGTGGTATATCCCTTGGCGTTCAGGTATTGCTGCGTCATGGACGACAGAATCAATTGCTCGGTAAAGTTCTTGCCGCCGACCACCAGATTGGCGGCACTAGCATGCGCCATGCCGAACAGGCCAAGCGTGAAGAGCAGCAATGCAGCAATACGTGGATTAATGCCTGGATTAACGCTTCGATTAACGCGTTGATTAATACCTCGATTATTCATATGTGTTCCCTTTTCAGAATAGGCAGGCATCAGCGCAACAGCCCGCGTTTGCTCAGGTAGGTATTGCTGCCCAGCGAGACGATCGCATCCAGCATCAACGCCAGCACCGCGGTGGCGGTGGCGCCCAGCAGCAGTTGCCCGTGGTTGTTCAGGTAGATGCCTGGAAAGATCAGCCCGCCCAGGCTTTCGCCGCCAATCAGGATCGACAACGGCGCGGTGCCGACAATGATCGCCAATGCGGTGCGCACACCGCCGACGATGATTGGCAAGGCATTCGGCAGTTCGACCCGAAACAACACCTGCAGCGGCTTCATGCCGATGCCCCTGGCCGCCTCCTTCATCGACGGCGAGACCTGCTTCAAACCTTCATAGGTATTGCGCACGATAGGCAGCAGCGCTGCCAGCCACAAGGCGATGATGGCCGGCTTGTCGCCGATGCCGAACACGGCCAGCGCCAGCGCCAGCACTGCCATGGAGGGGATGGTGTTGCCGATATTGAAGATTTGCATCCACTTTTCGGCGTGCCGCGCGAAATATGGCCGGCTCAGCAGGATGCCGGCAGGAATGCCGCACAGCAGCGCCAGCGACATCGACCAGCCGACCAGGAGCAGGTGACGGCCGGTGTAATAAATCAGGTCGCCCTGATATTGATGAATAACCGCGGGGCCGATCGACCAGCCAATGGCGGCCACGACCAGCGTGGTTATGGCTGCGCCAACCATGGCGTTGCGATAGCGATTCGTCATGCTTACTCCCTTGCATATGCAGCGGCGGCACGGAACCGCATAGGCGTAGCCGGAACCTGTCAGCGCGACATACAACTTCAATTTTTTTATGATCTCGTCCGGTCTTCCCGCAGGGAGGACATTGAACAAGCCGACTACCGCATGGGGCGGCAAAGAATGCGAGAACTTTCTCGACTTTGATGAAACTCCGGCGTTGCCGAAGCGTGAGACAACCCGCTGACGCGAGTCACGAAACCCAAAAATGTGCCGTTGAGGCAGCACCATGTTGTTGAGAGTCTGCCATTATAGCCAACTTCCTTGATGACGTCCAGTAATGAGATTATAGAAAGCTATTACCGGAATGTCTTAAGGCAGCGATAACACAAGATTTGTCCGATGAATATCGGAGAAATATGATTTTTATAACAATAAAACTTGGGAAAATTGAGAGCGAGAACAACTTGACGAAAACGCCGCCATGGCTGGCCAGCCATGGCGGCGCCCTCGGGAGGGAAATAACTTACTTAGAACGCCTTGCGCAAATTAGTCCTTGAGTTTTTTAGCCCGCGCCTGGACATCGATCAGGTTCCCCTTCACCGCCGCGGTTAAACGCGTGCCGTAAGCAGTGTCCGCTTTATAAAAATGACTGAGCATGATTTGCTTGATTTCCGGATTGCTGACTTTACCCAAATCGCCGGCAAGATTACCAATCAGGTTCTCTTGCTCTTGTTTCGAGAGCGAACGATAGAATTCGCCAGCCTGGCTGAAATTATCGGTTTTGGCGATACGCGCTTGCTGCGTCGCGCCACTCAACGGTGTCTGCACTGCCTTGAACTGCGCATCGTCAGTGAAACTGCCAGCTTGGCGCGACGGTTGGTAATTGACATCGCCCATAGGATTACTGGCGCTGCCCTGCCCGTCAGAATTGTAGTTATTTATTTTCACCATTGGCCGATTAACCGGCAAATGCTGGTTGTTCGCGCCAAGGCGGTGAAGCTGGGTATCGGCGTATGAAAATAAACGCCCTTGCAACATGCGGTCCTCCGACGGCTCGATGCCGGGCACCAGATGCGATGGCGCCATAGCGACCGATTCCGTAGCTTCAAAGAAATTGTCCGGCACTTTGTTCAAGGTCATGGTGCCGATTTTTGTTTCGGCGATGCCGGGCCATATTTTTGTAGCGTCCAAAGGATCGAAAGCAAATTTATTCAGATCTTCAGGCTTCAACACTTGCACGTACAAATCCCATTTTGGAAACTCTCCGCGCTTGATCGCGTCGTACAGATCGTTGGTCAGGTTATTGAAATCGTCTGCCTGCGTTTTCGCAGCTTCTGCACGTGAGAGATTTTTTTCACCTTGCAAGCTCTTCCAGTGGAATTTGACATAGCTGACTTGATTCTGCGCATTGACCATCTTGTATGCGTGCACGCCATTACCATCCATCATCCGATAGGACGCAGGCGTACCAAGGTCGGAATACACACGCGTCAGCATGTTGGTGCTTTCCGGCTGATGACTGAAAAAATCGAAAACACGGTTCGGATCTTGCACATTGGTGACCGGTGACGGCTTTAATGAATGCACCATGTCCGGGAACTTGATCGCATCGCGGATAAAGAAAACCGGCAAGTTATTACCAACCAAATCCCAATTGCCTTGATCGGTATAAAACTTGGTGGCAAAGCCGCGTGGATCGCGTAACGTTTCTGGCGAGCCCTTACCGTGAATGACCGTAGAAAAACGTACGAACACCGGTGTTTTTTTGCCTGCTACGGCAAACAGGCTCGCACGCGTCAAATCAGAAAAACTCCCGGCAGACACAAACTCGCCGGCGGCGCCGGTACCACGCGCATGAACAACGCGCTCCGGGATACGCTCGCGGTCAAAACGCTGCAGTTTCTCAATCAGGTGATGGTCTTGCAGCAAGCCCGGTCCATTGGGACCCGCCGTTTGCGAATTCTGGTTGTCGCCGACAGGCGAGCCATTGTCGCGAGTTAAAGTCTGGGCACCAACACCTGATGCCAGCAACGCCCCCAAGCCCAGCATCGCTACGCGTGAAAACGGAACCCGTTTAGAAATATTCATAATCTACCTCTATATATTTTTTGCCATATGCGCGTATGTGCGTATGCGCGGGCCGATTATGAGGTTCCGCCAGATGTTTTCATATTGATAATTTTCTATTACTGCGATAGCAAAATATTATCAATAAAGCATTAGTACATTTGTAATATTAAACAACATTCAATGACTAAAAAGACGGCAAAAAAGACGGGGAGGAGTTGGTGTCCGAAAACACGAGTACTACTTGTCAAAGACGCTGCCACGGCTGGCTAACCGTGGCGGCGCCCTCGGGAGGGAGATAAGCTTAGAGCGCCTTGCGCAACTTGCTGGCGGCCGCAGCCAGTGCGGTAATACGCGCCCAGTCGCCAGACTTCAATAGTTCTTTAGGCGTCAGCCAGGAGCCGCCGACGCAAGCAACGTTTTTGCAGGCCAGGAATTCCGGCGCGCTATCCAGCGAAATGCCGCCAGTCGGGCAAAAGGTTACGTCGCCCAAAGGACCGGCAATCGCATTCAACATACCGATACCGCCCGCCGGCACTGCCGGGAACAGCTTCAACTGGCGGAAACCGGCTTCGCGCGCAGCCATTACTTCGGATGGCGTCATCACGCCCGGCAGCAAAGGCAGGCCGCTAGACTTGGCGGCAGCGATCAACGCTGGCGTCAACCCTGGCGAAACGCCGAACACTGCACCCGCATCGCGGGCAGCAACGAATTCATCCGCCTGGGTCAAGGTGCCGACGCCGACAATCGCGCCAGGCACTTGCTCGGCGATGGCCCTGATTGCCGGCAAACCATGCACCGTGCGCAAAGTCACTTCAAGTACCCGAATCCCGCCAGCGACCAAGGCTTTGGCCAGAGGAACCGCATGTTCGATATCGTCGATCGCAATCACCGGAATCACCGGCGATGCACGCATGATGTCTAACAGTTCGTTGCCATAAAGGAGATTTGTGGATGTCATATCGTTGCTTTCTGTGGTTGTTCAGAATGATCGGCGGATTCGGTGCCATGCAAAACAGGCGGCAAGCCAAAGCTGGTGGCGCCCTCTTCAGCCGCGCTGACCGTGTTGCGGAACATCGCAAACAGCTCGCGGCCCATGCCGACGTGATTGGCAGACAAATCGGTCACCAATGGCTGGCGCTGCGCCCATTCTTCGGCAGGCACCAGGGCTTCCAGTATACCCTGCTCGGCATCCATGCGGATCATGTCGCCAGTCCGCACCAGAGCCAGCGGACCGCCGGCCAGGACTTCCGGCGTCACGTGGATTGCCGCCGGCACCTTGCCTGAGGCGCCCGACATGCGGCCATCCGTAACCAGAGCCACATGGCGGCCGGCATCCTGCAAAATGCCCAGAGCTGGCGTCAAGGCGTGCAATTCCGGCATGCCGTTGGCACGCGGGCCCTGATGACTCAATACCGCGACAAAATCGCGATCCAGTTCGCCGGCGCGGAAGGCTTTCATGAACGCTTCTTGCGAATGGAACACAACCGCTGGCGCCTGCACTACCCAATGCTCTTTCTTCACTGCGGAAATCTTGATGACTGAACGCCCCAGGTTGCCGGTCAGCAGGCGCAAGCCGCCGTCGGCAGAAAATGGCGCGGTCGCAGTCCGCAATACCGAGTCATCACCGCTCAATGCCGGCGCCGGCTTGAACACGACCGACCCGCCTTCAAGGAATGGCTCGGCGCAATGCGCGCGCAGGCTGTCGCCGAGGATGGTTTTGACATCTTCATGCATCAGGCCGGCATCCAGCAATTCACGAATCACGAAACCGGTACCGCCGGCGGCGTGGAAATGATTGACGTCGGCATCGCCATTCGGATAAATCCGGGTCACCAGCGGGACGACTGCCGACAGCGCGTCGAAATCGTTCCAGTCGATGACAATCCCGGCGGCCTTGGCAATCGCCACCAGATGCAGGGTGTGGTTGGTAGAACCGCCGGTCGCCAGCAACGTGACGATGGCGTTGACGATGCTTTTCTCGCTAACCACATGGCCAACCGGCAGGTACTGATTGCCACGATCGGTTATCTTCAAAGCCTGGCGCGCCGCTTCGGCGGTCAGTGCGTCCCGCAGCGGAGTATTCGGCGTGATGAATGCAGAGCCTGGCAGATGCAAGCCGAGCGCTTCCATCAACATCTGGTTGCTGTTGGCGGTGCCGTAGAAAGTACAGGTGCCGGCGCTGTGATATGACTGCGATTCCGCTTCCAGCAATTCGGCGCGGCCGATTTTTCCTTCAGCGTAGAGTTGGCGAATCTTCACCTTCTCTTTGTTGCTCATGCCGCTGGTCATCGGTCCGCCGGGGATGAACACGGCTGGCAAATGGCCGAAATGCAAGGCGCCGATCAACAGTCCCGGCACGATCTTGTCGCAGATGCCGAGATACACCGCGGCGTCGAACATGTTGTGCGACAGCGCAATCGCCGTCGCCATCGCGATCGCATCGCGCGAGAACAAGGACAATTCCATCCCTGGCTGGCCTTGTGTCACACCGTCGCACATCGCTGGCGTACCGCCGGCAAACTGGGCTACACCGCCGGCGGCGTGGACCGCATCCTTGATAATTTGCGGAAAGCGCTCGAACGGTTGATGTGCAGACAACATGTCGTTATACGACGACACGATCGCAATTGATGAACTTTTATCCTGTTTCAGCCTCAACTTGTCATTGGTTGGAAACGCGGCAAAGCCGTGTGCAAGATTGGTACATGACAGCGCTCCACGCTGCACATCCTGGCGGCGCGCATGCTCCAGGCGCGCCAGATAGGCGCTGCGATAAGGCTGGCTGCGGGCAACGATACGTTCGGTGACTTTGGCGACGCTGGCTTGAACAGACATGATTGGATCCTTGAAACAGTAGAGATTTGAAATTTTACTACAAAATAATGCAGCAACGCTAACTCACCATCCTTTTTATCATCATCGCCTGCGCATAACTGTATTTTTGAAGCAGGCGCGCCCTACACAGGCAACTGCACTATTAGCCATACGATAAACTATCACGATTGCCTGGAGAAAACGGCTGACCACGTGGCTGCGAGAAAGTGCCAAACAACTCCAGACAGGTATATTACAAAATAATTTGTAGTGAAATTACCAGCAACGTTGTATAGTCGTATAAATTCCCGACCTACAATAAAGACTCCGGATATGCCACAACCAGCGCTTAATACTACCGCCAGCTTCCAAGCCTTGCATGCACATTACGCAGCAGTCAAAGATTTATCGTTGCGCGAACTGTTTGCCGCTCCGTCTTCCCCACCCGCCTCGTCGCGCTTTGAACAATTCTCGCTCAAGGCGGCTGGCTTATTCCTGGATTATGCAAAAAACAATGTAACGTCGGAGACCATGGCGCATTTGTTTGCCCTGGCCCGCGAACGCAAGGTCGAAACACAACGCCAGGCGATGTTTGCCGGCGCAAAAATCAATACCACCGAACACCGTGCGGTACTACACACAGCCCTGCGCGCACCGCGCTTGCCGGCGCTGGAACTCGACGGCCAGCACATCAGCGCCGACGTGCACGCCGTCCTGCAGAGAATTCAGACATTCACCACCGCACTACGTTCCGGAGCATGGCTGGGATATAGCGGCAAGCCGATCACGGATATCGTCAATATCGGCATTGGCGGCTCCGATCTCGGCCCCAAAATGGTATGCCAGGCGCTGCGTCCCTATCAACGGCCCGATCTGCATCTGCACTTCGTCTCCAACGTCGATGGCGACGATCTTGATGCCGTGCTGCAGCAAGTCGATCCGCAAACCACGCTCTTCGTAATTGCCTCGAAAACCTTCACAACAGCAGAAACCATGATGAACGCGCACTCGGCGCGCAACTGGTTTTTGCAGAATGCGGCCGGCGCGCAAGAGTCCGATCTGCGCAAGCACTTCGTTGCGGTCTCCACCAATGTCGAGGGTGTCACAGCGTTCGGCATCGATGCCGCCAATATGTTCCCGTTCTGGGATTGGGTCGGCGGCCGTTATTCGGTGTGGTCGTCGATTGGCCTGTCGGTAGCGCTGGCGGTCGGCTTCGACCAGTTCAGCGAATTCCTGGCCGGCGCACATGCCATGGACCAGCACTTCCAAAGCGCGCCGCTGGAACAGAACATGCCGGTGATCCTGGCGTTGCTGGGCGTCTGGTACCGCAATTTCTTCGATTACCGCTCCGTCTCGATTGCACCTTACCACCAGGATCTGGGAAATTTCCCCTCCTATCTGCAGCAACTGGAAATGGAAAGCAACGGCAAGCGCGTCACCCTCGACGGCCATGCGGTCGATGCTGCCACCTGCCCGATTATCTGGGGCAATGTCGGCACTAACGGCCAGCACGCTTACTTCCAATTGCTGCATCAGGGCACTGACATTACGCCGGTCGATTTCATCGCAACGCTGAACGCCAGCAATCAGCTGCCCGGCCACCAAGCCGCCCTGCTGGCCAATTGTTTCGCCCAGTCGGAAGCGCTGATGCGCGGCAAGCATGCCGATGAAGTGCAAGCCGAAATGCAGGCCAAAGGCATGCCGCCGGAACAAATCGCCGCTTTGCTGCCGCATCGCACCTTCCCTGGCAATCGCCCTAGCAACACCATCTTGATGGAAGCACTGACTCCCGCCAACCTGGGTGCGCTGATCGCTTTGTACGAACATAAAGTATTCGTCCAGGGCGTAATCTGGGACGTCAACAGTTTCGATCAATGGGGCGTCGAGCTGGGCAAGGTTTTGGCAAGCAATATCTTGAACGAACTGACTGCTGCTCCTGCCCCGCAAGGTCACGACAGTTCGACCAACGGCTTGATTGCGATGGCGCGTACGGCATTGTCTTAATCAGGTTATATTTTCTTGGCAGGATGAAAATGTGCGATGCACATCCATCCTGCCTCCGTCTCTCATCTCACTAGCGGTAGTAATTTATAGGTCTCACTTATCATGGCTCTTGCAGAATTTGATTTGGCAATCTTTGGCGGCACCGGCGACCTGGCAATGCGTAAGCTGCTGCCGGCAATGTATGCGCGCGACCGCGCTAACGATCTTCCGCCGGATGCACGCATCCTGTGCATCGGACGGCATGACAGCAGCGACGAAGACTTCATCAAACACGTAGAGCGCGACGCCAAACCGCACGTCAGCAAGGAAAGCTTCGACACTACCGTCTGGCAGCGTTTTTGCAAGCGCATCAAGTACGTCGGCATGGACGCCACCGATGCAGCCTCCTATAAGGCCCTGGTCGAAGCCATGCGGCCCGACCACGCGATTACCAATGTGTTTTACCTGGCGACGCCGCCTAGCCTGTTCTCGAAAATCTGCAAGAATCTGGCTGCCAGCGGCCTCGCCACATCCAACTCGCGCGTGGTGCTGGAAAAACCGTTGGGCCGCGACCTCGCCAGCGCCAAGCAGATCAATGCCGAAGTCGGCCAGGTATTTGCCGAATCGCAGATTTTCCGTATCGATCACTATCTAGGTAAAGAGACTGTGCAAAACCTGCTGGCGCTACGCTTCGGCAATGTGTTGTTCGAGCCACTGTGGCGCCGCGAATGGATTTCCGACGTGCAGATCACCATCGCCGAGCAACTTGGCGTCGGCAATCGCATGGGCTACTACGAAACTTCGGGCGCCTTGCGTGACATGCTGCAAAATCACTTGCTGCAACTGTTATGTATCGTCGCCATGGAGCCGCCGGTATCGATTACTCCGGATGCTGTGCGTGATGAAAAACTCAAAGTACTGCGTTCGCTAAAGCGCTTCACGCCGACTTCGCTGGCGCACAATGTGGTGCGTGGACAGTACCGTTCCGGCCATGTCGAAGGCGTCGCCGTGCCGGGTTATCGCAAAGAGGCCGACGCCAATCCGCAGTCACGCACGGAAACCTTTGTGGCGCTGAAGGCTGAAGTCGATACCTGGCGCTGGGCTGGCGTACCGTTTTACCTGCGCACAGGTAAACGCATGGCCGATTCGCTGGCGGAGATCGTGATTCGCTTCAAGACCATTCCACATTCGATTTTCGCCCAGCCGAACAGCAGCTTCGAACCGAACTGCCTGGTAATACGCTTGCAGCCAGATGAAGGCCTGACCCTGAACCTGATGGCCAAGACCCCGGGCGACGGCATGCGCTTGAAACCGGTTGAGCTGGAACTGAATTTCCGCGAGAGCTTCAAATCGCCGCGCATGGAAGCCTATGAACGATTGCTGCTGGACGTCTTGCGCGGCCAGTTGACCTTGTTCATGCGCAGCGACGAACTGGAAGCGGCATGGGAATGGGTAGAACCGATCCTGGAATTCTGGGACCAGGAAGAAGACGATCCGATTCCTTACACCGCCGGCACCTGGGGCCCGGCAGCGGCCAGCGCCTTGATTGCACGCGACGGCTTGCAATGGCGTGAAGAATCGCTGCCAGAACTATAGTGTGGTATTTCGCAAATGATGAAACCACATAAGCGCCGCTTTTTCGCGCCAAGCGTCGTTGCAAATCCTCGCGATAGCACCACTATCGCTCCGGTTTGCGCCTAGCTTGACACAAAAAATCACCACTTCTGTGGCTCCCTCACTCACGAAACACCACACCGCAGGATCTCGAATGACAATGCTACTGGATGCGATCAAGACTCAGATCGACTTGCTGTCGAAGTCGGAGAAAAAAGTCGCGTTGACCATTCTCGACAATCCGCAACTGGCGCTGGCAGAAAACATCACCGCCCTGGCCAAGAACGCACAAGTATCGGAACCGACTGTTGTGCGGTTTTGCCGCGCCATCGGTTACGAGGGCTGGCATGATTTCAAGCTGAAACTGGCGCAAAGCCTGGCGGTGGCTTTGCCGGGCGCCAACGAAATGCTGGCGCAAGACGACATCGCTGCCGATCTGGTCAACAAGATTTGCAGCCGCTCGATTAACACCCTGCTCGATCTGCGCAACCATTTAAGCGCCGATGCGATCCAGCGCGCGCTGGATGTTTTGCTCAAGGCGAACAAGATCGAATTCTACGGCCAGGGCACTTCAGGTATCGTCGCCGCAGATGCACAGCATAAGTTTTTCCGCTCCGGCGTCCCCACCGTCGCCTACTCCGATCCGCATATCCACAGTATCGCAGCATCGCTGTTGCAGCCGGGCGACGCGGTGGTCGCCATCTCGCAGCGCGGCGGTAACGCGGCCTTGTTGCGCAGCGTCCAACTGGCGCGCAAAGGCGGCGCGGATATCATCGTGCTTGGCCCCAGCGGCACACCGCTGGCAGAACTGGCCACGGTATTGGTGCCGATCGACCTGAGTTTCAATACCGATCCCTACACGCCCATCTCGGCGCGCCTGGCGCATCTGGTGGTAATCGACATCCTGGCAGTCGGGCTGGCACTCAAGCGCGGCCCTGAATTCCGCAAGAAAATGCAGAACGCGCAGAAAGCCTTGCAGCAGTTCGACATGCAGTTCGATTCGTTTTTTCGCTGATTTTTTTGTTTTGTTAGTGGCGCGCTGCAAGCAGCCACGCACCTATAAAAATACCGACATGAGACCAACTTCTTCCCCAACCGACTATCGTGATCCCGAATTCCTGCGCGACCGGATGCGGCGTGACATCGCCTTCTTCCATCCGCACGCGATCGATCCCGCCGGTGGATTTTTCCATTACCTGAACGACGACGGCAGCGTCTACGATGGCGCCAGCCGGCATCTGGTCAACAGCAGCCGGATGGTATTTTGCTATGCCCTCGCCTGGCGCCTCGACGGCAAGGAAGAATATCGCATGGCAGCGCGGCATGGCTTGCGCTTTTTACAGGAACGGCATTGGCAGCCATCGTACGGCGGTTACGCCTGGGTGCTGGAAAACAATGTCGCTGTCGATCGCACCCAGCATTGCTATGGCCTGGCATTTGTACTGCTGGCGCATGCCCACGCGCTGCGCATCGGCATCGACGAAGCAGCCGCCGGTATCGGCGCCACCTTCGAATTGATGGAAAAATTGTTCTGGTCGGAAGCCGACGGCTTGTACGCCGACGAAGCGACACCCAATGGCCTTGTATCGCCTTACCGTGGACAGAACGCCAACATGCACAGCTGCGAGGCGTTGATCGCTGCATTTGAAGCCACCGGCGAAAAACGCTATCTGCATCGCGCTGAACTGCTGGCGCACAACATCACCGAGCGCCAGGCAGCGCTGGCCGACGGCTGGATCTGGGAGCATTACCACGCCGACTGGAGTGTCGACTGGGAATACAACCGCCACGACAGCAGTAATATGTTCCGCCCGTGGGGCTTCCAGCCCGGCCACATGACCGAGTGGTCGAAATTGCTGTTGCTGCTGGAGCGCCATCGCGCGCATTTGCAGGGTGACGCCGACTGGTTGCTGCCACGCGCCAGAGCACTGTTCGATGTCACCATGCCGGCCGCCTGGGATCAGGAATCCGGTGGCCTGGTATATGGACTGGCGCCCGACGGCAAGGTCTGCGACGGCGACAAGTACTTCTGGGTACAGGCAGAATCCTTAGCCGCCGCAGCGCTGCTGGCAGCACGCAGCGGCGACCAGGCTTATTGGGACAGCTACAACAAATTGTGGGAATACAGCAGCGCCCATTTGATCGATCAGGAACTCGGCGGCTGGTATCGCATCCTGCGGCAAGACAACCAACGCTACGGCCTGGAAAAACCGCCGCACGGCAAAACCGATTTCTACCACCCGATGGGCGCGTACCTGGAATCGCTGGCGGCCGTCGGCAGCCCGCTTGAATAAGTCACGCCCGAATAAATCCTACATATATTAAACATCGTTAAACATTGCCTGGATGCCGTCATGCCTGAAACAACCCAATCCGTCCGCCCGCTCCCTCAATTCATCAGCGCTGGCGAAGCACTCACCGATTTGATACGGGTCGGCGCCGACCAATGGCTAAGCAAGACCGGCGGCTCGACCTGGAATGTGGCCCGCGCCGCTGCCAGCCTGGGCGTTTCCTCCGCTTTCGCGGGCGCTATCAGCCAGGATTGGTTCGGCGATGAATTGTACGCAGCCAGCCAGGCCGCCGATCTCGATCTGCGCTTCCTGCAGCGCTCCGCGCGCTCGCCCCTGCTGGCCGTAGTGTATGAAACCACACCGCCACAATACAATTTCATCGGCGACAACAGTGCCGACCTCTCCTTCGATCCCGCTGCACTGCCTGGCGGCTGGCAACAGGCTGCGTCATGGGTGCACTTCGGCGGTATCAGCCTGACCCGTTCGCCGCTGGCAGAACGTCTGATCGAACTGGCCGAGGATCTGCATGGGCGCGGCGTAAAAATCAGCTACGACCCGAATTTCCGCAACGTGATGGACCAGCGTTACGATTCCGTGCTGAAAAAAATGGCGCAACTGGCCGACGTTATCAAAGTCTCGGATGAAGACCTGGCCGGCCTGTTCCGCACCGACGACACCGAGGCTGCCCTGGCAACGCTACGCGGCTTCAATCCTGATGCTACCGTGTTGCTGACCTTGGGTTCGCAAGGTGCGGCGATCCATGCCGGCGATCAGTATTGGCAAGTGGCGCCGCCGCTAATCACCGTGGTCGACACGGTAGGCGCCGGCGACGCCGGTATCGCCGGCCTGATCTTTTCGCTAATACAGGAAACCGCCGCCGCTGCAACGTCTACGTCAGTCTCATTCCCCCAGCCTGCGGCGCCGGACTGGCTGCAGCATCTGCGATTCTCCGTCGCCTGCGGCTCTGCCGCCTGCCTGAATGCCGGCGCCAAACCGCCGCAACTGGCACAAGTA
>FTFY01001169.1_pt1 | contig 15595 bp, 13 predicted proteins | sample 1640561 | NCBI WGS metagenome assembly FTFY01 (sample SAMEA3914789, study PRJEB12502) | metagenome | biome: forest; material: soil | place: Canada | collected 2011-07-03 | depth 0.3 m | reverse complement strand
TAATAGCGGGATTAATAGCGGAATTATCAGGCAAGACATACAACAAGCCGACCTTTGGCTTGCACGCAGCATCCTGGATTGCAAATATCCATTCCACACCACGATCAAATACAAATTTTTAGGCTCAACAGAAGCCGGTACAGCCGCTAAAGTTAAAGCATTAGCTTTTCTCTTGATGCTACCGGCCAGCGACACCCTAACCAAACTGCAAGCAACCATGTCTCCGGCAGACATACAAGCAGCGCAAGAAAAAATGGCGATGCTACGCCAGGCTGCCCTCGAATCAAAACAACAATATCCTGCACCGCCTTACCCGAGCCAACGATGACGCGCAAAATCCGGCCTTACCTTTTTTACGACACCACCACTTCGGTCTGTTCAACCTGCCTGCATCCGGTTGAAGCCAAGATCATTTTTAAAGATGACCATGTTTACATGGACAAGTGGTGTACTGCGCACGGCAGCGAACGCGTGCTGGTTAGCGATGATGTCGAGTATTACCGCTTGTGTCGCGAGGTGTTCGTCAAACATCCGGAAATGCCGCAAACGTTTAATACTAAAATGGAATACGGCTGTCCTTATGATTGCGGCCTATGCCCCGACCATATGCAGCATTCTTGCTTATCCATCGTTGAAATTACCGACAACTGCAATTTGAATTGCCCGGTTTGCTATGCCGAAAGCGGCACTCATCGGGAACAGCATAAGCCCTTGGCTGACGTCATCAAGATGCTTGATGCTGTCGTGGCCAATGAAGGCGAGGCCGATGTCATGCAATTGTCCGGTGGCGAACCCACTTTACATCCGCAATTCTGGGAAATCCTGGATGCCGCCAAAGCACGGCCGATCAAACATGTGATGGTTAACACCAACGGCATCGTGTTGGCGCAAGATCCTGAGTTTGTGCAACGTCTCGCAAGCTATGCGCCAGGATTAGAAGTGTATTTGCAATTCGATTCCATGCGCGCAGAAGTACATAAGGTATTGCGCGGCGCGGATTTAAGCCGCATCCGGTTACAAGCATTGAAAAACCTGAATGCGGCCGGCTTATCCACCACTTTGGTTGTGACGCTGAAAAAAGGTCTGAATGACGACGAGATTGGCGCCATTATCGATTTCGCCTTGACCCAGCCATGTGTCCGCGGCGTCACCTTGCAGCCGATTCAAGATGCCGGCCGCGTTGAAAATTACGACCCTCGCCTGCATCGCCTGACCGTTTCAGAAATACGTCGCAAGATCGCAGAACAAACCAGCGTATTTACCTTGCAAGATATCGTCCCGGTGCCTTGCAATCCCGATACGCTGGCAATGGCTTACGCTCTCAAAACCGACGAAAAAACTGTCCCGCTAACCCGCTATCTTGATCCGCAATCTTTAGTCGAAGGCAGTGGCAACACGATAGTTTTCGAGCGCGACGAAGCACTAAAGAAAAATATGAAAGACCAGATATTCAGGCTGTTTTCGACCAACCATTCCCCGGAATCGCAAGCCAACTGTCTTTCTGAATTAATGTGCTGCCTGCCTTTGATTTCTGCGCCACAGACGCTGCGTTACGACAATGTGTTTCGGGTCTTGATCGTGCAATTTATGGATGCATATTCTTTGGATGTTCGCGCCTTGAAAAAATCCTGCATACATTTTGCCCAAGCTGATGGAAAAATGATTCCATTTGAAAGTTACAACCTGCTCTATCGCGACGACAAACGGCTAACGGCAATCCGCAAAAGCATCGCGCAACAGACCACCAGCAGACGTATCTCCGACCGCATTCCAATCACGCCGATCCAGGTCTAACGGCCGCCGGCGACATCGATAAATGTACCGGTCGAATAGGATGCTTCGTCCGACACCAGCCACATGATCGCGCGCGCCACTTCGTCGGCGCTGCCACCGCGCCGCATCGGCACCGAGGCCTTGACACGATCGACCCGGCCTGGTTCGCCGCCGCTGGCATGGATATCGGTATAGATAACGCCGGGCCTGACCGCATTGACGCGGATACCCTGATCGGCAACCTCTTTCGCCAGGCCAACCGTCATGGCATCGATCGCGCCCTTGGATGCCGCATAATCGACGTACTCTCCCGGACCGCCGAGTTTTGCCGCCATCGACGACAGATTGACGATGGTGCCGCCGTTGCCGCCAAAACGGGTAGACATGCGCCGCACCGCTTCGCGGGCGCACAAAAAACTGCCGATAATATTGGTGGCGAACACCCGCTGCAAGCGGGCCACATCCATTTCCTCGACGCGCATCTGGCGTTCCAGGATGCCGGCGTTATTGACCAGAGCGGTCACCGTGCCGAGCTGCGCGTCCACCGTTTGAAACAGGTTCAGTACGTCAGCCTCGACGGCTACATCGCCGGCTACCGCCAGGGCTTTGCCGCCAGCCGCGCGAATCGCCTCCACCACAGACTCGGCGGCGCTGCGGTTATGTACGTAGTTGACACACACGGCGTAACCGCGCGCTGCGGCCAAATGGGCCGTGGCGGCGCCGATCCCGCGGCTGGCGCCGGTAATTACAATCACTTGCTTTGACATGCCCTGCTTCCTTCATTCGTATTTGCGGGCATCCTCGATGACTTTACCGTCATTCGGCAAGCTGCCCGGCGCGACAAACAGAATCTCGCCGCGTAGTTTAGTCAATTCGCGCAGGCTGTCGGCAATCTGCTCTGCTGCACCGACAGACGGAGCAGGCAACTCGCAATGCAGCGTCATCACATCATTCGCCATCGCGCCACTCACTACCAGGCGCGCCCTCAGGATCTGCGGATGACGCTTCAGCACCTCGGCCAGTTGCGACGGATGGACGAACATGCCACGCACCTTGGTTACCTGGTCGGCGCGCCCCATCCAGCCCTTGATGCGGGTATTGGTGCGGCCGCATGGCGAGACGCCTTCCAGCACCGCCGACAAATCACCGGTGGCGAAACGTATCAGAGGATAATCCGGATTGAAAGAAGTCAGCACCACCTCGCCGACTTCACCAGCGGCAACCGGATCACCGGTCCCAGGCCGTACGATTTCCAGGATCAGGTCCTCATCCAGGATCATACCCGGATTGAGCTGGTCGTTGCAAAGCGACTCGTAAGCGATATTGCCGATGTCGGCCGAGGCATACAATTGCAACACATTCGGTACGCCGTTATCGTGGAACCACTGGCGCAGTGATGGCGGCAAGGCTTCGGCGCTCAGCAGCGCGCGCTGCAGGCTACCGATATCGGCGCCCATCTCGCGCGCTTTTTCGATAATGATCTTGAGAAAAGACGGCGTGCCGACATAAGCATCGGGACGCAATGCCGCCATCGCCTGTACCTGCAATTCCGTCTGCCCGATGCCGGCCGGAATCACGGCACAACCCAGCTTGCTGGCCGCCCCTTCGACCATGAACGCGGCTGGCGTGAAATGGTAGGCGAAACAATTTTGTATCAGATGGCCGGCGCGCAAACCCAAGGCGCGCATCGGCCGCGCAAAGCGCCACCAGTCCTGGCTATATCCTTCCGGATCGAAAATCGGCCCGGGCGAGACATAGAGCCGCCGCAGCTGCCGATGCGGGGTTGTCGTCAAACCACCGAACGGCGGCTCTTGTGCCTGCAAATCGTGCAAGTCTGATTTGCGCGTGACCGGCAATTGCGCCAGCGCGGCACGATCGCGGATATCGGCAGCGGATATGCCGTGCAGAATACGCGCCCAGCCGGTTGCGCCTTGGGCGCGCGCAACCAGTTGCGGCAGGTTCGCCATCAGGTCTGCCTCGCGTTGTTGTGGCGGGCGTTGCTCAAGGGGATCGAGAATATCGGACATGGCGGGCCTGTATGCGTGCGCGGGAAGCGGTGTAGGTAAAGATCGGGAAAAGATGAGAAGGTCAGGCCAGCCAGCGTTTGCGGCGCCGATAAAATTTCATGTCGCGAAAATTCTTGCGCCCGGCAGCCGATACGCCCAGATAAAACTCTTTCACGTCTTCGTTGCTGGCCAGCTCGCTGGCGGCGCCTTCCATCACCACCCGGCCGTTTTCCAGGATGTAGCCGAAATCGGCATAACGCAACGCCACCATGGTGTTTTGTTCGGCCAGCAGGAAGGACACGTTTTCCCTGCGGTTCAGATCCTTGACGATTTCAAAGATTTCCTCGACCACCTGCGGCGCCAGACCCATCGACGGTTCATCCAGCAAGATCATCGACGGCTTGGCCATCATCGCCCGCCCGATTGCCGTCATCTGCTGTTCGCCGCCAGAGGTATAGCCGGATTGCGATTTGCGCCGCACCTTCAGGCGCGGGAAATAGTCGTAGATCTTTTCCAGTTCCTGTTTGACCTGAGTATGGCTGATGTTACGGGTGTAAGCGCCGGTCAGGAGATTCTCTTCCACCGTCAGATGGCCGAAACAATGGCGCCCCTCCATCACCTGGATCACGCCGCGCTTGACCAGGTCGTTCGGGGTCAGGCGGTCGACCCGCTCGCCGTTGTATTCGATGCTGCCTTTGGTGACATCGCCACGTTCCGCCGACAAAAGATTGGAGATCGCTTTCAATGTCGTACTTTTGCCGGCGCCGTTGGCGCCCAGCAAAGCGACGATTTTCCCTTGCGGCACCGCCAGCGACACCCCTTTCAGCACCAGGATGACGTGGTCGTAGATCACTTCGATATTGTTGATGTTGAGTGCTGTACCCATGCTTCCCTCGACTATGCAATAAGAACGTCGGCGCTCCGATTAATGGCCAGCACCGACGCTGACGCTATTTACTTCAGGCAGGCAGGTGTGATGCCTTTTTCTTTTGCATACTTCGCAGCGGAAGCCTTGAACAACGGGTGGATCAGGTTCTTGTTGCCTTCGATCCAGTCTGATACCAGCACCCACTTGCTGCCATCCCATTGCTGGACCTTGATCTTGCCGGAACCTTCGTGGTTATCGCAGGAGGTCTTGATTTCAGGCAGCAGGCCGGTAGCGCCGAGCTGCTGCAGGCGGGCGTTGGTGATATTCAGATTCTCCAGTCCCCAGCGCACATCTTCTCCGCTCATGACCTTGCCTTTGCCGTACTTGGTTTGGGCGGTCCGTATCGCTTCCACTGTGGCCAATGCCGCCGATACGCCACGGTTATAAAGTATCGAACCGATCTTCGCCTTGTCCTGCATATTTCCCTTGCCGGCGCCGTACACTACTTTTTCGATGTCGGCGATCAACGGCACGTTTTTCCCGGAAACATTCCAGGTAGCACTCAGATAGCCCTTGGCGGCATCGCCGGCCGGAACGGTGTCTTCTTCAGACCCGGCCCACCATGAGCCGATGATCTTGTCGCGCGCAAAACCAACTTTCTGTGCAGCTTTCAAGGCCGTCTGGTTCATCACGCCCCAGCCCCAGAAAATGACGTAGTCCGGATTTTCCTGACGGATTTTCAGCCATTGCGCGCCCTGCTCGTTACCGGGATGGGCAACCGGGATCTGCACCACTTTGAACTTGCCCAGCGTCGCTTCGGCTTCCAGCGCGACTATCGGCTCCTTGCCGTAGGCCGAGTCGTGGTACAGGAACACGATTTTCTTGCCTGCCAGCGAACCGTTGTTTTTACTTGCCAGGTATTTCACGATCGCCGAAATCTGCATCTGATAGGTAGTCACCAGCGGAAACGCGTACGGGAACACAGAGCCGTCGACCGCATCGGTCCGGCCATAACCCACCATCAACAGCGGTACCTTGTCTTCCGCCGTCTTGTCGATCAGGGCGTAGGCGATGCCGGTCGCCATGGCATTGATGGCGGTACCTTTGGTGACCGGGTTCTTGCCTTTCAGGCGTTCGTAGCATTCAACGCCTTTGGCGTTGTTGTATTCCGTTTCGCATTCTTCCCACGACAACTTGACGCCGTTGATGCCACCTTCTTTCAGGTTAACGTAGCTCAGGTAGTCGATATAGCCGCCGTAGTAGGACTGGCCGTTGGTGCCGTAAGGGCCGACCCGATAGCTCGGAATCGCAATGAATTGGTCGGTTACCTGCGCCATCGCAGGCAAGGCCGGCGCCAGCAGGCAAGCTGCAGCGGCGACAGCGAGCATGATTTGTTTAATGGTTTTCATTATCTGGTCTCCTGGTGCTGGTTATCTGAACTCGGGACTGCTTAAAACCTTCCGTACCAATCAATGCGGGAACGGCCACAAGCGCAGTTTCTCTTTGGTGATCTGCCACAGGCGCGCCAGCCCGTGCGGTTCTACAATCAGGAAAAAAATGATCAAGGCGCCAAACAGCATCATCTGGATGTGCGACACGGTGGCATTGGTAAATGGCAGGTGCAGCCAGGTGGCCAACGGCGGCAAGACGTTATCCAGGAAAATCGGCAGCAGCAAGATAAAGGCAGAACCGAGGAACGCCCCCAGGATGCTGCCGACGCCGCCGACGATAATCATGAACAGGATGCGGAACGACAAATCCAGGGAAAAGCCATCCGGCTCCACCGAACCCAGGTAGCAGAAGGCATACAAGGCGCCGGCCACGCCGCAGAAGAAGGAGCTGACGGCAAACGCCAGCAGCTTGGTCGGCATCAAACGAATACCGATGACTTCGGCGGCAACGTCCATATCGCGCACTGCCATCCAGGCCCGCCCGGTTGATGAGCGCACCAGGTTTTTCGCCAGCAGCGCCATCACGCAGACAATCGCCAGTACGAACAGGTATTTCTTGACCGGTGTGTTGATGGCGATGCCGAACAGGTCGATCTTTTGCGCGCTGATCACGCCGGAAGAACTGTCATTGGAAAACCAGGGGAACTTGGTCAGCACCCAGATCACAAAAAATTGCGCAGCCAGTGTCGCCACCGCCAGGTAGAAGCCCTTGATCCGCAATGACGGCAAGCCGAACAAGACGCCGACCGCAGCCGCGCAACATCCGGCCAGGATGAAGGACAGCAGGATTGGAATGCCCTCGATCCGCAGCTGGAAGTTATAGGCAGCGTAGGCGCCCACCGCCATGAACGCGGCGGAACCCAGCGATAGCTGGCCGGCATACCCGGTCAATATGTTCAAGCCCAGCGCCGCCAGCGCAAATACCAGGAATGGGATCAGGATGGCGGAAAACCAGTATTCGCTGCCGATCATGGGAATGCAGACAAATGCAACGGCCAGCAAGATAAGCATGCCGATGCGATCCTGCCGAATCGGGAATATCTGGCTATCCGCGATGTACGAGGTTTTAAACTGTCCGGCCTCACGATAAAGCATGGCATGTCTCCGTTCGAATTCTCAAGGTTCTGTAGGTGCTCAAAGCGTCAGACACGATCGATATGCCGCTCGCCGAACAAACCTTCCGGCCGCACCAGCAGGAACAGCAAGGCGAACACATAGGGAAACCATCCTTCTATGCCGCCGAAATTGCCGCCGAACATGTCTTGCATGACCGGCGGGATATAGATCTCGGCCAGCTTCTCGGATACGCCGATAATCAGACCACCCGCTATCGCCCCCGGAATCGAAGTAAAGCCGCCGAGTATCAACACCGGCAATGCTTTCAAGGCAGTCATCGTCAACGCGAACTGCACGCCGTTGCGCGAGCCCCACAGCAAACCGGCAACCAGCGCCACGAAACCAGCCACGCCCCAGACGATGACCCAGATATGGCGCAACGGAATCCCCAGCGAGAGCGCCGCCTGATGATCGTCGGCTACGGCGCGCAAGGCTCGGCCGACCTTGGTCTTCTGGAAAAACAGCGCCAGCAGCAGTACCAGCCCGATCACCATGCCGGAAGCGAACAGGTCGAATTTGGAAATCCCGATGCCAAAACCATCCATGATGGAAGCAATCGGCTCATCCACGATACCCAGGTTGATCGCCCGCACTTCGCTGCCGAACAGCATCGGCCCCAATCCCTCCAGGAAAAAAGCCAGCCCGATGGTGGCCATGAATAGCGTAATCGGCGGCTGGTTGACCAGTTTGCGCAACACCAGCCGTTCGGTCGCCACGGCCACCACCAGCATCACCAGGAAAGCGCCGATAATCGCCGCCCACATGGGCAAACCCTTGTCCATCAGGCCAACCACTGCCAGCGCCGCGAAATAAACCATGGCGCCCTGGGCAAAATTGAATACGCCGGAAGCCTTGTAGATCAGCACGAAACCGAGCGCCACCAGCGAGTACATCAGGCCCGAAAGCAAACCGCTTAGCGTCACCTCAAAGAAAAATTGCATTGCCGTCTCCGTAAGTGAGAGCTAGTGAGAGCTACCGAGGTAGGCTTTGATGACTTCGGGATTGTTCATGACTTCGTCAGGTGTGCCGTCGCCAATCTTCTTACCGTAATCAAGCACCACGACACGATCCGAGATATCCATCACCACGCCCATGTCGTGTTCGATCAGGACGATGGTGGTGCCGAACTGATCGTTGACATCCAGGATGAAGCGGCACATATCCTGTTTTTCCTCGACATTCATGCCAGCCATGGGTTCGTCCAGCAGCAACATGCTCGGTTCCGCCGCCAGGGCACGCGCCAGCTCCACCCGTTTTTGCAAGCCGTAAGGTAAGCGTCCGACTGGCGTTTTGCGGATGTGCTGGATTTCCAGGAAATCGATGACTTCCTCGACCTTGCGCCGATGCTGCACCTCTTCATTGCGCGCCCGGCCCCACCAGATGGCGTTGGCCAGGAAACTCGAATGCATCTTGGTATTACGGCCAGTCATGATGTTGTCAAGCACCGTCATCCCCTTGAACAAGGCGATATTCTGGAAGGTGCGTGCAATGCCCTGCCGCGCCACCGTGCTCGGATTCATGCTGTGCCGTGGCACGCCGTGAAATACGATGCTGCCTTTTTGCGGATGGTAGACGCCGTTGATGACATTGATCATCGAACTTTTCCCGGCGCCGTTAGGGCCGATGATGGCGCGGATCTCATGTTCTTTCACATTGAACGAAATATCGGTGAGCGCCTTGACGCCGCCGAACGACAGTGAAATATTCTGCAAGTCCAGCACCACTTCGCCGATGTTGCGGCCCTTGCCGGTCGCTTGCGATTCAGGATCGTGCAGCGTTGTACCGGGCAATGCAGTTTCCATCGGGAAGACTTCTTCCGTGACATCACTTTTCAGGATCGCACTCATAGGGTCAGGCCGCTTTATCAATGGTGGCGAAAGTCTTGGCGTCAACGATCTGTAAATCGGCAGCGATCATGCCATGCCGGCCGTCTTCAAACTTGACCTGGGTTTCTATGTACTGCGATTTCCTGCCGCCATACAAGGCGTCAATCAGCACCGCGTATTTGTTGGCAATGAAATCGCGCCGCACCTTGCGGGTCCGCGTCAGCTCGTCGTCATCGGCATCCAGTTCTTTGTGCAGAATCAAAAATCGGTGAATCTGCGAAGCTGCCAGCAAAGGATCCTGGACCAGGTCGGCATTCACTTTCTCGACGCAATCGCCGATCAGGCCATATACCGCCTGCTGCGCTGCAAGGTCGGCATAACTACTGTAAGCAAGGTTGCGACGCTCAGCCCAGTTGCCTACCGCATCCATGTCAATATTGATAAACACCGTGCATTGCTCGCGTTGGTTACCGAACACCACCGCTTCTTTTATGAAGGGGAAGAACTTCAGTTTGTTTTCTATGTACTTTGGTGCAAACAAGGTGCCGCCAGCCATCTTGCCGACATCCTTGGCGCGGTCGATGATCTTCAAATGGCCGTCGCCGTCGAAAAATCCGGCATCGCCAGTATGAAAATAGCCGTCAGCGTCGATCGCTTCGGCGGTGGCTTCCGGCCGTTTGAAGTACGCTTTCATCAAACCCGGCGAACGCACCAGCACTTCGCCCTTGCTATCGATATGTACCTCGACCCCTTTCATCGGCCGCCCCACCGTATCCAGCTTGACGTCGCCGGATGGTTGCATGCAGACGGTGACGCAGGTTTCAGTCATGCCGTACAACTGCTTCAGGTTGATGCCCAGCGAACGGTAGAAATCGAAAAGATCGGGGCCGATAGCCTCGCCGCCGGTATAGGCAACCCGGATCCGCGACATGCCGAGCACATTCTTCAACGGCCCGTAGATCAGCAGATCGCCGACCGCGTACAACAAGCGATCAGTGAGCGACACATCGGCCTTCTTATCCAGTATGCGAATCCCGACCCGCCGCGCGATACCCATGAAGGCGTGGAACATCTTGCGTTTTATCCAGCCGGCGTCTTCGATCCTGATCATCACTTGCGTCAGGATATTTTCATAGACACGCGGTGGCGCAAAATAATACGTCGGCCCGATCTCGCGCAGATCCATCATCACCGTATTCGGCGATTCCGGGCAATTCAGGCAGAAGCCGGCCACATGCGCCTGGGCAAACGAGTACAGGAAATCGCCGACCCAGGCCAGCGGCAGGTAACACAGCACATCGTCTTGCTGGTTCAACTGATCGAACTCGACCAGGGTCCGGGCCGTGGTGATCATCGCCGCATGCGAATGACACACACCTTTCGGCTTACCGGTGGTGCCGGAGGTATACAGGATGATAGCGATGTCGTCGGCCCGCCCGGCATTGACCTGGTTCATGAAGAAATCGGGATGCATCTGGTCGTAAGCCCGGCCCATCTCCGTTACCTTGGCAAACGATGTCAGTTCCGGCTGATGATAATTGCGCATGCCGCGCTCGTCGTCGACGATGATGCGGCTGATCCGGTGCGGCGCCAGCGTCTGTTTGATTTCAAACACCTTGTCGACCTGTTCCTGGTCTTCGACCACCACGAAATCGATTTCAGCATCGTCCATGACATACGCCATGTCGGCCGCAGGCGCATCCTGATATAACGGCACCGGCATACCGCCCAGGCACTGGGCAGCCGACATCGCCCAATACAGCCGCGGGCAGTTATTGCCGACTATCGCCAGGCTCATGCCGCGCCGGAAGCCAAGTGCCGCCAAACCGCAGGCAAAGGCCCGGACTTCCCCGGCAACCTGGGCCCAGCTCGTCGCCTGCCAGATGCCGAGATCTTTTTCCCGGAACGCCGGCTGCTGCGGGCGTTCCTTGGCATGCTTCAGGAGCAAACCTGGAAATGTCTCTGCTCCTGGACGTTGTGTAGTCTCCACCATCGCCCCCACCTTTTTTATATGCCTCCATGGCATCGATACCGGTGCCATGCGCGCTTGTCAGTGTCTAGTCAGTCTGGGCCGGCATCCTTACGTCGCACTTACTATAGTGCCGGTTATTCGCTGCTTTATGCGATGATAGTAGTGTGAGTCGGGAGATGGGGTTGTCATCTCGCAGACAATTGCTGAATTTTCGATATTGCAACGCATCATAATGATCACAGAGACCTCGATTAAAGACATGCTGGCCAAGACCATGTGGGCGCGCTCGCTCACCGGCGAACAACTGACGCGCGTTGAAGCGGAGATGTTCAGCCGCAAGATTTCGAGCGGTGCTTTTGTTTGCCATAAAGGCGATCCGGTCACGCACTGGATTGGCGTGCATGAAGGACTACTGAAAATGAGCAGCGTTTCTCCCGAAGGGAAAACGGTGTCCTTTGCCGGCATGGCCAACGGCGGCTGGCTGGGCGAAGGCTCGTTGCTCAAGAGCGAACCGCGTAAGTACGACGTGGTAGCGCTGCGTGACAGCGAACTGCTGTACATGCCGAAAGCGACTTATCTATGGCTGCTCGACAACAGCATCCAATTCAATCGTTTCCTGGTCACGCAACTCAATGAACGGCTGGCGCTGTTTATTTCGCTGGTGGAATACGACCGCATGCTGGAACCGGACGCACGCGTTGCACGTTGCCTGGCAGCGCTGTTCAATCCTTACCTGAATCCAGGTATTGGCCGCGAGCTGCAAATTTCGCAGGAAGAAGTCGGCAATCTTTCCGGGGCCTCGCGCCAGCGCGCCAACCAGGCTTTGCAGGTACTGGAAAAGGCGGGATTGTTGAAGGTGGATTACGGCAGCATCACCATTCTCGACCTGGACGGCTTGCGCCAGTTCCACTCCTGACAAACCGGCCTCGCAGCAATGACCCGTAAGCGCAGCTTTCCGCCGGTGGTAGATGAGCAGGTCCGCATCCTGATACTGGGCAGTTTGCCGGGCAATGTGTCCCTGGCGCATAGCCAGTATTACGCGCATCCGCAAAACCGCTTTTGGAAATTGCTTTCGGAAGTGATCGGCGCCGACCTGCCGGCCCTGCCCTATCCGGACCGCCTGCAGACTTTACTTGCCAGGCACATCGGTTTATGGGACGCGGTGGCCGAAGCGCAGCGCGATGGCAGCCTGGACAGCAATATCCGCGACCACGTGCATAACGACCTGCCGAGCCTGGCCGCCACATTGCCACAATTGACGACCATCGCCTTCAATGGCGGCACCGCGGCCAAACTCGGGCTCAAGGCGCTGGGCCTGCAGGCTGCACGTTATCGCATCGTGCAACTTCCCTCCAGTAGCCCGGCCTATACCCGGCCATATGCGGAAAAATTGGAAGCCTGGCTGGTGCTGCAAGACTGCCTGGATTGAGCTTGTGCTCCCCGGGATCGATCCTGCGGCACCACTAACATAAGAAAGCAGCCGAACTTTGGGCTAATTGTGGCTGCGGCACGGTATCATTGCCCTACATTTTTATTCGACGTCACCTATTAAGCCTCATGCTGATCAAACGCAAATCCATAGAAGCCGATGCCAACCGGATGGCCGGCCCGGGCAAACGCTCTGAAGTTGCAAAAAAAGACACAACAAAGCAACCCCGTAAACCCAAATTCGCTCCGGTCACCCTATCCGAACAAGACGGCGTGCGCTTCCTCCATTTCGGCACCGAATGGGTGCAAGGCGCCATGCGGCTGCGCAAGCCTGACTGGCCTGAACTGGAATACGCCCAGCAGATGATGGCCTGGATGCTGTTTAATCCGGAACCGCAACACATCGTGCAACTGGGCCTGGGCACGGCAGCGCTGACCAAGTTCAGTTATCGCCAGTTTCCTGAGGCCCGTGTCACCGCAATCGAACTGAACCCGTCGGTATTAGCGATTTGCTCATCGATGTTCAAACTACCTGCCGACGACGAACGACTGTCCGTGCTGGAAATGGACGCCATGGATTACGTGCTCGATCCGCACAACCACGACACCATCGATGCCCTGCAAGTCGATCTGTACGACGCCACCGCGCGCGGCCCGGTACTGGATACGCCTGAGTTCTACAGTGCTTGTGCAGCTTGCCTGAGGGATGGCGGTATCATGACGGTCAACCTGTTTGGCGACCATCCCAGCTATGCCAAAAACCTGAAGGCCATGAAGTTTGCCTTCGACGCTGTCTGGTGTCTGCCGGAAGTCCACGAAGGCAATGTCATCGCCATCGCGTTCAAAAAAGCGCCGCCAGCCGATTTCAGCACCTTGTACGAGCGCGCAGCCGAAATTACCGCAACCACCAAGCTGCCGGCCAAATCGTGGGTCAATGGATTGAAGGCCTGGCATTCGCCGCAGTAAGAGATAAAGATAAGAGATTAATGTAGTGCATATCAATCCAACTCAATCCAATTCGATTGAAGATAAGCACACCAGATAAACCAGGCTCAACCAACCGACATCCCTATTGCAATGAACACTGCATCGCAAAAAACCCTGGACCTGCAACAAATCTTCACCTGGTTGCTCAACGATGGCACAGTCGACAAAAACGAAGTCAAACTCTTTTACACCCAGGCGCAGGGAATTTTCCGCAACGCTCCGATTGCGATCCATCCACTCAATGCTGTCGCCCAGTGCAAACGCCAGTCGGCGCTGCCGCCGCACCGGGCCATCACGCTCGAGTGGCTCACCGAGTGGCTGGCGCGCCAGGTGCAAATGCCGTTCTACCGGATCGACCCGCTGAAGATCGATTTCGCCAAGGTCGCCGACGTCATGTCGGCCAGTTACGCCACGCGCTTCAACATCCTGCCAGTTGAACTGAGCCCGACCGACCTGGTGATTGCCACCGCCGAGCCGTTCCGCACCGAATGGCAGGCGGAAATCGCCAAGATCTCGCGCCGTAATATCCGCCTGGTGATTGCCAATCCGCTCGATATCACGCAATACATCACACAGTTCTTCACGCTGGCGAAATCGATCAAGAGCGCCCACAAAACAGGCGGACAAGATCTGGCGTTGCGGAACAACTTCGAGCAACTGGTTGAACTCGGCAAATCCAACAAGCAAGTCGACGCCAACGACCAGCACATCGTCAATATCGTCGACTGGTTGTGGCAATACGCGTTTGAACAACGTGCCTCCGACATCCACATGGAGCCCAAGCGCGATTTCAGCGCTATCCGTTTCCGTATCGATGGTGTCCTGCACCAGGTGTACCAGGTGCCGGCAGTAGTCATGATCGCCATGACCGCGCGTATCAAACTGCTGGGGCGGATGGACGTTATCGAAAAACGCCGACCGCAAGATGGCCGTATCAAGACCCGTACCGCCGGCGGCCAGGAAATCGAACTGCGCCTGTCCACCCTGCCGACTGCCTTCGGCGAGAAACTGGTAATGCGGATTTTCGATCCGGATGTGGTGGTAAAAACCTTGCCGGAACTGGGCTTCCCGACTGACGACGCCTTGCGCTGGGATGCGCTGACCAAGCGGCCGCACGGCATTATCCTGGTGACCGGCCCGACCGGCTCCGGCAAAACCACGACGTTGTACACCACGCTCAAGGCGCTGGCCACGTCCGAGGTCAACGTCTGCTCGGTGGAAGATCCGATTGAAATGGTGGAGCCTTCGTTCAACCAGATGCAGGTCAACCACGGCATCGACCTCACCTTCGCCGACGGCGTGCGGGCTTTGATGCGGCAGGATCCCGACATCATCATGGTGGGCGAAATCCGCGATCTGGAAACTGCGGAAATGGCCATCCAGGCGGCCCTCACCGGCCATCTGGTGCTGTCGACCTTGCATACCAACGATGCGCCGTCGGCCGTGATGCGCTTGCTGGAACTGGGGGTGCCTTACTATCTGCTGGAAACCACCTTGATCGGTATCATGGCGCAGCGCCTGGTGCGCACCCTTTGCATCCACTGCAAAAGCGCCGACGGCCATGTCACCGATGAAGTCTGGGCCACGCTGGTTGAAAGCTGGACCCTGCCGAAACCCGCCACCATCTATCATCCGGTCGGCTGCCCGGAATGCCGCCAGACCGGCTATCGCGGGCGTACCGGCCTGTACGAACTGCTGAGCGTCACCCAGCCGTTCTCAAAACTGATCCAGACCGAAACCGACATCCACGCGCTGAAACAGCAAAGCATCGCCGATGGGATGAAACCATTGCGCCTGGCCGGCGCGTTGAAGGTAATGGAAGGCGTCACCACGGTCGAAGAGGTCTTGAAAGTCACTTCGGCCCTGACCTGAGCCGCAATCTACCGCAACCGATAAGGGCTACCCGTCTTCGCGACAGGTGGCCCTTTCGTTATTTTGCCCCTCCCGATGCGCAAACGTCGGGCATCGATATAGATAAAATTGTCGAAATAATAATTTTATTTTCACAAATACATTCCATGCGGAAACTCTAGAATAGATTTCCAATAGACAAGCATTTAACCTTTGCGTAAGCTAAGGCACGCTGCTGCCGACGCCGTTTTCAACGCCTGCCAATCCGCTTGAAAACCGCGTCAGCACTAGCTCAGGGAGAAATATGGTGGTTGCAG
>FTFY01001129.1_pt1 | contig 15613 bp, 20 predicted proteins | sample 1640561 | NCBI WGS metagenome assembly FTFY01 (sample SAMEA3914789, study PRJEB12502) | metagenome | biome: forest; material: soil | place: Canada | collected 2011-07-03 | depth 0.3 m | reverse complement strand
TGGACTGAACCCCTCGGGCTGGACCAAGGTTGATCGAGAATCTAAGCCGCTTGCAGAGCGTGTTGTACCTCGAATTGGTTGGGTGATTGATAACCAAGCGCCGAGTGCATGCGCTTGTCGTTATAAATCTGTTCAATGAAATGCGGCAATCTACTTGCGACATCGTTGAATGTCTCATAGCCGGCCAAATAAACCTCTTCAACCTTCAGCGTCTTCATGAAACTCTCGGCTTGCGCATTGTGGTACGGATTGGCCGGTGCGCTCATCGATCCAATTAATCCTAGTTCGGCCAATGCGCCACGGTATAGAGCGCTGGCGTACTGGCACCCGCGATCTGAATGATGAATGCATGTGCCGACCACAGGCTGCCTGGCCGAATAAGCTGCATTCAAAGCTGCGAGAGCCAGCGGGGTGTCTATTCGTTTAGATAAAGCATAGCCGATCACTTTGCGACTACAAGCGTCCAGGATCACCGCAAGATAGATGAAGCCAGACGCGATGCGAATGTATGTGATATCTGCTACCCAGACACGATCAGGCGCCGTTGGGATGATATTGCGGTAAAGATTCGGAAACGTCGCCAAATCGGCCTCGGCTCCAAATGTCGGTTTAAAACTCCGGCGGCGTCGGACATTCAGGCCATTCTCCGCCATTACCCTGGCTACGCGCTTGTGATTGATGACATGGCCTCGTGCCTTGAGCTCCAAGGTGACGCGGCGATAACCATATCCAGGAAATACGTCATGAATGTCGTCAATCAACGCAATCAGAGCAAGGTCGTTCATCTGCTTCTTCGTCTCGCCTGATCGATAATAGTAAGTGCTACGCGGCAGATTGATCATTTGGCATCCCCTTCGAATGGAGCAGGTTTCGGGCCGCTGATGATCGATGAGTTCTCGCTGTCGCTGACGAGTCGTAGCCGAGGTGTTTTTTTAAGGAGATCGAGCTCCATGACGAGCTGGCCGACCTTGCGCTCCAAGGCTGCAATCTGTGCTTCGTACTCTGCAACTGTCGAAGCGGCGGCATCTTCTTTATCCAGCTCACCGCGATCAAACTGCGTCAGCCACATCTGCACGAGGTTGGCTGACAGGTTATAGGTCTTGAGCGCCTCACGGCGCCCAAGTTTGCCAGTGCGAATATCCGTGCAAAGCTGGATTTTAAATTGCGGGCTATGCCGCCGATAAGGTCCTCTTGCTGACATGGTGTCGCTCCTCCTGAGAAGGCTCGACAAGCGTATCACTTTGTCCCTTGGCCTTGGTCCAGCCCGAGGGGTTCAGTCCAATCACGAATCAATGTTTGATCAGCAATGCTAAAACCGGGTAAGGGGCGAGGACTGGAATGCTGCGCTTGCGATACCACTGCAAGGCTTTCAAAACATCCCATATCAATCAAGTGTGCGGAGAACTGCTCCGACAGTGTGGGCGAAAGTAAAGCAAAGACTGGTGCGGCATAGCGGACCAAAGTCCGCTTGCCTGCCGATTTGATGCTGCGATTATTTGGCAGCGATAGGGAAAGCGCAAACAAAATCCATCATGACCTCGGCGATCGAATCCTTCGCCGGCTTGACGTAAGTCGAATTTTTCAAGGCGTCGCTGTGATCTACCTTGGCGCCGGCGCCGTCAAGCCCGGCAAACAGAATCTCTTTCGTCAGTCGCACAGTCTTGGCTTTGCAATCGTATAAAGTAAAGTCCTGATACGACTGGAAGGTCGGCAATACTTTAGCGTCGCCGTCGTTCTTGCGCGGCTCCTTGAAATTCCACATCGACCAGGCTTCCCGGATACCTTTGTTTTCCTTGATCGATGCCTGATCCAGCTTGAGCTCGGCGGTATCGCTGGATCCGACCGGTTGCCAGTCAGCTGCAGCCTGTGCCACGACACAAGCCAGTCCCAGAGTAAGGGTGAGCGCTAATTTTTTCATGTGAATTTCCTTATAAAATGCGAGCTTTGTTTCGACTCTGCATAGTAAACATTAATTCCGGCAGCGAGTATGCAATTTGGTAACAAAATGAAAAAAGCCCCGAATAAGACGGGGCTTTTGGTTACGGCAACAATGTGCCGCAGGATTTTCTTATGCTTTAGGTTTTGATAAGCATTGCTTCATGAATGCCTTGCGGTCGTCGCCCTTTTTATCGGTGGCGTTGGCATTACAGGACTTCATTTTCTCTTGCTGTGTCATTGGGGCAGCAGGAGCGGCAGCCGGTTTCGCGCTCAGGCAATCCTTCATGAAAGCTTTGCGGTCATCACCGGTTTTACCGGTTGCATCCTTGTTGCACGTTGCCATTTTGCTTTGCTGCGAATTTGCGGCAAAGGCCGGGTTAAAAATAAAGCAGCAAGCGAGCAATGCCAGACCTGTCAGTTTTTTCATGATTTTCTCCGTTTCCACATTGGGGTTACCGCTTTAGTTACCGCATCAATTACAACATTAATTAACAATTATGCGGCTTGATGCATTACAGCACGAAAATTGTCAGCTGCCAATATGTGAGCCATATGCTTATACGGCGCCGACATAAGAGTGCAGTCGCATAAGAGGATCGGCTTGATATTCGTGGATCGTATAACGCGTATGTCAAAGCGAAATTGGATTAGTCATTCCAGATTACATATACTGCAATGCAACATAAACGATCAACTGAAAGGGAATATCATGTCTAGCATCTCACCTCCACTGCCGCTGTCAACACTTTCGATGCAAGCACAGGCGCGCGCTGACATGCATTCCCATGACAAGAACCTGACCAAGTCGCAGCCCAGTCTGCTGGACAAGCTGCTGGGCGCCTGGATCGCCCCTTACGAAGGAATGAGTGACTGTTACCTGCGCTTCTGAAAACAGACCGCAGCAAGACCGTTCACCAGCCCCGCCGCTTGCGGGGCTTTTTTTTGCCCGCGAAACAGTTTTTTACGCTGCACTGCCAAGTTACCCACAGAAAATGTGCGCAAGCCTGTTGATAACTCCACAGTAAAAAATCCAAGCCTTTGATTTATATCGCTTTTTAAGCGATGCTCGCAGCAGGGTCAAATTCCCTCCCGGATAAGTGCAATTAGCCGATACGCGATTTGTACAGGCAAAAAAAAGCCCGCTCACCTTGCGGTTGCGGGCTGAATCCAAACCTTAGGAGGTGTTGGAGGAGACAGGTGTAACTATATGGCGACGCAGCACGCATGTCTGCTTTATTTAACTGATAACAGATATTCTATATTTATATATCTTGTCCATGTGCTTATCGCCTGTAGTATTTCTCGACGAACGGGCCCGCAAAGCGGAGAGGGCATTTCGGTTCGAGATCGTGACCGTGGCACGCATCGGCACGCGCCTTGTGCATCGTGCCATCCTTGCAACGCATCACGCTGTGCGTTCCCATGTCGTGATTTTGGAATAACTACTTAGTCAGCCGCGTAATGCCCGATACAGCGTCGCGCCGGACCAGGGTTGCAGATTGCCCTGTTCGGCGGCATGGATCAGCACCGTCATGCGCCGGTTGGCGGGCGCATCGCGGGCCAGCGATTCAGCCAGGCGGACAATCGCGCCGTTCAAATAATCCACTTCCGTCAAGCGCCCTGCTTGCAAGTCTTGCCACATGGACGAGCGCGCCTCGGGATCTATTTTCAGCATGGTCGCTGCAATTCGCTTGAAAAGTACATCGGGTAGACGCAATATGACCGGCAGCAGTTGCGGCCCGACCTTGGCGATCCTGGCGGGCCGGATCCCGGCAGCGTGCAGCACATCCAATGCCTCTGCGATCAGCAAGGCCAGGCAACGCCGGTAGGCCCGCTGCGACAACTGGCTTTTGAGCGCCAGGCCGGACAACGCATTCACTGCATTATTCAAATTCAACAACAGCTTGCCCCACTGGATTGCCACGAAATCCTCGCACTGTTGCAGCGGCAGATGGGCCATCCGAAACGGCGTCAGCCAGGGTTCCAGCGCGGCGCATGTTTCAATCATCAACTCACCGCCGCTGGCGCGATGAAAACGATTGCCGTCTATCTGCACCACATTGAACGGCACCATGGCCGCCAGCACCTGCCAGCCCGGCATCAGGCTGCGCAAGGTATCGGCGTTGCCGACGCCATTTTGCAAACTGACGATCAGCGCCGACGGTTTGGCATATTCTGCAATGGCGCTCGCCGCAGCAGCACTATCGGCACTCTTGACGGTAACCAGGATCAGATCGGCTTCGGCCAGCGCCGCGGCACTTTCATGATACGGGACATGCTCGCCCTCAAGGTGTTGCCAACGCCCCTCCAAGTCGCTCAGCAGCACGCCCTGGCCGGCAATCTGCCGCCCCATGCGGGGCCGCCCTATCAGCACCACATCGGCGCCGGCAGCCAGCAGCGACGCGCCGACATAAACACCGATCGAACCGGCGCCGAAGACGGCGATTTTCGTTGCATCGTTTTGTATATCGCGGGCCATCAATAGGCGATATGCAAGCGGCGATACAAGAAGCCCAGGACAAACAGCGGGCCGATCAGCAGGAACCGCAAATCGTCAAAGAACGACGGCTTCTTGCCCTCGATCTTGTGTCCGATAAACTGCCCAATCCAGGCAATTACAAACACGCTCACAGAGAGCGGCAGCACCAGACCCGGCGGCAAGACATAGAGCAAGGCCAGCATCGCCCCCGACATCAGCAACATGCCGATTGCCAGCGGCGTCGACAGTGAAAAATAGTAAAACATGGCGGCCAGCGCGGCGGCCAGCGCCACCCAGGGATGGATCACCCACAGCAAACCCAACAACGTGAAAACGATCACAGGCACGCAAATGAAATGGATCACTTCATTCACCGGATTGAGATGACTTTCAGAGTATTTGTCCAGCAGGGTGTCTATAGAACGGCCCGCTGCCGGTTGCGAATGCTGGTTCATGAAGGTCTCCGTCTTTTTTGTATGCGACTATCTTAGACCATCATTCTTCCTCGCGCTTGAACGCAGCCACCATTTTTTGCAGTTCGGGCGACGCCGTGCCAGGGCGGCGAAACAGGTTAGATAAGCAGGCTAGAATTTATGACAAGTGCAATTACCCCAGCGGTACAAATGCATTTTGTGGAAAACGTTTTTAATCTCGTTCGGCACGCCGCCAAACAACACTTCGGGCGCGGTCAGGCCAAACACGCCGAGGCTGATCGACGGCTCCAGCGCCACCACCGCGTGCCAGGTGCGCTTGGGGATGAACAGTGCATCACCCGCCTCGACCCGCGCATATAAGCCTTGCGTCTTTTCAAATTCCTTGAGCTGTTCCGGCTGTTGGTCCAGGCGAGAGATATTGATATCGCTCAGGATCGCGCCCCAGTCGTATTTCTCGGAAATACACATGTGCGGCGTTTGTTCAGGCGGGAACAAGATGAATTCCTTGCTGCCGCGTACCTGGCAAAACCAGTTATTCGGAAAATCGTAATGCAAGCCGGTCACCGTGTTAGCCGGGCCCATGAAGACATATTCCCAGGTCCAGCGCAAACCCGGCCACAGATCCTTGATCGAGAAATCATGGCGCAGTGCGGGAAATTCATCGAGGATATTCCATTGCGCGAGATACATGCGATCTGGTTGAAACGATTGCATGTGCGACCAGTCGAGAAAAAAACGCTCTCCCGCTGCCAGTTGATGACGGCGCCGGTCTGGCAGCAAGCCGACGTCATCCGGCAGAGCTTGCCTGCCCAGCGTCGCCAGCTTTTGCAGATAGGGGCCGACCGGCATCACCGGCCGATGCCGGGTCTGGCTCTGCTCCACCAGGCCGTTCTGGAATTTCACCTGCGGTTCGGAACCATCCTTGTAGCGCAGCGCCGCCATCTGCTCGAACGACCAGCTTTGCTGCGCCGGCCAGTTACGCAGCGCGCCCTTGACCAGCAAGGGCCGGGTACGGTCGCCGAAACCGCCCTCGTGTTGCAGCTGCTCGGCATCGATCTGATCGACTAACTGGAAGGAAGGGCCGCGAATCGAAGTCATGTGTGAATAAAATCTGAGATAAAAATCGGAAAGAAAGCGGATTACGCCAACAGCAATTCATTAGTTTAGCAGGATGGCTAGAGATTTTTTTGCCGCGATCGTCCCTGGGAACTACGCCTAGAAATTCCGTATGTCGTCCTGAATCATCCTGATCCTGTTGTCGCCGTTGAGGCGGTTGATCAACTGCGCTTGTGCCGCACGCCAAAGCTGATCCCGGTCCATCAGATACCCTTCGGTTCGATAGCCATAGCGGCCGTTATCGGGCACGTCGCCGTAGTAGCTGATGGTGGTGCGGTGGCTTTCGGCGACTTCGTTATAACGCAGATCCAGCGGCGGCGCCCTGGTGACGGACAGATCCAGCACGATCTGCATCGAGTTTGCTTCCTCCACGACTTTACGGTTGAAACGATAGGTACGCACCGCCGTCGAGCCGTCCTGCTTCTTGAATTCGACGTTTTCGCTCATCGCCTCCACGTACTGCCTGAATTTGGGCGGATAGTAAATGTAGGAGGTATTCAGATACATGCCAAGGTCGGCTTTAGCACCGCCTTGATATTGAAACCGGGTGAAACCGAGATCGAACAATCCCAGCACGCTTCTGGTGATATCGCCCTCCGGTTCGTTGCTGCTGATTTGCAGCACGACTGTACCCATGGCGTGATATTTTTCAGACAAGGGCTGCGCATCCTTATAAGCACCGTGATCCCGATACACGTCAGAGGCGTTATAAAAAGCCTGGCTGGCGTCGCGATACATGGCTCTGCTGCGTTGCGCATTACGCGCTACCAGATCCTGTCCTTGCTGGTAATACGCTGCAGCGTCCTTGTTATCAGCTGCAAATTTATATTTTCCGGCTTGCTTCCTGGCGTCTTTATAGTCGCCGTACTTCTGATAAATGTCTGCAGCGGCTGCAAAGCTGATGGCTGCCTGGCGGTCATCCTTGTAGACAACGGCAGACGTGGCTTTCAGATAGTACTGTCCCGCCAGTTTTTCCCGCAATGTCGCATCGGGATAGCGATCCGGCAAATCGGTATACCTTGCGTAATAGCGCCTTTCGGCCAGCATGGTCCTGATTTCCAGCAAGGCTGAATAGCCCGCTATTTTCTTGTCGTACTCCAGAGGATTGGCGCTGTTGATTGCGGTTTCGTAGTTGCTTTCAATAATCCGCATGCGTTCGCGAATGCCGTTTCTTTCATCGCTATCGTCGTAATCCGCTTTCTTGTATTTTTCATCGAGATAGACGAGTGTCGATTTCACGCTGGCGACATAGTTGCCGCCTTCGAATTGCGAAATGGATGCAGATAGAGATGCACACCCCGCGAGCAATAACGCGCAGCCAAACAACAAAAAAACGGATACGACGGTTTTAATTTTTTGCATTCTTTTTCCTGTAGCGATTTGCCGCGCTTTAGCAATTCGGGCAATGGCAGATCTTAAGCGGAAGTGCAAGGAAGATGCAATCTCGACAACCGTCATAAAAAAACCGCGCTCTCATGGCGAGATCGCGGTTAACCGGTGCGGGGGGCACTGGAGGGAGACCGGGGAAAAAAAAGCCCGCCGCCATACGGCGGCGGGCTAAATATCAACATAGGAGAGGATAGGCTCCGATAGACAGCTTTATTCTAGTGACAAACAGAAGCTGCCACACCTGTCAGATTTAACAGGTTTACAAATCAGGAGCCTTGACCGTCATATCATTTATGACAACATTCAAGTTCATGCTTTTTTATCAATCATCGGTCGCAAATGCAGTGCCGCCGGCTGAACGTTCAATTTGCTAAAAACTCGCGCCACGGCTCAAAGTATTTTTCACGCCAGCCAATCTTGACCTGCTCGTAATCCTGGTCTGGCACGTCCAGATGCACAAGCTCTATGCGCCCATGCTCACCTTGGGAATGAAACGACAGGATCAGGATCGAGTCCGGATCGTCTGCGGTAAACGCTGTCGAACGCCAGGTCTGAACGATCAGCCGGGGCTTGGCCACCTGCAGCATGATGCCGGTCAGGGCGCCGTCGAACGCCGAGAACTCAGCGCCGGCTTCGCCACCAATGGTGACCGGCAGCCCGGTGATTGCCTGATGCATCACCGGATCTACATACATATCGAACAACGCCTCGGGAGGCGCCTTCAAGACTACCGTCTTATAAATCACATTGCGCATGCTGGTTCTTCCTGCTGTTAGCAAAGCATCAGGTCAAGCATCAAGTCAGCAAGCGCCATGGACACTACTCAGAAATGGCGCACTGAGAAAATTTCCGGGCCGGGGCCAGGGTAAATACGATTACGAATGCGAGTGCGAATACAGCCACCGCCACAAAACTTTACCTCATTTTTCAAAAACTCATTTCATCGCGCGCCGCATACCCACGTACATGGCTTCCACCTTCTCGCGCGCCCATTCTGTCTTGCGCAGAAATGTCAAGCTGGATTTGATGCTGGGATCGCTCTTGAAACAACGGATGTCGATCCGCTGCCCCAATCCATCCCAACCGTAATGGGCTACCAGCTCGGTCAGCATCGCTTCCAGCGTAACGCCGTGCAAATGATGATGTGTGTTCTGTGTCATGCGTTTCTCGATCAAAGTTCAGGCTGACATTCTAAGGCCACATGAACCTGCAGTACTGTACACGGCACAGTATTCAAGTTTTCCGGAGTTCTGTCATTATCTAAATTACAACTATACAGGTTACCCACAGAAATTGTGGACAGTCCTGTTGATAACTACCAGGCGTTTTAGTTATGTCGTTGATATATATGGATTTTTTATCACTGCACAGAGTTGCCGCGCGACCTGCCCGAGATTGTTTAAGAATCCTTTAATTCAATCCGGCTAAACTGTGACGGTTTTCTGTGATTGCCATGTGTTGTTAAGGAGCTGGTGCCATGCGTTTGCTGTTGGTGGAAGACGATCTGATGGTGGGCGAAGCCGTGCGCAAGGGATTGCGCCAGGACGGTTTTGCTGTCGACTGGGTGCAGGACGGCGCTGCGGCGCTGAGTGCGCTGGCGCAAGAAGACTACCAGTTGTTGCTGCTCGATCTCGGCCTACCGAAAAAGAACGGCCTGGAGGTCCTGAAGTCGCTGCGCGCCGGCGGCAACCGGATTCCGGTGCTGATACTCACTGCGCGCGACGCCGTATCGGACCGGGTGGCCGGCCTGGATGGCGGCGCCGACGACTACCTGGTCAAGCCGTTTGACCTGGAAGAACTGGCGGCCCGGATTCGCGCCCTGCTGCGGCGCCAGTCCGGACGCGCCGAACCGCTGATCGAACTGGGCCAGTTGACGCTCAATCCAGCTACCCATGAAGTGCTGCTGGAAGGCCGCCAGGTCAATCTCTCGGCGCGCGAATTCGCCTTGCTTCGCGCCTTCCTGGATCGCCCTGGCGTAGTGCTGTCACGCGCGCAACTGGAAGAAAAGATGTACGGATGGGATGACAGCATTGATAGTAATGCGGTGGAGGTCTACATCCACGCCTTGCGTAAAAAACTCGGCAGCAATTTCATCAAGAATGTGCGCGGCATCGGTTATATGGTGGCCAAATGACGTCGACATCATCGTCAAGACTATCCATCCCATCCATACGGAAGAGTTTGCTGCTATGGCTGGCAGTCGGTTTGAGCGGCGCCATCCTGGTGGCCGGCGGCGCCCTGTATTTCCAGGCGCGCGGCGAGGCCAACGAATTATTCGATTATCAAATGCGGCAGATCGTCGCCTCCCTGCCGCGCCAGGCGTTTTCGCCGATGATTGAGAATGGCGATAGCGGGCCGGAACTGGATGATCAGATCATGATTCAGATCTGGGACAACACCGGCGTCGTCATTTATCACTCGCACGGGCAGGCAAACTTGCCGTTGCAAGCCGAACTGGGCTTTACCAATGTCCGCCAGAGCAATGGCCTGTGGCGCGTGTACAGTGCGCAGATCGGCAATACCGTGGTGCAGATCGCACAGCCGCAAAGCGCACGCAATCAGATTGCAGCACAGATGGCGATCAAGACCGTCACTCCCCTGCTGCTGCTGTTTCCCTTGCTGGGCATATTGATCTGGGTGGCCGTCGGCCGCGGGCTGGCGCCGATCAGACGCGCTGCGGCAGAAGTCCAGGCACGCGACATGCACGCCTTGTCGCCCATTCCCGACGCCACGCTGCCGCGCGAAATCCGGCCGCTCACGCAAGCGCTCAACGATTTACTGGCGCGCCTCGGCCAATCCATCAATGCGCAACGCGCGTTCGTTGCCGACGCCGCGCACGAACTGCGCACGCCGCTGACCGCACTGCGCCTGCAAGTCCAACTGGCTGAACGCGCTGCCGACGACGGCGAACGGCAGGCAGCTTTCGGCGATCTGAAACAAGGATTGGAACGGGCCACGCATTTGCTGCAACAATTGCTGACACTGGCGCGCCAGGAACCCGGCGCCTTTGAACAAGCCCACGTCGAACTCGATTTGCGCGCGCTGCTGCACAGCGTAATCGGCGACTTTGCCCTGAGCGCCCACGAGCGTCAGATCGACCTGGGCATCGGCACCGAGATGCCGGCCAGCGTGACCGGCAACGCCGATGCTTTGCGCATCCTATTCAATAATTTGATCGACAACGCCCTGCGGCACAGCCCGCCGGGTAGCAGCATCGATGTCTCGCTTGCAGCCGACACTGCCGGCGTTACGGTTGCGGTGGAAGATCACGGCCCCGGCATTCCAGAGGCCGATTTGCAGCGTGTATTCGATCGATTCTACCGCGCTGTCGACAGCCAGAAGCAGTCGCATGGCAGTGGCTTGGGGCTGGCGATCGTCAAGCAAATTGCCGATGCCCACCGTGCCAGCGTCAATCTGGAAAATACCGGGCACGGGCTGCGCGTCAGTGTGCACTTTGCGGCCTGACGCATTATTCGAGGCGTTCTTTAAGAGCATCCCTGATGGACTTGTAAATTGCCGCGCATAAACACTGATTGCGGCATTCCCCGCCTCTGCCGCTTCCCTTGGTCATTAATCCACTGAAAAAAGCATCGATACACTCCAATTACTTACTATTTTAGTAATAATTTAAAACTACAATAATGTAACTACATCTTTGGAGTTACAATGTTTTCATGGGATGACGTCAAGAATCAGGGCAATCAGCGCAAACATGGCGTCAGTTTTGAGACCGCAGTGCTCGTCTTTGACGATCCCCTGCATATCACCAGGCGAGAGCGTGTTGAAAACTACGAACGTCGGTGGCAAACAGTTGGCATGGTCGGCGGCATCGCCTTGCTTTTGGTTGCCCACACCTGGCATGAAGCAGAGAGCGGTTCAGAATATATTCGAATCATCTCAGCGCGGCGGGCCACAAAATTGGAAAGGAAAATCTATGAACAAGGTACCTGAATCAATCCGCAAGGAACTAGCAGATTTAGCCGCCAGGTCGGAGAACGATATCGATTTCTCCGACCTCCCGGCTACATCTCAACAAGACTGGCAAGGTGCGGTCCGTGGAAAATTCTATCGACCGGTCAAACAACAATTGACGGTCCGGATTGATGCTGATGTAGTGGAATGGCTGAAGAGCCAGGGAAAAGGTTATCAAAGCCGCTTGAACGATATCTTACGGGCTGCAATGCTGGATAAAGTTCGTCACCGGTAGAGCGGATGATTTAAAAACAGGTACCTGGTTTTCTTCTTTTTTATTCTTAAGTCTGCTTTAATATTTAGTATTTATGCTGTGTGCTAGTTCTAGTCCATCTGCAAAGGAGCACAGCATGAATCGTCAGACCTTTACCCGCAGCATTATTGCAGCCGCCGTTCTGGTGGTAGCCGGCGGCGCCTACCTGCATTCGAAGAACGGCGATATCGGTATCGACAACGCCAACGCGGCGATCGTGGCGCCAGCGCTGGCTCCAGCGCCGGTAAACAATGCTGCGCCGGCCGTGGCTGTAGCCACTGACTTTTCCGGCATAGTCGAACGTTCCGGACCGGCCGTGGTGAACATCAGCGTCACCGGCAAAGCGAAACAGAGTGCGGTCGCCGACCAGGACGACTCCGGCGAACTCGATCCTAACGATCCGTTTTCACAATTCTTCAAGCGTTTCGGCCCGCAGTTGCAAATCCCTAGCCATCCGCAAATCATGCGCGGCGAAGGCTCTGGTTTCATCATCAGCGCCGACGGTCTGATACTGACCAATGCCCACGTGGTCGACGGCGCCCAGGAAGTGACAGTAAAACTGACCGACCGCCGTGAATTCAAGGCCAAGGTGCTGGGCTCCGACAAACAGAGCGATATCGCGGTGATACGGATCGACGCCAAAAACCTGCCGACGGTGCAGATCGGCAATCCGGCGCTGACCAAGGTCGGCGAACCGGTACTGGCGATCGGCTCGCCTTACGGTTTCGAAAATACCGCTACCGCCGGCATCGTCAGCGCCAAGTCACGCTCGCTGCCGGACGATAATTATGTACCGTTCATCCAGACCGATGTCGCCGTCAATCCCGGCAACTCGGGTGGGCCGCTGTTCAATATCAGAGGCGAAGTGATCGGCATTAATTCGCAGATCTACAGCCAGACCGGCGGCTACCAGGGCCTGTCCTTTGCGATTCCTATCGATGTCGCCACCAAGGTCGAGCAGCAACTGGTCAAGCATGGCAAGGTCACTCGCAGCCATCTCGGCGTGAGCGTACAAGAGGTCAACCAGGCGCTGGCGGAATCGTTCGGCTTGAAGACTGCCGCCGGTGCGTTGGTGAGCTCGGTCGATAAAGGCAGCCCGGCCGACAAGGGCGGCGTCGAAACCGGCGATGTGATCCTGCGCTTCAATGGGCAGCCGATCAATCATTCCTCTGATTTGCCGAGCCTGGTGGCCGACACCGCGCCCGGTACCAGCAGCACGATTGAAGTAATGCGCAACGGCCAGGCCAAGACCTTGACCGTCAAGCCGACCGAAGCGGAAGCGATCAAGACGGCCAGCAACGACACTGGCACCGGTTCGCAAGCACGGCTCGGGCTGGCGCTGCGCCAGCTCACCCCTGACGAGCAGCAACAGGTCGGCACGCGTGGCGGGCTAGTGGTGGAAGATGCAACCGGACCGTCGGCGCTGGCCGGCATCCAGCGTGGCGATGTGATCCTGTCGCTTAACGGCAAGCCAGTCAACAGCGTCGAACAGTTACGTCAACTGGTGAGCAAGGCCGGCAAAAACGTGGCGCTGCTGGTACAACGCGACAAGGATAAAATCTTTGTTCCTCTGAATCTGGGCTAAAGCACCAACACCGCAGGATGGGGTTACGATGACTGAACAGTTAAACAAACCGGTCAAAAACAACAATCTATCGCAACACATCCTGCCCTCTTCCGCCACGATGATCGGGGTTTGCATTACCGCCCTGTCGATCATCAAACTCGCCAGGTTCAGCGGGCTGGCAATATGGCTGAGCCATCTGCTGGCGCTGAACAGCCTGGTATTCCTGACCAGCGGCATGCTCTCGTATGCGGCCATGCGCTCAAGCCGCAGCGCACGGCTGGAGCAATACGCTGACATCGCCTTCATCTTTGGCTTGATCCTGCTGAGCCTGTCCACCGTCTTCATGGCGGTTGTGATTGACTAAACCTTCCCTGATTGAATTTTCATTCCAGTTAAAGTTACCCACAGAAACTGTGGATAGTCTTGTGGATAACTCCAATGTGTTTTAGCTATGTGGTTGATATATATGAATATTTCATATCTGCTTAATGTTGTGCGAACAACGGCGTTCAAATAGCATCGGATAGGCCAGTTCACTGTAAATAACCACACCGCAAAAAGGTGATATTTGAACGAGTGCTCGGTTTGTAATTTGCACCAGGCTTGCCTAAGCTAGTTAAGCTTTACTATGAGCCTCACACCAAGTTTCACCATCCGGCTCGGCAAATTCAGTTCCGGCAGTCATCACGCCCGCCAGATGACAGCAAATGAAATTGTGATTTCAACAAGCAAAGTCTGCCTATCAAATATAATTTCAAAAAAAATCTGCGGTTTGTCGATCTCTCTGCCGCCCGTTCGACTAATTAGCAGATCCCGGATTTAACCCGGCTGCAGCCGGCCCCTGAACAAACCATTGAACCCAGACGGAGATATTACGATGCGATTCATGATCATACGCAAGGCAGACAAGAACACAGAGGCGGGCACCATGCCCAGCACAGAGCTGATCACCGCCATGATGAAATACAACGAAGAAATGATACAAGCCGGCGTCATGCTGTCCGGCGAAGGCCTGCAACCCAGCACCAAAGGTGCACGCATCAAATTCTCGGCCGGCAAACCGACCGTGTTCGATGGCCCGTTCGTCGAAACCAAGGAATTGGTGGCAGGCTTTACCATGATCCAGGTGAAATCGCGCCAGGAAGCCATTGAATGGGTCAAGCGCTGGCCTGCGCTGGACGGTGACGGTGCGGTCGAACTAGAATTGCGCCAGGTATTCGAGGCGGAAGATTTCGGTGACGAATTCACACCTGAACTGAGAGAGACCGAAGAACGCTTACGCCAGCAAAGCGCCACCAACTCCTGACCCACCTCCTCAACGCAAAGGAAACCATGATCAAGACCATCGTTATCATCGTCGTTGTTGTACTGGCCGGCATCCTTGGTTATGCCGCCACCCGGCCCGACACTTTCCGCGTAGAGCGCACGATTTCGATCAAGGCGCCGCCGGAAAAGATTTTCGCCCGCATCAACGATTTCCATGAATGGGGCAACTGGTCACCGTACGAAAAACTGGATCCGGCGATGAAAAGAACCTTCAGCGGCGCCGCCAGCGGCAAGGGTGCAGCGTATGCATGGGACGGCTCTGACAAAGTCGGCGCCGGACGCATGGAAATCAGCGATACATCGCCATCGAAAACCCTCATCAAGCTTGATTTCACAAAGCCGTTTAAAAGCAGCAACGTCGCCGAGTTTAGCGTCGACACCCAGGGCGACAGCAGCAACGTCACCTGGGCCATGTATGGCCCCTCGCCTTATATCAGCAAGGTGATGGGATTATTTTTCAGCATGGACAGCATGATCGGCAAGGATTTTGAAAGTGGCCTTGCCAACCTGAAAACCGCCGTCGAAAAATAAGACGGACACTGTTGCGCCAAGCCCGGCGCGGTTTCATCCCTAATCACCGTAATAGAGGAGAACATTATGCTATTGAATGCCTATCTTAATTTCGACGGCCAGTGCGACGCCGCGTTCAAGTTATACCAGCAAGTCCTGGGCGGCAAAATCGCCTTCAGATTAACCAACGCCGAATCACCGATGGCAGAACAAACGCCACCGGACCGCCAAGACAAGATCGTGCATATGCGGCTGGAAATGGATGGTGGAGTCTTGATGGGTTCAGACTGCCCGCCGGAATATTTTCAAAAAATGCAAGGCATGGTCCTGTCGATTAACGTCGATTCGATTGCGGAAGGAAAACGTATCTTTGACGCATTGTCAAAAAACGGCACGATCAAGATGCCATACGAAAAAACCTTCTGGGCCGCCGGTTTCGGCATGCTGGAAGATCAGTTTGGTACGCCGTGGATGGTTAACTGCGAAAAGGATAACTGACACCGGGATGTAGCGGTTGCAGTTGACGTTGCAGTTGTTTTTGACACGGCTTTTGACTTTGAAGTCCGCATTGGGACGCTGCCAAATATGGCGCGTGTCAGTCGGGAATTGTGGGAAGACATGTTTGAGCG
>FTFY01000954.1_pt1 | contig 15705 bp, 12 predicted proteins | sample 1640561 | NCBI WGS metagenome assembly FTFY01 (sample SAMEA3914789, study PRJEB12502) | metagenome | biome: forest; material: soil | place: Canada | collected 2011-07-03 | depth 0.3 m | reverse complement strand
GTCGGCGGCCGTGCCGCCTTCACACACAAGAATGCTGCCTTGTACTGCTACGATAGTTGCGCCGCGTGTTGCATAAAACATGCCGGTCTGGGCACGGCTTAGTCGAATGCGTGAAGTGTTTTCATTGGTGAGTTTCATGGCGGTTTCCTTGATGAAAGAGATGGCTCTAGCCTATCCGCCCGCCGGACACCAAAACAGGCACAGCTGTTGCCCATCTGCTGCGTAACAGCCGGGGTTTGCCTTATCTGTTATCGTCCTGTATCCGCGATTCTGTATCTGTTTCGTTGCGCCGAAATGCAGCACACTTCGATAATCCAATGCATGTTATGAAGCCTCTCTTGTCAATCTCCCAGCCTCAATCCCTGTTGAAATCGCCAACAACGCAATTACTGTACCGGCGCCTTGCTGAACACTATCTGGCTGCTATCCAGGCGCTTACCTTGCGGCCAGGCGACCGCATGCCATCGGTACGGGATTTGATGCGGCAGCACCAGGTCAGCTTGTCGACGGCATTGCAGACATTGCGTCACCTGGAGCAGGAGGGCTGGCTGGAGGCGCGTCCGCGTTCCGGTTATTTCGTGCGGCAGGCGCGGCGCCTGGCGCAACCGGAAGAATCGAATCTGTCGACTACGCCGGCCTTGATGTCGGCGCAGTATGCGGGAATCCACGAGCGGGTTTCGGAAATCATTGCGCAGGGACGCAGCAACAAGGTCACGCTCGACCTGAGCAGCGCTAGCTGCGCGCCTGGACTGTATGCGGTGGAAGCGTTGAAAAACGCGGCAATCCGGACTCTGCGCCAACGGCCGGAGGTGTTGACCGGCATGATGTCGCATAGCGGTAACCCGGCGTTTCGGCAGGTGCTGGCCAAGCGCAGCCTCGCTATCGGCATCAAGATCGCGCCGGAACAGGTGATCGTTACCCATGGTTGTATCGAGGCGATCAATCTGGCTCTGCGCGCCGTCGCGCAGCCAGGTGACACCATCGCGGTCGAGTCGCCGACTTACTACGGCTTGCTGCAGGTGCTGGAAAGCCTGGGCATGCGCGCGTTGGAAATCCCGACCAGCCAGCGCACCGGCATGTCGATTGAAGCGCTGGAACTGGCGCTGCAGACCTACGACAATATCAAGGCCGTAGTGGCGGTGCCGAACCTGCAGAATCCGTTGGGCAGCATCATGCCGGATGCACACAAGGCGCGGCTGGTAGAGCTATGCGAGCTGCATGGCATGGCCTTGATCGAGGACGATTCGTATAGCGACCTGGTGCCGGAAGGAACCTCGTCGACCGCATTAAAAGCCTGGGATCGCAGCGGCAATGTGATCTATTGCGCCTCGCTCAACAAAGTGCTGGCGCCGGGCATGCGCCTGGGCTGGATGGTCGGCGGCCGCTGGCAGGCGCGGATTGAGATGCTTAAGTTTGCGCATACCCGGGCGAATGAAGAGTGGGCGCAGATTACGGCCGCGGATTTCATGGCGTCGACCGCTTATGATCGCCATTTGCGGCGTCTACGTGAAGCGCTGCGGATACAGCGTGCGCGTACCGCCGAAGCGATCGCTATCCATTTCCCGGTTGGTACCCGTCTCAACCTGCCAGGCGGCGGCGCCTTGTTATGGGTGGAACTGCCACAGCAATTGTCATCCAAAAAGGTATTCGAGGCGGCGTTGCGGGAAGGTATCCGGCTTGCTCCCGGGTTGATGTTTTCCAATTCCAGGCGCTTCGACCATTTTCTGCGGCTGTGCTGCGGCCAGCCGTTTTCACCGCAGATCGATCACGGAATAAAACGGCTGGGGGAAATCGTCGCAGGGTTGTTGCCTGAAGCTGAGGTGCTGCAGAAAAAATTACCGTGAACTCAGCATTTCTTCGACTTGCGCCGCACGCGGAATCGGCGCCACCGCACCGTAGCCGGTAGTCGACAAAGCAGCGCAGACATTGGCGTAACGGGCGGCGCGGAACGGATCGTCACCGGCTACCAGACGGGCAATGAAAGCGCCGCCAAAACAATCGCCGGCGCCGGTGGCGTCGATCGCTTCGACGCCGTAAGCCGGCACCATCCCGCGTTCGCTGGCGGTGGCGACATAACAGCCTTCGGCTCCAAGCTTGAAGGCGATCAGGCCGATGCCGTAGGACTGCAGCGTATCGACAATCGCGTCGCGGTCGTCGAGGCCGGTGAGGGCGCTGACATCGTCCCAGCTGGGCAGGCAGATGTCGCACAGCGCAAACGCTTCACGCATTTTTTCACGGGCGCGTTCCAGCGGCCACAGTTTCAGCCGCAGGTTGGTATCGAGCGAGGTACGCACGCCATGCTTGCGCGCATGCGCCATCGCAGCCAGGCCGGCATCGCAGGCTGATTCGCTGATCGCCAGGCTGATACCTGACAGATGCAGCATCTTGGCGCCGGCGATCGCCTCAAGCGGCAGTTGTGCGCTGGTATAGCGGCTGGCGGCAGAGCCGGCGCGCAGGTAGTCGAAATGATGACCATCCTGGTCATGCGAAACAAAATACACGCCGGTAGCAGCTTGCGGATCGTTCGCCACATGGCTTGCATCGACCTGTTCCGCCAGCCACAGATCACGCAGCTTCTGGCCGAATTGATCATTGCCGAGGGCGCTGATATAACCGCTGCGCGCGCCTTGGCGGGCGGCGGCGATACAGAAATTCGACGTGTCGCCGCCAAAACCTTGCAAGTACATGCGTGCATCGTGGAGCCGCTGGTTGAACTCCACCATTGCTTCGCCATAAGCCAGGATATCTATAGTCATTGCTTGTGCCGGAGTAAAAATTAAAAGAAGGTCTGGATCACATCTACCACTTGATGCTGGGCATCGACGACGGCAATCTGACGCCATTTATCGAAAGTCAGGCACGGATGCGAGATGTCGAAACCAATCATGTCGCCGACCTTGATGTCGTCGCCCTCGGTGATCTGCAGATACGCATGCTGATCCATCATGCCGGTCACCTGCCAGTGAGCTGGCGTGGCAATCGGCGCTGCCGTGCCGGGACGATAGTGCAGTGCAGGCGTAGGCAAGCCGGCGTCGAACGCAGCATCACGCTTGCCGAGCGCGATGATAGCTTTGCCGGTTTCCGGAATCGATTGCACATAAGCCCACAACTGCAAGGCCGGTTGCAATTCGCTGCGCATTTTGCGGGCGATAGGATTACGCGTTTGGATCTGCGCCTGCGCCGCGCGGTAGATACCGACATCGTGCGTCAGGTAACAGCCTGGTCGCAGCACCACATCCAAAGGCAAACCAATCTCGGTCTTAGCGAATTCGTCGGCGACCACGTCGTACCAGGCCGAACCGGCGCCGGTCAGTATCACCGGCCGCGCTGCGCTGCCTTCAGTACGTGCTGCAAAGCGGCCATCCTTGGCCAGTTGCCGGGTGCAGGCTACCGCGTGTTGCAGAAAGCTGCGGATATCGGCTTCTTCTTTCAATACGCCTTCATAGACTTCAACCCCGGCCAGCACGATATGTTCCGGCCAGCGTGCAATCGCATCCAGCACGGCGGCTTGCTGTTCCGCATTGCGGATGCCGGTGCGGCCGCCGTCGGCGCCCAGTTCCAGCAATACATGCAGTTTTTGTTTGCGGGCCTGGAAGAAGGCGCCCAGCTGGTCGACGCCATCGGCCGAATCGACCAGGCAGCAGAATTCAAAGGAGAGGTCGGCCAGCAAATCGGAGATGATCGCCATATTCTGTTTGCCGACCAGCTGATTCGCCATGATCACGCGTCGTACGCCGTGCTGATAGGCGACCCGGGTCTGGTGTGCGGTGGCCAGGGTGATGCCCCATGCGCCGCCGGCCAGCTGGCGCGCGAACAGTTTCGGCGCCATCGTTGTTTTACCGTGCGGGGCCAGCTTGACGCCGTATTCGGTGACGAATTGCTGCATCCACTGCAAATTGTGCGTCATGCGCTCCTCGGACAGCACGGCGGTGGGCAGGCTCAGGTCCTCTCGCAGCAGATTCCAGTTGCGCGCTTTCACCTCGGCGGCAGGCAATGTCTGTTGGAATGCCCCCAGACCTTTGTTCAAAGGATCAATTGCCGGGTTCTCGTAATCGCTGTGATAGTTAATAACATCAGTCATCAGATCTTCTCCTTCAGAATTCATTTGACGTAATCATATCCTTGAATTTACTATATTAAAAGCATGTTACAAAGTAACATAGGATTTTTTCTGCTTAATCTGCAACCCATCTGACAACACATGGCCCACCCATTCGATATTGTGTCGCGCATCGCCGAGCGTAGCGGTCAGCTGCGCCTGGCAGAGCAAAAGGTAGCCCAGGCAATCCTGGGCGATTTGCCGTTTGCCGCCAGCGCCAGTATCCAGACCCTGGCGAAACAAGCCAGCGTCAGCGAAGCCAGTGTCACCCGTTTTGCCAAAGCCATCGGTTGCCGTGATGTGCGCGAATTGAAGATGCATCTGGCCCAGGCGGCGGCGATCGGGCAGCGCTTTTTGCGGGTCGAGAACTCTGTTGTTGAAAATCAACTTCCGCAAATCGTCGACATTGTGTATGCCGATATCCACAAAGCGCTGGAGGTCAATCGCAGCCTCCTGAATCAGGATACCTTGTTGCAAGCCGCGCAGGTGCTGCTTCAGGCACGCATGATTTATGCCTTTGGTATGGGGGGCGGCTCGACTATGCTGTCCGATGAGGCGCGCTATCGGCTGGGACGCCTGGGGCGCCCGGTGGCCACCTATCACGACGCCATGCTACAGAAAATGGTAGCCGCAACACTCGACAAGGACGATGTGGTGCTGGTCCTGTCGACCACCGGCAATGTGCCCGAACTCAACGCCAGTTGCGCCATCGCCAAGGAATACGGCGTGCGGCTGGTGGCGATCACGGCACTGGGTTCGCCGCTGGCCGCGATGGCCGATGTGCTGTTGCCGTTGAAGTCGCTGGAAACCGATTTTATTTTCAAGCCGTCATCGTCGCGCTACGCCATGATGATGGCGCTGGATGTGCTGATGACCGAGTTGGCATTGCTGCAAAAAGATCGTAGCCAGGAGTTGCTGCGACGCCTGAAATTCACACTGGATACACATCGCGGTGGCAGTAATCGCGAGCCGTTGGGAGATTGATATGAGCACCGAATCAAATACACCATTGTCAGAGGCAGTGGCCACGCCAAGTTGCGATACGCTGATTCGTAACGTGTCAGTGATCGACGGCAGCGGCGAACCGGCATTTGTGGCCGACGTCGCCATGGCTGGCGGCCGAATCCTGCATATCGAGCCGCGTAATGGCGCCAATGCCGGCAAGCCATCCGGCTGGCAGGCTAAGGATGTGATCGACGGCAGCGGCAAGGTCCTGAGCCCTGGCTTCATCGATGTCCACACGCACGACGACACCAACGTGATTCGCACACCGAACATGGTACCCAAGCTGTCGCAGGGCGTCACAACCGTGATCGTCGGCAATTGCGGCATCAGCGCAGCGCCGGTCAGCCTCAAGGCGGAACCGCCGGATCCGATGAATCTGCTAGGCGAGGCGAGCGCCTTTAGCTACCCGACTTTCGCCTCCTATGTCGAGGCGGTGACGCAGGCTCAACCATCTATCAATGTAGCCGCGTTGATCGGCCACACCGCCTTGCGCAGCAACCAGATGGACCGGCTCGACCGCGCCGCCACCGACACGGAAATCGCCGCCATGTGCGAGCAGTTACGCGAAGCGCTGGCGCACGGCGCACTCGGACTCAGCACCGGCCTGGCTTACGGCAATGCGATCAATGCGCCCACCGCCGAAGTGCTGGCGCTGGCGGAACCGCTGGCCGAGGCCGGCGCCATCTACGCGACGCATTTGCGCAGTGAATTCGCCGACATCCTGGAAGCCATGGATGAAGCTTTTCGCATCGGCAAACATGCCCGAGTGCCGGTGGTGATTTCGCATTTGAAATGCGCCGGCGTTGAAAACTGGGGTCGCAGCGGCGAAGTGCTGGAAGCGCTGGAGCAGGCGCAGCGTTATCAGCCGGTCGGCTGCGACTGTTATCCCTACACCGCCAGCTCGTCCACCCTGGATTTGAAGCAGGTGACCGACACCATCGACATCATGGTGACCTGGTCGGAGCCGGAACCGGCCATGGGCGGCAAGCTGCTCGCTGAGATCGCTGCCGAATGGCAGGTCGACCTGATGGCAGCGGCGCGTCGTTTGCAACCGGCCGGCGCCGTTTATCACTGCATGCAGGATGACGATGTCAACCGCATCCTGAGCCACCCGGCCAGTGTGGTCGGATCGGATGGCTTGCCTAACGATCCGCTGCCGCATCCGCGCCTGTGGGGAGCATTTCCACGCGTGCTGGGTTACTACAGCCGCGAGCAAAAACTATTCCCGTTGACCGTGGCGGTCCGCAAGATGACAGGTTTGTCGGCCGAACGTTTCGGCCTGGCTGAACGCGGTCTGGTGCGCGAGGGCTATTGGGCTGACCTGGTGTTGTTCGATCCGGAAACCGTACGCGATGCGGCAACTTTCTCGAACCCGATGCAGCCGGCCGACGGAATCGAAGCGGTCTGGGTAAATGGTGTCTTGTCTTATCTGGGTGGCGCGCAAAAAGCGCCGACCGAGTCGCGGGCAGGGCGTTTCCTTGCGCGGCAAGGCGGAGTGAGTGGCGTCCTTGCAAGTTGAGTTGGCTGAACTTTTTTTGAGTTTTGTTGCGTTTTATTGAGTTCTATTTTTACTGAGGAGTAGCTATGACTATCAAACGATACGGTGTTGAAGGTGGTTCAGGAACCGGCGGCCAGCATCTGCCATTCGCACGCGCGGTTGAAGCCGACGGCTGGCTGTACGTTTCCGGCCAGGTGGCGATGGTGGATGGCGAAGTGATCGATGGCGGCATCGTCGCGCAATCGCACAAGACCATCCAGAACGTTCTGGCGATCCTGAAAGAAGCCGGCTACGGTCCGGAGCACGTGGTGCGTTGCGGTGTCTGGCTTGACGATACCCGCGATTTTCAATCGTTCAACAAGGTTTTCAAAGAGTATTTTGGCGCCAATCCGCCAGCCCGCGCTTGCGTGCAGTCGAGCATGGTAGTCGATTGCAAGGTGGAAGTGGATTGCATTGCTTATAAAAAATAATTCGCTGCAGATTGGCAGAATTTACTGACAACTAACAGCTAATAGTTGCAAAATGGCACCGTTCGTTACGTGTTTGCACGCTAAGGCAGGCGGTGGGTATATCGCGGTGTCAAAAAATAAATCGGACTTTAGGAGGATTTGATGGAGATGGTTCAAGGAAATATGTTGCTGCTCTATGCGGTGATTGCAGTGATCGCACTGGTGGTGCTGATCGCCAAGTTCAAGATGAATCCGTTCATCGTGCTGATCGTGGTGTCGGTAATACTGGGCCTGGTTGTCGGCATGCCGATGGGAGCCATCGTCAAATCTTATGAAACCGGTGTCGGCGGCGCTTTGGGACATATTGCGCTGGTGGTCGGGCTGGGTACGATGTTCGGCAAGATGATGGCCGAATCAGGCGGCGCCGAGCGCGTTGCCAACACGCTCATCGGTGTATTCGGTCCCAAGCGCGTGCACTGGGCGATGATGGTGGTGGCATTGATTGTCGGCCTGCCGGTGTTCTTTGAAGTCGGTTTCGTGCTGTTGATTCCGATTGCTTTCAACGTCGCCAAGCGTACCGGGACTTCAATGATCATGGTCGGGATTCCGATGGTTGCCGGCCTGTCGGTCGTGCATGGCTTGATTCCACCGCATCCGGCAGCGCTGTTCGCCGTGACTGCCTACAACGCAGATATCGGTCGCACCATCATGTACGCGCTGATCGTCGGTATTCCTACTGCGATCATTGCCGGTCCGCTGTTTGCCAAGCTGATCAGCCGCTACGTTACGCCTAATCCTGATAACCCGTTGATCTCGCAATTTGTCGAAGAAGACAAAGGCCGTGACTTGCCTGGTTTCGGCATCACCATTGCCACCATCTTGCTGCCGGTGGCGCTGATGTTAATTGGTAGTTGGGCCGATGTGTTTTTCACTCCCAAAACTTTCGCCAACGATTTCCTGCGCCTGATTGGCAATTCGGTGATCGCGCTGCTGATCGCTACCCTGGTCAGTTTCTACACCTTCGGCAAGGCACGCGGTTTTAATCGTGAAGCCATTCTCAAATTCACTACGGAATGTCTGGCGCCTATCGCCGGGATCACGCTGATCGTTGGCGCCGGCGCCGGTTTCGGCCGGATCCTGATCGACGGCGGTGTGTCCAAGGCCATTGTCGAACTCGCCAACAACGCGCATTTGTCGCCGTTGCTGCTGGGCTGGTTTGTGGCCGCGCTGATTCGGGTTGCCACCGGCTCCGCTACCGTGGCGATGACTACTGCCTGCGGTATCGTCGCACCGATCGTCACCGCCGCCGGCGTTACTGTCCGGCCGGAACTGATGGTGCTGGCAACCGGCGCCGGTTCGCTGATCCTGTCGCACGTCAACGACGGCGGCTTCTGGCTGGTCAAGGAGTACTTCAACATGACCGTGACTGAAACCTTCAAGACCTGGACTGTCGCTGAAACCATCATTTCGGTGGTGGCGTTGTTGCTGACGTTGGGCCTGTCTACCGTGATCTGATTGATCCAGGTTTGATCTACGATTGATGGCATTCGTAGCGTTGTCATGAAACGGCTTGCAGAATTCGATTCTGCAAGCCGTTTTTCTTTGTGGATAGCGTGGAAACTACAGGCAATTGAATCGAAACCGGTATGAAGAACGCGCCAGCGGCGTGACTGAATTAATCAAAATATTTCCGTATTGCACTATTTTTAGTGTAATACGGCAATAAATATCAGTTTCATGGTATTACAGTGGCTGCAATTTTGTGGAAAAACCAACGCATCTGACCATGTGTTCACCGGTAAGCCACAAAAACACCCTAAACCCACAATACCGATCAAGCCATGAAAATCCTGAGAAAATTTCTGTTCGCGTTGGTCCTGACGTTTATCGCCGCAAGTTGCATAGCCCAAAATGCAAAAACAAAGGTCGAAATGCTAGCGGCGATCGACGAAGTGAACAAAGCGATGGTGGAGGGCCCTCGCAAAATAGAGTTGAGTGACCAAGCGACTTTCTCATTACCTGATGGTTATAGCTTTGCACCAGCGGCCGCTGCGGCGCGCCTCTTGCGCTCGGGTGGTAATACTAATGATGAAAAGTCTCTGTTGGGTCTGATAGTCCCTAATGTCGAGAATGTGGAATGGATGATAATTGTTCGGTTCAAAAAAGACGGTTACGTGCGAGATGATGATGCACGCGATTGGAAAGCCGACGATATGCTGAAAAATTTGCATGACGGCACCGAACAAATGAATGCAGCTCGCAAGGAACGCGGACTCCCTGAGATCGAGGTCGCCGGCTGGGCGGAAGTGCCGGCTTACGACCCGGTAACTCATCGTATGGTCTGGTCGGTGATAGCGCGTCACAAGGACCAAGCTGCAGACAACACGAAAAATTCAGTGAACTATCAAACTCTTGTGCTCGGTCGCGACGGCTACCTGACCTTGACGATGGTGACGAAAGAATCGTTGATAGCAGCAGATAAGCCGATTGCAAACAAGATGCTTGCCGCCATCGATTATCACAACGGCAAGCGGTATGAGGACTTCGCGGTTTCGACCGATCATGTTGCAGAATATGGCCTGACTGCCTTGGTAGTCGGCGTGGCCGCCAAGAAAATCGGCCTGATTGCGGTCATCGCTGCGTTCGTGGCGAAGTTTTTCAAAGTCGGCTTGCTGGCTGTGCTTGCCTTCGGCGCCGCCATCAAGCGATTCTTCAAGCGCACTCCACCGCCGGCGACACCGGCGTTGGCATCTGATCCGGACGGACCAGATGAGTCGCCGTTTCCGCCGCGGCAATTGACGCAGTCCGCACCAGATCACAAGGCTGACCATGCGGCTGAAGCCAGCGACACCGCAAATCGTGTCTAAAGACCGGCGCCATGGTTAAATTGCTGATCCTGCTGTTGGGAGGCCTGAAGCTCGGCAAGATCCTGACTACTTCCGGCACCATGCTGCTGTCTATCGCGGTCTACGCGATGTTCTACGGCTGGCGTTTTGCCGCAGGCTTTGTGCTGTTGCTGTTCGTGCACGAGGCCGGCCACTACCTTGCCGCACAGCGGCGCGGCCTGGAGGTGGGCGCACCGACCTTTATTCCGTTCGTCGGCGCCTGGATCCAATTGAAAGAGATGCCCCATGATGCGGAAACCGAAGCGTATGTCGGCCTCGCCGGGCCATTAGTTGGTACGGTCGGTGCACTGGCTTGTTATTTTGCGTCACGCTGGTACAACAGCGAATTGCTGCTGGCGCTGTCTTATGCAGGCTTCTTTCTGAACTTGTTCAACATGATTCCGTTGTCGCCTTTTGACGGCGGGCGCATCACGGCAGTGCTGTCCCCGCGAATATGGTTCGCCGGCGTTCCAGTGTTGATCGCATTATTCGTCTATCGGCCGACTCCGCTATTGATCGTAGTGGTCATTCTCGCTTTACCGCAGCTGAAACGCGCCTGGCAATACGACCCTTCCACTCCAGAAAATCAACGTTACTACGGCATCGAACCGTCGGTGAAGATGACCTACGCGTTTTATTATCTTGCCCTGTTAATTTTTCTGGTGCTGATGACGCATGGTGTACACGACATGCTGGCGCCGGTTCACAGCGGCTTGCTCTAGTCATTTCATTTTCTGCATTTGCAACTTGCCAGGAAATAATGGAAATCAAACGGCCACAGATCAGTCTGTGGCCGTTTTTTTGATCTATGTCAAAGCGATTGCCATCTGTGCAAGATATGCTGCAGCCGGTAGATGTCATCAATCCCACGTATTGATGCATTCAATTGCCGGAGCTTGCACATGTTAAATTCGAGAGAATCGCCGCCTACAGTAGGCGCGGTTAGTTATGACGCTTCTTTGCTGCGCAAGCTGAATCAGCTCGGTCCGCGCTATACGTCCTATCCGACGGCAGACAGGTTTTCAGAAGATTTCAATTCCGCAGATTATTTGCAAGCGGTTGCGAACCGCCGCGATATGGGGGCGCGCCATGCCTTGTCGTTGTACGTGCACATCCCGTTTTGCGACACGATTTGCTACTACTGCGCCTGCAATAAAGTGGTCACCAGGAATCTCGCCAAGGCGGCGCTTTACCTGACGTACCTGAAGCGCGAGATTTCGATGCAGTCTGCCTTGTTTCAAGGTATGAACCAGGTCGAACAACTGCATTTCGGTGGTGGTACGCCGACCTTTCTGACGGATCTGCAGATGACAGATCTGCTGGAGCATCTGCGCAGGAGTTTTCAGTTTGCGCCGGACGGACAGGGCGAATATTCGATAGAGGTCGATCCGCGCACAGTGACGCCGAAGCGTATCGTCACCTTGCGGCGCCAGGGCTTCAATCGTCTTAGCCTCGGGGTGCAGGATTTTGATCCTGCTGTGCAGAAAGCCGTTAACCGGATCCAGCCCGAGGAAGATACGCTCCGGATTATCGATGCCGCGCGTTATGCCGGTTTTCGCTCAGTCAGCATAGACTTGATTTATGGTTTGCCGAAGCAGAACGTGATATCGATGGCGCAAACGCTGAACAAGGTGATCGCCGCCGCACCGGATCGGATTGCCATCTACAGCTATGCCCACATGCCACACCTGTTCAAGCCGCAACGCCGCATCGCCGACGCCGATTTGCCGACACCGGAAGCCAAGATCGACATGTTGTTCCTGTGTATCAAGCGGTTGACCAATGCCGGTTACGTGTACATCGGCATGGACCATTTCGCCAAGCCCGACGACGACCTCGCCATCGCGCAGCGGCAAGGACGCTTGCACCGCAATTTCCAAGGTTATTCAACCCATGCCGAGGCCGATCTGGTGTCATGCGGCGTGTCCGCAATCAGCGCCGTCGGCGCCAGCTACAGTCAGAACGAGAAAACGCTGGATGCCTATTATCAGCGTCTTGACCAGGAAATTTTGCCAATTGCGCGCGGCGTCAAGCTGAGCATGGATGATTTGCTGCGACGCCTGATCATTCAGCGCCTGATGTGCGATTTCGAATTATCGCCTGCATCGATCGAGATCGCCCATCCGATCAAATTCAACGATTATTTTGCAGCTGAGTTGGCGCAATTGAAATTGCTGGCGGCAGACGGCTTGCTCAAGCTGGATGACGAATGGATCACCGTGACCATGAAAGGGCGTTTGCTGATCCGTAATATTTGCATGGTGTTCGACCGGTATCTGGCTTTGGGAAAAAGTCCGTTGCGTTACTCGAAAACCATTTAAGCCGGCGCACTGGGCATGAGATACGCATGAACCTGATACCGATTTTCTTGATAGGATTATTTGGCAGCATCCATTGTGTCGGCATGTGCGGCGGGATCGTCAGCGCCTTGTCGGTGGCGGCAACGCCTTCGGCTCGCGTAATCCCGTTGCGGCTGGTAACGGTCGGCAAAATGCCGGGACCATCGGATCAAACCTGTTTCATGCATATGTCGCGTGTGTTTGCCTACAACAGCGGCAGGTTGTTCAGCTATACCTTGGCCGGGACAATAGCGGGTGGCATGGCGCAGAGTGTGCGTGCCCTGACGTCGTTGTCATCGCTGCAGATAGGTGCTTACTGGCTGGTCAACCTGATATTGATAGCACTGGGCCTGCATCTGATGGATGCCTGGCGCGGCCTGAACCGACTAGAGGCTCTGGGGCAGATCGTCTGGCGGCGTGTGCAGCCCGCAATCAAATTTTTTCTGCCTATGGACAGTCCGATGAAGGCATTGATACTGGGCGCTGTATGGGGCTGGCTGCCATGCGGCATGGTCTACAGCGTACTGCTGACAGCAATGCTGAGCGGCGACGCCGTATCTGGCGGCAAGGTGATGCTGGCGTTCGGGTTGGGAACCTTGCCCATGCTGTTGACGCTCGGCATGCTGGGAATGCGTTTGAAAGGCTGGTTGCTGGATCGTCGGGTACGTATCACCGGCGGCATGATCGTGTTGCTGTTCGGGTTGATGGGCCTCTTGCGAGTGGCTAACGGAACGCCGTTAAGCTGGCTTGATGCAATCTGCATCAGTCCGGCGGGAGCAGGGCATTGAGTGCCGTCCTTATCGACCCTGCAGCGCTGTCGCCGGATGCAGCCTCCGGGCTTGCCTCTGGCGACTGTTTTCATTGTGGCCTGCCGCTGCCGCCCATTGCGACAGGGCAGCGCTGGTCAGTCAGGATCGGATCGGTGTCGCACCCGATGTGCTGTCCAGGTTGCGCAGCGGTTGCACAAACCATTGTCGATAGCGGTTATGCCGATTACTACACCTCGCGCACTGCCTTTTCCAATCGCATCGACGGTGACGGACTGGTCCCGCCTGAACTGCGGCTGTACGACGATGAAGAAGGGTGCTCGCAATTTGCCACAGTACCTGACAATCCTGCCGGGCCGGCTGGCGATCTGTTAGAAGCGACCTTGGCGCTCGAAGGCATTCGCTGCGCTGCCTGTGTCTGGCTGATCGAACAACGGCTGGCGCGCCTGCCGGGATTGCAGCTGGCCAACCTGAATGTGGCTAGCGAACGCCTGCATGTGCGTTGGGACAAGACGCAATGCAAGCCCAGCGATATCCTGCAGGCGCTGCTCGAAATCGGCTACGGCGCCTACCCGTTCGATGCGGTCAGGCAGGGCGAGCAGTTGCGCAAATCCGGAAAGCGCTTGTTTCGTCAAACATTCATCGCCGGCCTGTGCATGATGCAGGTCATGATGTACGCGGCTCCGGCCTATTTCGCCGCCGCCGGTAGCATCGATCACGCCCAGCTCCAGTTGATGCGCTGGGCCAGCCTGCTGCTAACCTTGCCGGTGTTGTGTTACTCAGCATTGCCGTTCTTGCGTGGCGCATGGATCGGCATGAAGTTACGCCGCTTCGACATGGACTTGCCGGTAGCCATTGGCATTGTAGCTGCGTTTGCCGGCAGCGCCGTGGCCACCGTGCGCGGCTCTGGCGAAGTCTATTTCGATACCGTCACCATGTTCGTCTTCCTGCTGCTGTGCAGCCGCTACCTGGAGCTGACGGCGCGGCGCAAGGCGGCGTCGACGCTGGAGCGTCTGCAACACGCTTTACCCGATGCGGCTACGCGCTTGCTTGATTACCCGCGCGCGATGGATGGTGAGCTCGTTGCCGCAACAAGATTGGTCAAGGGCGACCTGATCCTGGTCAAGCCAGGTGAGGTGATTGCGGCCGATGGTGTTTTGCTGAGTGGCCGCAGCAGCATTGATGTTTCCCTGCTGACCGGGGAGAGCAAGGCCGTGTCGTGCGCGACTGGCGATACTTTGCCGAGCGGCGCCGTGAACTGCGGGCAGGCCATGGTATTGCGGGTAAGCCGGGTAGTGCGCGAAAGTACCTTGTCAGCTCTGCTCAAGCTGGCGGAGCAAGCGACTCAGAACAAACCGCGCATCGCGCAATGGGCCGACCAGGTCGCCGGCTGGTTTGTGGCAGCTTTGCTGCTATGCGCGCTGCTGGCGTTTTGCACCTGGCAATGGCTGGATCCGTCACGCGCCTGGCCGATTGCGATCGCCGTGCTGGTGGTGTCCTGCCCCTGTGCCTTGTCGCTGGCGACGCCGTCGGCGTTGGCTGCCGCCACCGATCGGCTGGTGCGCAGCGGCGTATTGATCGTGCAGCCGCACGTATTGGAAATCCTGCATCGGGCGACTTATATCATTTTCGATAAAACCGGTACGCTCACCAAAGGTAAACCTGTGCTGCAACAGATTACAGCGTATGGCGTCGGTACGAACGAACGGTATTTGCAGATAGCAGCTGCGATGGAAATATCCAGCGCCCATCCTTTGGGAAGGGCAATCGTCGATGCAGTCCGCGGCAGGCCGACTCAGACGCCGGAACTGCGCAACGAGACAATAAGCCAGGTAGCAGGAAAAGGCGTGGAGGCGGAGTTCGACGGCATTCTCTATCGACTCGGTTCGGCGTCGTTCGTGGCGGAGCTGGCCGGTGTCTTGATCCCGGCCGCGGCGCCGGAGGAAATAACGATGACGCCAGTTTTCCTGGGTAAGACGGGTAGCTGGCTGGCACGTTTCGATCTGGCCGATGAGGTACGAGAAGATGCCCGCCAGACCTTGGCCTATTTCCAGAGCCGAGGCAAAAAAGTGATATTGCTCAGCGGCGACGACCGCCAGGTGGCGCAGCACGTGGCGCGCGAATTGCATATGGATGGCGCTTACGCTGAGCACCTGCCGGCACAGAAACTGGCGTTCGTACAAGCCTTGCAGCGCCGCGGCGAAACCGTCGCCATGGTAGGCGACGGGGTAAACGACGCTGCCGTATTAGGTGTCGCCGATGTTTCCTTTGCGATGGGGGCGGGCGCGCCGCTGGCTCAGATCCATGCGGATACGGTACTGATGTCGGATCGCTTGTCAGCGTTGGCGGATACCGCGAGGCTCGGCGACAAGACCATGCACGTGATCCGGCAAAACCTGGCGTGGGCATCGATCTACAATTTGTTGGCGATTCCGGCAGCGGCGCTGGGTTTGCTCAATCCCTGGCTATCGGCAGTGGGCATGTCGTTCAGCTCCGCGCTGGTGGTAATCAATGCGTTGCGGTTGCGTAACAAGCTATAGGAGGATGGATATGGAAGCGCTTTATCTGCTCATCCCTATCAGCACCGTGCTGGTGTTCCTGGCGATATGGGTATTCGTCCGTGCTTCCGACAGCGGTCAGTTCGACGATATGGTCGGTCCCGC
>FTFY01001126.1_pt1 | contig 15832 bp, 14 predicted proteins | sample 1640561 | NCBI WGS metagenome assembly FTFY01 (sample SAMEA3914789, study PRJEB12502) | metagenome | biome: forest; material: soil | place: Canada | collected 2011-07-03 | depth 0.3 m | reverse complement strand
GGTTCCGGTTCTGCTTCCGGCGTCGACTCCAATAACGGCTCGACAGCTGCCGGGGGTGGTTCTTGTTCCGCTACTGCCGGCACTTCGGGACAAGACAGATGCGCTATCAAACCGTCCGCAGACAAACCCAATAACGGACTATCGATCACCGTACCGCGCAGCTGTAGAACGCTTTTCGTTGGTGGCAAGCTGCGCCCAAATCGCGCGCGGGCATTTGCAAATCTCTCCCACAAAGGTACCGGCACAACCAGAACCGGGAATGCGGCTCCCATTGCGTCTTTAACAATGCGCGCAGTGTGGCTGGAAAGTGCTATCGCTCTACCGTGACGGGCAAATACCGCTCGCCAGTCGTTACGCACATCGTCATCCCATAACTCATCGGGAAGATTGCTGTATCCCCAGGCAAAAACCGAAATCGTCGGGCACTTGAGATCAATCAGCGTCTTGTTCGGCGGGGAAAAGGACAGGAACACGCATTCCTCGCCGCGCTGCAGGCATTCTTCAAACAGGGGATCGACTTCAGTTTCCGGGTACCGTACCAGCGTGACCGTACCGAGTTCTGCCAACACGGTACGAAAGGCTTTCAAGACGAAATAGTAGCTGTACTCTGGTAAACCAAGGCTTTTATCGATCGTACTTTCGCCAATATCCGAATACAGAATGAAATTCATCAAAATCGTACTTTTAGTCGAATGTTAATCGTCCAACCGTTGCTTATTGCAACATCAGACTAGTCTCAACCCCGTAAACGAGGCAATTCTTTATTATGTATTCAGGGGGCGGGGGCAGCCGTGCGGCGCATCACCAAGAAAGTTTCCTATCAAACACTCTCCCTGTTGCTGTCGATAATACCTGATCCCAGTGGGCGGTAGTACGATCAGCCCCAGCTTTAGAGCGGGAACCCTATTGTGTCGAAATGTAACGCAGGGTTGTTTTGAGAATACCAGTCAGTTGATCTGACAAGAAGCGCTGATCTAGAGTGTAATGCACAATCGACAATAATTGCAAAAACATCAATCAAAATAAGATTGAGCGTAATTAGCCAATCAACCACCCAATCATTCATGCCGCCGGCAGCGCATGCTCCATGCAGTACTGGCTGATCCACTCGCGGAAAATGCTGACTTTTTGCTGGTTGGCGACGCTTTCCGGATAAACGAAGTAATAGCTTTGCCCTGGCATCACACAGTCGAACGGCTTGACCAGGCGCTGCATCTCGAGATCGTCGCCGGCCAGGATGCAATCGCCTATCGCCACGCCGAATCCTTGCGCCGCGGCATTCACGGCCGAATCCAGGGTTTCGAAACTCTGTCCGCTGCTAGCGTCTACGCCTTTGACGCCGGCAAAACGCAACCACATTTCCCAATCCCGATGATCCCTGGTGGGATGCAGCAAAGTCTGCTGCGCAAGTTGCTCCGGCACTAACTGCGGTTGCTGCCTGAGCATCGCCGGCGAACATACCGGCGTCAATTGCTCGGTAAACAGCAAGAGCGAATGGGTATCTTTACCGGTCGGCGTGCCGTACACGATGGCCGCGTCAAACGACTCGCGCTGGAAGTCGACATTGTGCTGCAAAGCTGTCGTGACCTGCAGCTGGATATCCGGATGCTCCGCCTGGAACAGCATGATCTTGGGATAAATCCAACGCATGATGCAGGTTGGCACTTTCAATGCCAGGTCGGTGCGCTGCCGCGTCAGCCGGGTTGAAATCTCTTCAATCCGCGCGAAGCTTTCACGCACTGCCGGCAGCAGCAGCTCGCCCTCTTCGGTCAGCGTCAAACCGCGCGCATGGCGCTGGAACAACGGGAAGCCGTAATACTCTTCCAGGATCAGTATCTGCCGGCTGACCGCACCTTGGGTCAGGCACAGGTAGTTGGCGGCATGCGTAATGTTTTGATGGCGCGCGACAGTCTCGAAGACTTGCAGGGCATTCAAAGGCGGCAATTTTCGCATGAGCATCTCCGGAGATTCAAGCCACCAGAAAAACGCATGGCTCCTATGATTATATTTCGTTTGTGAAGACCCGGGCAATGCACAAGAATAGCAAGCATAAAAAAGTGATCAGATCCCACAGGGACATTTCACAAAGAAAATACATTTTCTAATACCGGAGCGAGACAAAATGCACCCTATCCCTCAGCGTGCCACCCTTGGTGGAAATGACCCTGCCCTAGTTACCAAGCGGCATCTATGCCTGCTGCCCGAAGTCTTTTCAGGCATCAGTTTTATGCATCCTAGCAATCATTAAAACTAATGCCTTAAGGCAACATCTGGCATACCTCTTGCATCAGCAAGCAGTGCCAACACAGCAAACCATAGGCATTCAATAGTTGTTTCCACACTTTCACAGCAGGAGCAAGCCATGCAAAATACAGATACCAAACGTCGTAACGTCATCAAAGCAATTGGTGCATCGATTGCCGCATCCACGCTATCCGCACCATTTGTGAACGTCTTTGCACAGGAACAGAACTTCAAAGGCAAGACGCTACGCTTCCTGACCTGGTCAGACGACACCGGCCTGGCAGCGCTGCGTAATATCGCGGCCAGCTTCTCTGAAAAAACCGGTGCCAAAGTGATTGCCGACCGCGCGGATGGTACTTCGGGCATGGTCGCAAAACTGAAAGCTGCCGGCAACAAGCCGCAATATGACGTGATCACGCTGGCGGGTGTCGGCGCTTCGGGTCTGGCAGATGCCGGTTTGCTGATGCAACCGGATCTGGCCCGCCTGCCGAATCTGAAAGATGTCGCGCCTGAGCATCGCAGCGGCGCCAACGGTTTCGGTGTCGGCTACCTGTTGTGGACTAACGGCCTGATCTACAATACGTCAACTTTCAAGGCCCCCCCATCCACTTACGAAGCCTTATGGGATCAAAAATATAGCGGCCGCATCTTTCTGCCGCCGCCAAGCTGGGTCGAGGCAGTCGACCTTGCCATCATTGCCGCGAAATTGTCCGGCGGTTCACAAAAAAATATCGATCCTGGTTTCAAGAAGCTGGCGCTGCTCAAGGACCGCATCCTGATGCTCGGCGAAAATCCGAATCAGGTGGCCGAACTGTTCCGCACCAACGCATTGGATATCGGCGGCATCTACTCGCCGGCGTTCTTCCCGGTCGCCATCAAGAAGCCGGAATACAAGATGGGCGTCGCCTACGATATGAAGGAAGGCTTCGCCGCGCAACTGATGTACACGGTAATTCCGAAATCGCATCCGGGCGACCTCGACCTGATCCACGCCTTCATCAACCATACGCTGGACCCGGTTGTACAGGGAAAAATGGCTGCCGACGTGCTCAACGGACCGGTGAATACAAAGGCTGCAATTCCGGCAGAAAGCAGCCGCTACGTCCCGAGCGCAAAACAAATCGCAGAGAAAGCTCAGATCCACGACGACAAGGCGCTGGCCGTGGTGCAAAGCGAATGGATGCGACGCTACACCGAGATCTTTTCGGCGTAATCGAGACAAGCAAAGGCAAAGGTAAAAGCAATGCTCGATCAAAATTCCAATGCACGACCGTGGCTGCTGCTACTGCCGGTACTGCTGTTCCTGGCAGTACTGGCGGCGGCAGCGCTGGCGGTCATCCGCATGAGCGTAGGCAGTAACGGCGACGAATGGCATAGCGTTTCGTTGACCAGTTATGCCGACCTGGCGACGCCTTACTACATGAAATCGCTTTGGCTTACCTTGCGCCTGGCGTTTCAAAGCACGGTGCTGGCAGTACTGTTGGCGATCCCGGTAGCGATTGCCATGGCGCGCGCCAAATCCAAACTGGCGCGACGCCTGTTGCTGACCGGCGTGCTGCTGCCGTTGCTGGTGAATCTGCTGCTGCAAAGTTATGGCTGGCTGATCATCCTCGGCCCTGGCGGCGTGCTCAACAATTCGCTGCTGGCGCTGGGTATCGTACAGCGTCCGGTGCAATGGCTATATCGTGAAAACGGTGTATTGCTGGGACTGATACAGACTGCGTTCCCGCTGGCGGCATTGCCGATGGCCAGTGCGCTAAAGGCGATTTCAGGCAGCTACGAAGAAGCCGCCGCAACCATGGGCGCCAGCCGCTGGCAGATCTTGCGTCATGTGCTGCTGCCGCTGGCGATGCCAGGGATTCTATCGGGCGCGCTGCTGGTATTTGCCTACAACGCCAGCGCCTTTGCGGTGCCGTTGCTGCTTGGTGGACGCCGGGTTTCCATGCTGGCGGTGCTGGTGCGTGACCAGATCACGCCTTTACTCAACTGGCCCGCTGCGTCAGCCACCAGCGTCGTATTGATGCTGGCGACTTTGGCGGTGATGGCGCTGTCGCAAAAACTGGTGCATCGGTCACAGAAAATGCTGGGGAACACATAATGACTTCACTCACTCTACCTTTCCTGCGGCGCGCCCTGCCCGGCCAGCTCACCCGGCTAACCGGGGTGCTGGCAGCCGTGGTGCTGATACTGGCAGCGATGCCGATCATCACCATGATCATCATGTCGTTCGGCGCCTCCGACACCCTGGCCTTCCCGCCGCCCAGCTATGGCTTGCAATGGTATCGGGCAGCCTGGCACACCTTCATGTCGCCTGACGCCAGCGACGTCCTGTCGATGGGGCAGGCGCTTGGCACCAGCCTCAAGGTCGCCGTGGCGACCATGCTGATCACCGCAGCGGTGGCGATTCCTGCTGCTTATGCACTGAACCGCTTCAATTTCCCGGGCAAAGGCATCATCGAGCAATTCATCGCCTTGCCCATGGTGTATCCGCTGGTAATGCTGGGTATCTCGTTGCTATTGGTATTCAACTATATCCCGGTCGAACTAGGGATTTTCCGCCTGGTCATCGCCCATGTGATCCTGGCTTTGCCGTTCGCAGTCAAGAATTGTTCGGCATCGATTGCCGGCATCGGCCCGGAATTCGAAGAGGCGGCCTATCTGATGGGAGCACGGCCAATGCGCGCCATGTTCGACGTCGTGCTGCCGCTGATGCGGCCCGGCATCATGGCCGGAATGCTGTTCGCTTTCATCGTCTCCTTCAACGAATTCACCGTGACTTTTTTCCTGTATGACGTCGATACCATGACCCTGCCGGTATGGCTGTACAGCCGCACCGTTTCGTCGCTCGATCCTACCGTTTTCTCGTTCGCAGTCTTCATTGTGCTGATCGACTTCGGCCTGATCTGGCTGCTGGAAAAACTGGTGGGCGATGACGGCGTTGCGCTCTAAACACACTAAGCACTCTAATCAGATATTGAAAAATGCGTTCCAACTTAGCGAGCACAACATGAGCAATCAATTAGTCATTGAAAACGTCAACAAGCAATTCGGCGCGGTGCAGGTCGTGAAACACGTCAACCTGAGCATCCCGGAAGGTAAGCTGGTGTGTTTCCTGGGGCCGTCCGGCTGCGGAAAAACCACATTGCTGCGCATGATCGCCGGCCTCGAAACACCGACCAGCGGCCGCCTCACCATGGCCGGCAAAGACCTCACCAATGTACCGGCCTGCGAACGCGATTTCGGCATGGTGTTCCAGTCGCTGGCGCTGTTCCCCCACATGAGCGTGGCTGGCAACATTGCCTACCCGCTGCGTTTGCGCAAGATCGACAAGCAAAGCCAGGCCAAACGGGTCGACGAATTGTTGCAGCTGATCCAGTTGCCGCACATGGCCAATCGTCCGGTGGCGCAATTATCCGGTGGTCAGCGGCAGCGGGTGGCGATTGCGCGGGCGCTGGCGTCTGCACCTAAACTACTGTTGCTGGATGAACCGCTGTCAGCGCTGGACGCCAAGCTGCGCGAAGCGATGCAGGTTGAAATCCGCCTGCTGCAACAACGCCTCGGCATCACCACCATCATGGTGACGCATGACCAGCGTGAGGCAATGACCATGGCCGACGTGATTGTGGTGATGGAACAAGGCCGGATCGCGCAAATCGGTTCACCGCTGGAAGTGTATCGGGACCCTGTCAATGAATTCGTCGCCGATTTCATCGGTCTCGGCAACATCCTGCCGGCGGTGCCAAACGGCGATCAGCGGGTGCGACTGGCAGGCGGACAGCAAATCGATATCAGCGGCTCCCGCAAGTTCAGCGATGGCCAGGAAATCCGCTTGTTGATCCGTCCCGAAGATGTCTGCCTGAAAATCAGCGAAGCGGTCGGTCACAAGGATCTACAATCCAGCATCCGCAACGACAACAACAATTGCGTGCCAGGCCAGGTCAGCTTTATTCGCGATGTAGGTTCGTCGCTGGAAGCCACCATAGATTGTTCCGGCTTTTCCCTGACCGTCGCAACCAGCCCGCGCGAAGTTCCGGGATTGGCGATCGGGAGCCAGGTATTGGCAACCTTGCCGCCACATGCCTGCAAGCTGATCGATGCCAGCCCAGGCCGGCTTGCTGCCTGATAGCGCATTTCACCTACCGATTCATCAATCTACACATCGAGGAAACACCATGAAAATATCGTCTTTCTGCGGCACCCTTCTGAATCGCCGCATAGGCAAGATCGGCGCTGCCATCTTGCTCACGGTGGGCATGTTGCATGCTGCGCCAAGTCAGGCCGACGCCATCGATAACATCAGCAAGAACGGCAAGGTCAGGATCGGCGTCTTCATGGATTACCCGCCGTTCGGCTCGATCGGGCCCGACATGAAGCCGCTCGGCTACGACATCGACATGGCTGAATTGATCGGCAAGGCGCTGAAGACCAAGGTAGAACTGATTCAGGTCACCGGCGACAATCGCATGGCTTACCTCGCCGGCGGCAAAGTGGACCTGTTGTTGTCGGTCGGGCAAACACCTGAACGAGCCAAGGTCATCGATTTTACCGATGCTTACGCCCCCTACTATCTGGCGGTGTTCGGCGGTCCGAAAATGGCGGTCAAAAGCAATGCCGACCTGGCCGGCAAGACCATTTCCGTCGCCCGCGGCACGCTTGAGGACTTGAGCATTTCCAAAGTGGCTCCGTCTGAAGCCACGATCAAACGCTTTGACGATCCCAACGGCGCCATCTCTGCGTTCCTGTCTGGGCAGACGCAATTGATGGTAGTCGGCAATGACGTCGGCGCCACCATCATGGCCAAGAACCCGGCCGCCGGCATTCAACAAAAATTCCAGTTGTTCAGCTCCCCCGATCACGTCGGCCTGAACAAGAACGAACCGCGCCTGACGCAACAGATCAACCAGGCCATCGTGCAGGCCAAGAAAGATGGCAGCTTGAACAAGATTTCGCAAAAATGGTTGCGGGTACCGCTGCCGGCGGATTTGTAAGCAGGCGAACATAGGAAGGCAATCAGCATGACTTATGCGTTCGACTTCAGCGATCTGCAACAATACACAGGCATGATCGCGCACGGTATTGCGATCACGCTTGGCCTGACCGCGGTCGCCACTTTCCTTGGCGCCGTGATCGGTACCGGCGGCGCGGCCTTGCAATGGAAAGGCGGAAAAGCTGTCCGCGGCGCGATTGCCACCTATGTCGAGTTGATTCGCAACACGCCGTTTATTGTGCAGTTGTTCTTCATCTTCTTTGGTTTGCCAGGCCTTGGCGTACAGATCAACGAAATGGAAGCGGCATTGCTGGCGATGACGATCAATCTGGGCGCCTACGCCATCGAAATTGTACGAGCCGGAATTGAAGCCGTATCGCGCGGACAATATCAAGCCGCGCTGGCGATCGGGTTGACGCAACGGCAAGCATTCCGCTCTGTCATATTGCCGCAAGCGCTGGCTACCGTATTCCCGGCGCTGGCCTGCCAGGTGCTGATCGTGATGCTAGGCTCGGCCGTCGTGTCGCAGATTTCGGTCACCGACCTGACCTACGCCGCCAACTATATCCAGTCGCGCAATTTCCGCTCCTTTGAAATCTACCTGGTGATCACCGTCATCTATCTGGTGCTGGCGATTGTATTGCGACGCCTGATGAACCGCATGGCGCGCGGGCTTTTTGCAGGACGGCTGCGATGATGGAATTCACTTTATTGGGCATGGCCGGCAACCTGATGCTGGCCGCACGCTGGACGCTATTGCTGGCGCTGATCGCATTTGCCGGTGGCGGCGCATGCGGCTTGCTGTTGCTCGGCCTGCGGCTGGCCGGCCAGCGCCAACTCACTGCAGTCATCGACCTGTACATAGAAATAATCCAGGGAACGCCATTGCTGATGCAATTGTTCATGGTGTTCTTCGGGTTGCCGCTATTTGGCATCGATGTCTCTCCATGGCTGGCGGCCAGTGTCACGCTGACGCTGTATACCAGCGCCTACCTGGTGGAGATCTGGGGCGGCTGCGTCGCGGCAATTCCGCGCGGCCAATGGCATGCGGGCGCCAGCCTCGGCATGACTTACACACAACAGCTGCGTGAAATCGTACTGCCGCAAGCATTGCGGATTGCCATCGCACCGACGGTAGGCTTTTTGGTACAGGTGGTTAAGAGCACCGCCCTGACTTCCATCATCGGCCTGATCGAACTGACCAAGGTCGGCAACATGCTTACCAATTCCACTTTCCGCCCTTTCCCGATTTACGGGATGGTGGCCCTGTTGTATTTCGCCATGTGCTTTCCACTGACCTGGTATGCACGCAAGCTGGAACGCCAACATCAACGCAAGACCAATCGCTAAAACAAAATGAAACGACTCGAGAGTACTGAGATTGACAAGACCGTCGCCACTGACGCCAGCGCATCTGCGTCACTGACGATCGCACCCGCAGCTGCAACTTGCGGCGAGGTGCTGGTCAAGCTGCTGGAGAACTATGGCGTCGAACTGGTGTTCGGCATTCCCGGCGTCCATACCGTTGAGCTGTATCGCGGACTGGCCCGCTCAAGCATGCGCCACATCACACCGCGCCACGAACAAGGCGCCGGCTTCATGGCCGACGGCTATGCGCGGGTCAGTGGCAAACCCGGCGTCTGCTTCATCATCACCGGCCCCGGCATGACCAATATCGCTACCGCCATGGCGCAAGCCTACGCCGATTCGATTCCGATGCTGGTGATTTCCAGCGTCAACGCCCGTCAGCATCTGGGCAATGGCAACGGCATGCTGCACGAGTTGCCGTCGCAACGCGCTGTGTTTGCCGGCATGACTGCGTTCTCGCATACGCTGATGAGCGCAGAAGAACTTCCTGCCGTATTGGCGCGCGCTTTCGCCGTGTTCGACAGCGCCCGCCCGCGTCCGGTGCATATTGAGATCCCGCTGGATGTGATCGTCGCCCCTGCCGCGCATCTGTCTACCGCCATGCCGGCCCGCATCTCTAAACCCTGCGCCGATCCACGCAGCATAGCCGAAGCTGCAGCCATGCTGCGCCAAGCCAGGCGGCCCTTGATCCTGGCCGGCGGCGGCGCCGTCAATGCCGGTATCGAATTGCAGCAACTGGCAGAACGCTTGCAAGCGCCGACGGCACTCACCATCAATGCCAAAGGTCTGCTGCCGCCGCAACATCCGCTGTTGCTTGGCTCGACCCAATCTACGGCTGCAACGCGCGCCCTGGTGTGTGAAGCCGATGTGGTGCTGGCAGTTGGCACCGAGCTCGGCGAAACCGACTATGACACCGTATTCGACGGTGGCTTCCGCATTCCTGGAAAACTGATCCGCATCGACATCGATGCGCAGCAACTGGCGCGTAACTATCCCGCCACGCTGACCCTGCTGTCCGATACCGGCAGCGCGCTGCAAGGCTTGTTGCAGCAGTTGTCACTACAACCCGAGCCGCTTTTGCATGCGGTCCTTCCCGATGTCTCTTGGGGCAGCAAACGAGTTGCCGCTTTGCGACGCGAAATCGATTCCAGCCTCGATCACGCGGCGCGCATGCAGCATCGCATGCTGGAAGTGGTGGCAAGCACGCTGCCAGATGCGATCTATGTCGGCGACTCTACCCAACCGGTATATACCGGCAATATCACCTTCGATGCACGCACTCCGCGCAGCTGGTTCAATTCGTCGACCGGATACGGAACGCTCGGTTACGCGTTGCCGGCCGCAATCGGCGCCAAGCTGGCCACTGCCGGCACACCGGTGATATGCCTGATCGGCGACGGCGGTTTGCAATTTACGCTGCCAGAGCTGGCCAGTGCGGTGGAAGCCGGTGTCCCGGTGATCATCCTGCTGTGGAATAACAGCGGCTATGGCGAAATCAAGAAGTACATGCAGAACCGCGCCATCGAACCGGTTGGCGTCGATATCTACACGCCGGATTTCATTACGATTGCACGCGGCTTCGGTTGTGCGGCTCAACACGTGGAAACAGCTACGGAGCTGGCCGGCGCCTTGCAACTGGCGATGTCAACCAGCACGCCAACCGTGATTGAAATTTCAGAAATCGAGTGGACCGGGCAGAAGCAATGATGGCGCACAATCAACCGCATCAACTCTATATTGCCGGCCGTTGGCGCGATGCACGTTCCGCCCGGACGGAAACGGTATTCAATCCGGCCACCGAAACAGCGCTGGCAGACGTCGCCGTCGGCGCGGCACAGGATGTCGACGATGCTGTCGCGGCGGCAGCAGCAGCGCAAGCGGCATGGGGTAAGACTTCCGGCCTTGAACGCGCCGCCTGCTTGCGTGCAATTGCCCACGGCGTGCAAGAGCAACAGGAACACCTGGCGCAACTGCAAACCGCCAACAACGGCAAACCCCTGAGTGAATCGCTGATCGATATCGGCGATGTCGTCGCCACCTTCAATTATTACGCCGAACTGGCCGAGCAACTCGACGCGCATCAAGATCAACCAGTTCCCCTTCCCAACGATGACTTTACGGCGACGCTGCGGCGTGAACCATGCGGTGTCACGGCCTTGATCGTGCCATGGAACTTCCCCATGGTGACCACCGCGTGGAAAGTCGCACCGGCGCTTGCAGCCGGCTGCACGGTGGTACTCAAACCGTCCGAAATCACACCATTGCCGGAGCTGGCGCTCGCGGCGATAATCGATCAAGCGGGATTGCCGGCCGGCGTCTTCAACCTGGTCACCGGCAGCGGTGCCGAAGTCGGCGCTGCGCTGGTTTCCCATCCGGCCGTACGTAAAGTCTCTTTCACCGGCAGCACCGCCGTCGGCCAGACAGTGATGAAAGCCGCCGCAGACGATCTCAAACGCATCAGCCTGGAGCTGGGCGGAAAATCGGCGGCGCTGATGTTTGCCGATGCAGATATCGAACGGGCGCTCGACATTGTCTGCGGCGGGATATTTTTCAACGCCGGACAAATGTGCTCGGCCACCTCACGCTTGCTGATTGAACGTAGCATTGCAGAGGATTTCACTGCACGCCTCAAGCAGCGTGTCGAATCCATCAAGGTCGGCGATCCGATGGATCCAGCTACCCAAATGGGCCCCTTGAGCAGCCGCCAGCAATATCAGAAAGTGCAGCAATATATTCAGCAGGGACTGGACGCCGGACTTAACGCGGTCACTGGTGGTGGTCGTCAGCCAGCTATTTCCAAGGGATATTTTGTGGCACCGACGATCTTTGCGGATGTGCCCTTCGACAGCCCTTTGTGGTGCGAAGAAATCTTCGGCCCGGTCCTGTGCATCAATACCTTCGACAGCGAGCAGGAAGCAATTGCGATCGCCAATCGAAGCGAGTACGGCCTGGTAGCGACCGTACTAACCTCGGATCGCGAACGCGCCAGCCGCGTGTCGGCAGCGTTGGATGTGGGCCTGGTCTGGGTCAACAGCCCGCAAGTAATTTTCCCGCAGACCTCATGGGGCGGCATGAAGAAAAGCAGCATAGGCCGCGAGCTGGGACCTTGGGGTTTACAAGCGTTTCAGGAAATCAAACACGTGGTGATGGCGGCATTTGGGTAATCCCGATAGTTCGGATAATTCAATGCAAGAATCTGCCGCTCTTGGCTACCATCGTCAGGTCGACGAACTCTGAACCATTGTGATTGCTCGGGCTGAAGGTCACAAAATAGCCACCGGCGTCATAATGATTCAGGGTTTCCAATGCCTTGATCAAACTATCGCGCGACAAATTACTGCCAGCGCGTTTGAGGCCTTCCACCAAAACCTTGGCGGCAATAAAACCTTCCATGCTGACGTAATCCCATTCTCTCTTGCCGTTTTGCAGATAGTACTTGCGGTATTCCTTGACGATGGCATTGACTTCATCCCAAGGCGCCGGCATCACTTGTGCAATCTGCACGCCGCTGGCGTCCTTGCCCAGTGCATTCACCAGTTGCTGGCTGCCGACGAACGAGATGTTCCAGAACGACGGCGGACTGCCGGCGGCTATCATCGCCTTGATAAAGGCAGCGCTGGAATTGTATGCTGACACCATGACGACCGTCTGCGGATTGCTTTTCCGGATCTTGGCGACGGCGTCGCTGACATCCACGCTATTGCGCTCCACCGTCCCTAACCCGACCACTTCAATGCCGCGTTTCTTCAACGCCCGGGTCACCCCTTCCAGGCCAGCCTTGCCGTAGGCATCATTCTGATAAAAGACAGCGATCCGCTTTAATGACAACGTGGTAATTTGCTGCACGATTTTTTCAGTCTCGGCAAAGTAACTGGCGCGGACGTTGAAGATATTCCGGTTGAACGGTTCGCGCAGCGACTGGGCGCCGGTAAACGGCGCGAAGAACGGCAACCTGGCCTTGGTCGCGGCCGGAATCGATGCATTCGAGGTTGGCGTGCCGACGTAGCCGAACAGGGCAAGTACGTCATCCTGTTCGATGAATTGACGGGTATTCGCCAATGCACGGTCCGGCTCGTAGCCGTCATCCTTGGTTTTAAGGATGATTTTTCTGCCGAACACGCCGCCGCTGTCATTGACCTGATCGAAATACGCTTGCGCGCCTTCATTCATTCCCTTGCCCAGTTCCTTGGCAGGACCGGTAAACGCAGCCGACTGACCGAGGGTGATGGTGGTGGCGGTAACGCCCGTTTCAGCGTGACAAAAAGCGGCAGTCAACAACAACGCTGACAGGGCTAGTGATTTATGAAGGCGCATGCGAAATCCGATTATTCGTTTAGATAAAGTTGATGAATGCTGCAAATTAATTGCAAATTTGACATGTCGATGGTAGCGCTACCCAAAATAGCCGATACATAACCGATGAAATTTGTTGCGGTGCGGAAAATTGCGCTAAGTAAAACGCAAAGGGGGCAGTGCTGTCAAGCAAGCCGCGCAATTTTCACCAACCGGGGGAAACTATAAGACGCTATCCGATATAATGAGAATCATTATTGATCATGGCTTGTTTTTGGCTTATCTATGGCTTGTTTATGAGACTTTGTGACTTGACCCCGTTCACCCCTGCAGTGATCGAATACGTGGAAGACGTGTTGGCGCTGGACCCGATTGCCAACCGTTTGCGCGAACTGGGCTTTGTCCAGGGAGAAGCAGTGAGTCTGGTGGCGCGCGGCCCGATTGGCGCCGATCCGCTGATGATACAAATCGGCTTCACTCGTTTCGCCCTGCGCCGCGCCGAAGCGCACCGGGTTCACGTTAATCCAGCTTCCTGAATCTCAGCCTCATGTCTAGCGCATCCTCCCTCCGTATCGCCCTGGTCGGCAACCCAAACTGCGGTAAGACCGCCCTGTTCAACCAATTGACCGGAAGTCGCCAGAAAGTGGCGAACTACGCCGGCGTCACGGTAGAACGCAAGGAGGGCCGCTTCACCGCGCCTTCCGGACGACTGATCCAATTACTCGATTTGCCCGGCGCATATAGCCTGGAAGCGACCAGTCCGGACGAGATGATTACCCGCAAAGTCTGCCTGGGCCAAATGCCCGGAGAAGCGTTGCCGGACCTGGTGGTCTGCGTCGCCGATGCAACCAATCTGCGTTTGCATTTGCGCTTTGTATTGGAAGTCAAACGACTGGGCCGGCCGATGGTGCTGGCATTGAACATGATGGATGCCGCCCGCAAACGCGGTATCGCGATCGACCGCGAAGAGCTGGAACGCCGCCTCGGCATTCCGGTGATCGAAACCGTGGCTGTGCGCAGTGGCGGCGCAAGCGAACTTATCCGGCATCTGGACCAGGCTGCTGCAATAGCGCCCGTGCCAGCGGCCGGTGGCCTCGACGACGACTTGCATGCGCAGGTGCGCAGCATGCTGGCGGCAGCAGTCACCATGCCGCGCAACACGTCGATGATCGACGACATGATCGATCGCTGGGTATTGCATCCGGTATTCGGACTAGCCCTGCTGGCGGCCATCATGTTCTTTATTTTCCAGGCAGTTTTTTCCTGGGCACAACCACTGATGGCGGCTATCCAGGCCGGCGTCGGCGCGGTCGGTGCCTGGGTTGCCGGCGCGATGCCGGAAAGTCTGCTGCGCAGCCTGATCAGCGACGGCATCTTCGGCGGCCTCGGCACCGTACTGGTATTCCTGCCGCAAATCCTGATTCTGTTTTTCTTTATCCTGGTGCTGGAAGAATCCGGTTACCTGCCGCGCGCCGCCTTCCTGCTTGACCGCATGATGTTCAAGGCCGGCCTCACCGGCCGCTCGTTCATTCCGCTGCTGTCGAGTTTCGCCTGTGCGATTCCCGGCATCATGGCCACCCGCAGCATCCAGGACCCACGCGACCGCCTGACCACCATCCTGGTAGCGCCGCTGATGACTTGCTCGGCACGGCTGCCGGTATATACCTTGCTGATCGCCGCCTTCATCCCGAACACAAGCGTCTGGGGCCTGTTCAATATGCAAGGCATTGTCTTGTTCGTGCTGTATGTGGCCGGCATCGTCAGCGCGTTGGCCGTATCCTGGGTCATCAAGCGCGTGCGCAAGGACAAGAGCGAGCACGCATTGCTGATGGAACTGCCATCCTACCGCCTGCCAGGCGCCCGCAATATCGCCATCGGCCTGTGGGAACGGGCGTTGATATTCTTACGCCGGGTCACCACCATCATCCTGGCGCTCACCGTGCTGTTGTGGTTCCTGTCGACCTTCCCCGGCCCGCCGGCAGGGGCAACCATGCCCGCCATCGATTACAGCCTGGCCGGCAGGATCGGCCATCTGCTCGAATACGTCTTTGCTCCTATCGGTTTTAACTGGCAGATCTGCATTGCGCTGGTACCCGGCATGGCCGCACGCGAAGTCGCCGTATCGGCGTTGGGAACCGTGTACGCCATGTCCGGCAGCGAAGACATGATTGCGTCGCAGCTGGGCCCGGTGATAGCCCATCAATGGTCGCTGGCAACTGCGCTGGCGCTGCTAGCCTGGTATGTATTTGCCCCGCAATGCATGTCGACGCTGGCGGTGATGCGCCGCGAAACCAACTCCTGGAAAATCGTCGCCTTTGCCACCACGTACCTGTTCGGCCTGGCCTACCTTGCCGCTTTCCTTACTTATCAAATTACGAAGCTCCTGACATGACGCCATTTCTCGTAATCCAGGCCATTGTGATTGGCGTAGCGGTGATCGCCAGTTTGATTTATGCGTGCCGCCGATTGATGCCGGCTACCAGTCAGCGCTGGCAGGTGGCGTTGGCGGACTCGCTGAGTGTACGATCTCGGCCGACCGCTCTGCGGGCGATTGGCAAGCGGTTGCAGCCGGTGGCTGCGGCGGGAGGATGTGGGAGCGGGTGTGGATCTTGTTCTACCGGATGTGGTTCGGGATCTGCCGCGGTGGAGCAACCGGTGCAGTTTCGTGAGCGTTCGGGGGAATAGAAATCGCGTGAGCTATTTTTTGGCGGTTGAATGCTAATGCATGTGCTCCGTGGTCCGTTAATTAGGGTCAGAGTCAAGTTTCGCGATAAAGCCCACGATAATTTGACTCTGACCCTAATTAACTGCGTGCGGTTGTTTTTGAAGCGGCTTTTGACTTTGAAGTCCGCATGGGGACGCTGCCAAATGTGGCGCGTGTCAGTCGGGAATTGTGGGAAGACATGTTTGAGCGCAGCGAGTTGGTCTTTCCACCCGACT
>FTFY01001156.1_pt1 | contig 15887 bp, 17 predicted proteins | sample 1640561 | NCBI WGS metagenome assembly FTFY01 (sample SAMEA3914789, study PRJEB12502) | metagenome | biome: forest; material: soil | place: Canada | collected 2011-07-03 | depth 0.3 m | reverse complement strand
GGGTCAGAGTCAAATTTCGCGATAAAGCCCACGATAATTTGACTCTGACCCTAATTAACTGCGTGGGGTTGTTTTTGACGCGGCTTTTGACTTTGAAGTCCGCATGGGGACCTGACCGAAGGGAAGGCAGTGGCTTTGCGGTCGCCTTTCTTTGCGTACTTTCTTTGGCGAAGCAAAGAAAGTATGCGGCTGCCGGGCCGCCCCCGGCATGCATCCACGGAGTACCAACCGTTTTAACTACAACTCATACATATCCTTCTCACCACTCATCACCTGCTCAATCAACTTGCGATTCATAGTCGGCGCCAGTAACTCGATGAAGGTATAAACATAGCTACGCAGATAGGCCCCCTGCTTAACCGCAGCCCGCGAGATATTGGTCCCAAACAAATGCCCGACCGGAATCGAACGCAATCCAACATCCCGCTCCGCATCAAACGCCATGCCGGCAATAATCCCCACCCCCATGCCCAACTCGACATAAGTCTTGATGACATCGGCGTCAATCGCCTCCAGCAACACATCCGGTTTCAAGTTACGCAAAGAAAACGCATGATCGATCTTGGTCCGGCCGGTAAACGCACTATCGTAAGTAATCAGAGGAAACGCAGCGATTTCCTCCAGCGTAATCGCCTTAGACTGCAACAGCGGATGATCCGGCGGCACCACCACCACATGCTCCCACTGATAACAAGGCAAAGTCACCAACCCGTCGGCATTGACAATAGCCTCGGTCGCCAATGCCAGATCAGCCTGGTCATTACGCACCATATCGGCAACCTGCTTCGGATTACCTTGCAATAAAGACAAGCGCACCTTAGGAAACTTCAAAGTAAATGCCTGCACCACCTTAGGTAACGCATAACGCGCCTGGGTGTGCGTGGTGGCAATCGTGAAGCTACCACTGTCATGGGCAGCATATTCGTTGCCGATACGCTTCAGCCCGTCGATTTCCTGCATGATCAGCTCGACCGATTTCAAGACCGCCCGCCCCGGCTCCGTCAACCCGCGGATACGCTTGCCGTGGCGTGTAAAAATATCAACACCCAGTTCTTCCTCCAGCTCGATAATCGCCTTGGAGACGCCCGGCTGTGATGTATACAGCGCCTTGGCCGCCTCGGTCAGATTGTAATTCTGGCGCACCGCCTCACGGACAAAACGGAACTGATGGAGATTCATGGATTTTCCTTGGTTTTTCTTTAAATAAGAATCTGTTCAGCACAGCCTGAAATTATCGAAAATATAATTTTCAGCATATTACTAAAAAACAACGACATAATGCCGCTTTATCTCTTCTGGCTACTTCCTTGCTTCCTGCAACCAGCCGGGCAGCCCCGGCCAAAACAAACATATTTGCCGTATTTACATATATCAAATACGCATATAAGCAAATAAATAGTCTGTAGTTGGAGATATATGCGAAGTTTATTACGATTCGAGGTGTTTCGTACGAGGTGATATGACTGTTTCTTATGTAGTGAGCGGTTTTGCCGTCGGATTATTGGTGGGATTGACTGGTGTCGGCGGCGGCTCGCTGATGACGCCTTTGCTGACCCTGCTGTTCGGCATCCATCCCAGCGTTGCTGTTGGCACCGACCTCGCATTTGCGTCGGTGACCAAGGTCGCCGGTACCGTTGCTCACCGTTCGCGCGGCACCGTGCGTTGGGACATCGTCAAATTACTCTCGCTGGGCGCCTTGCCGGCAGCCGTCGCCACCGCCCTGACACTCAAATTCCTGGGCGGCATCAGTGCCGAAATCGGCCAGGTCATTCGTTATTCGATCGCCGTTTCGGTATTGCTGACGGTAGTCGCATTGCTGTTCAAAGGCAAACTCCAACATTGGTTAAATGCCCATCCGGAAAAACACCTGCATGGCAAGAAGCTGGCCGTCGCGACCGTCGTCGCCGGGCTCACTCTTGGCATTCTGGTCACCATATCGTCGATCGGCGCCGGCGCGGTTGGCGCCACCATCCTGGTGCTGCTGTATCCTCGCCTGTCGCCGGCTGAAGTGGCCGGCACCGACATTGCCTACGCCGTGCCGCTGACGGCGATTGCCGCCCTCGGCCACTGGTGGCTGGGATCGATAGACTGGAATCTGCTGGGCGCGCTGCTGCTCGGCTCGGTTCCCGGCATCACTATCGGTTCGCTGGCAGCGCGGGCTGTTCCGGAAAAAATTCTGCGTGCATTGTTGGCCTTGACCTTGACCAGCGTTGCCGTAAAGTTGATTTACTAAGATTGATTCAATACGGGGCTGGTAGTAGCTGTAGCAGCCCGATATAAGGAAGACGAAGATGTATCGCTACGACCAATACGATCACCTGATAGTCAAGGAACGGGTCGCCCAATACCGCGACCAGGTACGCCGCCGTTTGTCGGATGAACTGACTGAAGAAGAATTCCTGCCATTGCGCCTGCAAAACGGCCTGTACATGCAGCGTCATGCCTACATGCTGCGCATCGCGGTGCCTTACGGCATGTTGTCTACACCGCAAGTGCGCATGTTCGCCCATATCGCCCGCACCTACGATCGCGGCTACGGCCACTTCACGACACGCCAGAATATCCAGTTCAACTGGATCAACCTGGAACAGTCGCCGGATATTCTGGCGGAACTGGCGACGGTTGAAATGCACGCGATCCAGACTTCCGGCAATTGCATCCGCAACACTACTTCGGATGAACTGGCTGGTGTCGCTGCGGACGAGATTATCGATCCGCGCCCTTACGCTGAAATCATCCGGGAATGGAGTACGTTCCATCCTGAATTCGCATTCCTGCCGCGTAAATTCAAGATCGCCATCAGCGGCTCCGCACAAGATCGCGCTGCGACTGCGGTGCATGACATCGGCCTGCACGTCGTCAAGAACGCACAAGGCGAAGTCGGCTTCCGTTTCCTGGTTGGCGGCGGCATGGGCCGTACGCCAATCATCGGCAGCGTGATCCGTGAATTCCTGCCGTGGCAACATGCGTTGACATATCTGGAAGCGATCCTGCGCGTCTACAACCAGCATGGCCGCCGCGACAACAAGTACAAGGCGCGTATCAAGATCCTGGTGAAAGCACTTGGTGCGGAAGAATTCGCTCGCCAGGTCGAAGCCGAATGGGCTGACATCAAGGATGGCCCGGCAACACTGACAGTAGAAGAGTTGCAGCGGATCGCCCAGTATTTCGTGCCGCCGCCGTACGAAACCTTGCCGGCTAGCGATGCCGGATTCGAAGCACACAAGGCCGAAAACAAGGCTTTCGCCAACTGGCTGCTGCGCAACGTCAAGGCACACAAAGTAAGCGGCTATGCTGCAGTGATCCTGTCGGTCAAGAAAACCGGCGTGCCACCTGGCGACATCACCGCCGCCCAGCTGGATTTCGTCGCCGACCTGGCCGACCAGTACAGCTTCGGCGAAGTACGCATCACGCATGAGCAAAACCTGGTGCTGGCCGACGTCAAGCTAAGCGACTTGTTCACGGTATGGCAGGAAGTCAAGACACATGGCCTGGCAACACCGAATATCGGCCTGCTGACCGATATCATCTGCTGCCCTGGCGGCGATTTCTGTTCGCTGGCGAATGCCAAGTCGATCCCGATTGCGCAAGCCATCGCCGAAAAATTCGACAACCTCGATTTCCAGCATGACATCGGCGAGATAGAACTGAACATCTCGGGCTGCATCAACGCCTGCGGTCATCACCACGTCGGCAATATCGGCATCCTCGGCGTCGATAAAGACGGTTCCGAGTGGTATCAGGTTTCCATCGGCGGTGCGCAAGGCAACAACACCAGCATCGGCAAGATCATCGGCCCATCGTTCTCGGCGCAGCAAATGCCTGTCGTGATCGAGCGTCTGTTGAGCGTCTATGTGCAGCAACGTCACGAGGACGAACTGTTTATCGATACTGTACAACGCCTGGGCATTACGCCGTTCAAGGAATTTGTCTACGCTAGCCCGATCCCGACGGGTCACACCCATGGAGAGGATGCCTGTGTCTATTAATATCATCAAGAATCGCGAAGTCATCGCCGACGAATGGAGCGTACTGCGCCTGAACGAAGGCGAAAGCGCCGACAGCGTCAGCATCCCAGCCGGTAAAGTGATTGTGCCGTTCAGCGTCTGGCAAGCTCAGCGCGCGCAATTGCAGGATCGTGCGGAAATCGGCGTATGGCTTAGCAGCGATGCGGCGGCGGATAGTGTGAAAGAAGACCTGGCGCATTTCGCCGTGATCGGGGTGGATTTTCCTAAATTCACCGACGGCCGCGGTTATTCGATCGCTTACAACCTGCGCACCCGTCTGGGCTACAACGGTGAATTGCGCGCCATCGGCGACGTCTTGCGCGATCAGTTGTTTTACATGCAGCGCGTAGGCTTCGATGCCTTTGCGGTGCGCGCCGACAAGGATATCAACGACGCCCTCAAGGGCCTGACCGATTTCTCGGAAAAATACCAGACTTCATGGGACGAGAAGACGCCGCTGTTCCGCCGCGTGCAACGCCAGGCAGTCACCCAGGACTAATATGAGCAGCCCAACCACATCGCTACCCGACTTGATCGCCGCCACCAAGGCAACCCTGGAAAAAATCGCCGCCGAATATACGCCGGCGGTCTTTGCTTCCAGCCTGGCGGCCGAAGACATGGTGCTGACCGACCTGATCCTGCGCGGTCAGCTGCAAGACCGGATTTCCATCTTCACGCTGGAAACCGGGCGCCTGCACGCTGAAACGCTGGGCATGCTGGACCGTATCAAAGAGACCTACGATTACGACGTCACGCCGTATCGGCCGCAACCTGAAGCTGTCGCTGCCTATGTTGAACAAAACGGCTTGAATGCGTTTTACAACAGCATTGAGATGCGTAAGGAATGCTGCCGGATCCGCAAGATCGAGCCGCTGAATCGCGCCCTTGCCGGTAACAAGGCATGGATCACCGGCCAGCGCCGCGCACAGTCGCAAACACGTGCTGAACTGCACGTGCAGGAACAGGATGAAGCGCACGGCATGGCTAAATTCAATCCGCTGGCCGACTGGTCTGAGGACGATGTGTGGCAATACATCCGCAGCAATGATGTGCCGTACAACCCGCTGCACGACAAAGGCTATCCGTCGATCGGCTGCGAACCGTGTACCCGCGCCATCCAGCCAGGCGAAGACGTGCGCGCCGGCCGCTGGTGGTGGGAAAACCCGGATTCGAAGGAATGTGGTTTGCACGTAGTCGACGGTAAATTAATTCGCATCAAATCCGTCGCAGCTGAACCCCAGCAAAGCGCCTGAAGCATCGCCTCATTGACGAATCGTTAAAAAAACACAGACCCGGACAAGACTCGATATGAACACAGTTGTTGAAAATTTTTTCCTGGATAAAGCCGCCAACCGCCATCTGGACTGGCTGGAATCGGAAGCGATCCACATCATGCGTGAAGTGGCGGCCGAGTGCAGCAATCCTGCGCTGCTGTTCTCAGGCGGCAAGGACTCTGTCGTCCTGTTGCGGATTGCAGAAAAAGCTTTCCGTCCAGGCAAATTCCCATTCCCGCTGGTCCATATCGACACTGGCCACAACTTCGCAGAAGTCATCACCTTTCGCGACAAGCGCGTGGCTGAGCTGGGTGAGCGCCTGATCGTCGGCTCGGTAGAAGATTCGATCAAACGCGGCACAGTACGCCTGCGCAATCCGCAGACCGATTCACGCAATGCGGCGCAAGCGGTGACTCTGCTGGAAACGATTGCCGAGCACAAGTTCGATGCCTGCATCGGCGGCGCCCGCCGCGACGAAGAAAAGGCACGCGCCAAGGAACGCATTTTTTCGTTCCGCGACGAATTCGGCCAATGGAACCCGAAAGCACAGCGCCCTGAACTCTGGGACCTGTACAACACCCGGGTTCATCCAGGCGAAAACATGCGGGTATTCCCGATTTCGAACTGGACCGAACTGGATATCTGGCAATACATCGCCCGCGAAAAGCTGGAACTGCCACCGATCTATTTTGCCCATCAACGCCAGGTGATCCCGCGCAACGGCCTGCTGGTGCCGCTGACCGACCTGACGCCTGCAAGAGAAGGCGAAGTGGTGGAGATGCGCGAAGTCCGCTTCCGCACTGTCGGCGATATTTCCTGCACCTGCCCGGTGGCATCCGATGCGGCGACGGTCGAAGCCATCATCGCTGAAACCGCAGTGACCCAGATTACCGAACGCGGCGCTACCCGGATGGATGACCAGACCTCCGAAGCATCAATGGAAAAACGCAAAAAAGAAGGATATTTCTGATGAACGCCGTTGTAAACAATACTGCTGAAGCTACTGTATCCGCGAGCGCGAACACTAGCCATGTACCGCTGGAACGTGGCCTGTTGCGTTTCATTACCGCCGGTTCGGTGGATGACGGCAAGAGCACGCTGATCGGCCGCCTGCTGTTTGACAGCAAGGGCATTTTTGCCGACCAGCTGGATGCCATCTCGCGCGCTAAACACAAGCGTACAGTGGGCGACACCATCGATCTGTCGTTGCTGACCGACGGCCTGGAAGCCGAACGCGAACAAGGCATCACGATTGACGTCGCCTATCGCTATTTCGCCACGCCGAAGCGCAAATTCATCATTGCCGACACCCCGGGCCACGAGCAATACACGCGCAACATGGTGACCGGCGCCTCTACAGCGGATGCCGTCATCATCCTGATCGACGTTTCCAAAGTGAAGCTCGGCGATGACGGTAGCGTTGAACTGCTGACCCAGACCAAACGCCATTCGACGATTGCCCATCTGCTGCAAATCGAGCACGTGATCGTCGCCGTCAACAAGATGGATCTGGTGAATTACGATCAAACCGTCTACGACCGCATCGTCGCCGCTTATCAGGAATTTGCCCGGCAACTCGGCTTACGCGACGTGCGTCCTATCCCGCTGTCGGCGCTGGCTGGCGACAATGTGGTGGTGCCTGGCGACAACATGCCTTGGAACCAGGGACCGACTCTGATCGAACTGCTGGAATCGCTCAGCGTCTACGACGAATCGCATGACGAGCCGTTCCGTTTCCCGGTGCAGCTGGTGGCGCGTCACAATGGCCACGAAGCGAATGATTTCCGCGGCTACATGGGTCGCATCGAAGCCGGTAAAGTCCACAAAGGCGACAAGCTAGTGGTGCAACCTAGCGGCCAGAGCGCTACCGTTAAAGACATCCTGGTGCTCGAAGGCTCGCTGGAATCGGCCGTAGTCGGACAATCGGTTACCCTGCTGCTGGACGAATACCTGGACATCTCACGCGGCGACATGCTGACTTCCGTCGACCGTGCACCGGCGTTGCTGAAAACCCTCAGCGCCGATATTTGCTGGCTGTCGGAAGATACGCTCGACCTGCGTCGCAAATACTGGATGAAGCACAGCACCAAACAAGTCGCGGCGCGCATCACCAAGGTGGATACGCTGCTCGATATCAATACCCAGGAACGGCGTCCGGCCGAGTCGCTCAAGCTGAACGACATCGCCCGCGTATCGCTCAATCTGCAGCAAGCCATCGCTGCAGATTCCTACGATGCGATCCGTGCTACCGGCGCGTTTATCCTGATTGACGAAGTAACGCACCAGACCGTGGCTGCCGGCATGATTCGGCTCGACTGACGGCTAAAGATTGGACAGGCAAGCCATGCAAGCTACTCACTCCTCCAGCACCCAGGCCAATGCCGGCACCTATGGCAAGGTCTACCTGATCGGCGCCGGCCCAGGCGCGGCAGATCTGATTACCATTCGCGGCGCCAAATTGCTGGCACAAGCCGATGTAGTCTTGCATGACGCCCTGGTGACTGAAGAGATGCTTGCATTGTGCCCGCAAGCCTTGAAAATCGCCGTCGGAAAACGTTGCGGAAAACTTTCCACCGCACAGCAGTTCATCAACAAGCAGCTAGTCGACAATGCCCGTAAATACGCGCTGGTAGTGCGTCTGAAGGGTGGCGACCCGATGTTGTTCGGCCGCGCCGATGAAGAATTACGGGCGCTGGAAAAGCATGGCATCGAGGTAGAAGTGGTGCCAGGCATCAGCGCTGCATTGGCTGCGGCTGCAACTTCCCAGCAGCCGCTGACCAAACGTGGAGTCGCACGCAGTGTTGCCTTCTTCACCTCGAGCACTGCTCCCGGTGAATCGGATCAGGTCAATATCCCCAATTGCGACACACTGGTGCAATACATGGGCGGGCGCGAAGCGGCGGCTACTGCCCAACGATTGCTGGCACAGGGCCGGGCCGCTTCAACGCCGGTGGTGGTGGTGGAAAACTGCAGCCGCGATAACCAGCGTATCCTGCGCCTGCGTCTTGATGAGCTTGAGTCCGGCTTGCAGCAATGCGAAGGCCCGGTGCTGGTAATGATAGGCGAAGCGTTGGCCAGTCGTGCGCAACAGTCGATTGAAATCGACCAACAACGGCAGGCCCCTAGCGCACGATCGGCTTGACGTGCGCTTGTGACGCCAGCGCTTTCTGCAGGACCTGGCCGGATTCGTCCGGACGGTCTTCGGGTGACAGAACATTGATCCAGCTGACCAAGCCGACGGCAGCCACGGTCAATACAAAAAATACTGCAACTCTCTTATTCAAAAATTCCCATTTCGTTTTCATTACTTACTCCTTACCTGCGACATCGGCTGTACCGCGCATCTTCTGAAAATCCCCGATGCCGTAAAGCCGCAAAACTATCGCATTCATATCTAATTCAAATAACAGGTTCCCCGCCGCCATAACAAATGGCGGCAAGAAAACCCCTACACCAGATTTATCGGATCGCGTTCAGCGTCCGGTGCCGCTACCGGCTGCTACGTGTGGCCAGGACACCGTACACACCGACCTGGCGATTGTCCTGAGCGAATTCACGCTTAACATTGTTGGATTTCGCATTGCCGGAAAGTGCCGAGGCCTGGCTTGGCGTCCAGCCAAAAATCCAGTTACCAGCATTGCCGCCCTTGCGGTTGCCCGGTGCAATACCGAGTAGTTTTTTGATGGTCATCATTTCACCTTTTTCATGCGATGTTTCCTTTGCGGGAAACAGTGTCAACATGTAAAGCGGTGGTACGGACGACTGCGACGAAGATATTCCGCCAGTCGATTGCAGGCTGTCCAGCCTGGCCAATCGACACCGGAAAAGTGAGGATAGCTAGACGGGTTCAGACAACTGCGAGTACACAACTGCTTTACTATTTTTTGCTGCTGATTTCTTGGTCCGACATATCGATATCGGACAACTGGAACAGTCCATTTCACTTACTCCTGGTTATGCCGGCAGCGCCGTAGCGTGCGCAGCGCAAGATGCAGATCTGGCCTGAGCGGAACGTGCCGAACGCTGGGGGATGCTTTCCCACTGCACGCTACGGACACTGACTTCCCGCGCCACACGTGTGACCAACTGCACCAATCCGCCACGTTCACGAACCGAGCACATCACTTCAACCGTGATGCTGGTCAGATGCGCCTGCACAGCCGGCTCGCTGCCTTGATAAATTACGTCATAGGTAGACAACAGCTGACGCATCAGCTCTTCAAGTTTGGCCACTTCCGAGGTACGGCAGGTGGTCACGATACGATACGGCAAAGCTGTCTCGTGACTATCTTTGGTTGCGGCAAAACGATACTTGTTAAAAAAGGCACGCACTTTATTGAATGGCATGGCGATTTCCTTCCCACTTCCAATTTCCGTTAACGTGGATTACCAGACGGTTTGCCACAGCGGATAACCGGCTCGTGCAGATACCCGAGACAGAAACACAGCCGAACGCAACCCGCCGAATGGCAGTACGAAAACGGTCTTGCAAAAAACGGATGGGAGTATCACTGCGGCGCGTATCTAAAACAATATCTGTTTCGATATTTGCCGCCATTTTGTCGCGTCGATGTTGCCGCGACGATCTTACCGAGATACTACAGCTCGCATATAAGCACAAGCTGTAGCGGAGGAAGGTCTGCTAAAGATTATGCGCTATGTGCCGGGCCGAGGACCCATCCACGTGTACTACTAGAACAACTGTCCAAAATATGGACCTCCAAGTGATGCAATGTTAAGGATTATATTTCTAGCTAGCTATTCTGTCAAGTAAAAACCCTTTACTTCCGAGACAAAACATGCATTATCGACCTGCATAACAACAGCCGCCGGCGCCCACAAAATGGCTTCAATAAGAACTGATCTTCATTACACGCAATGTGTGCAGCAGCGACCCGTGGCGGCAATCCAGCACCCGCAAACGCCGCTCCAGATCCTGATGATCCAGTGCTGCTGCAAGATAGGCCTGCTCCGCGTCCGGCGCCCCGGCTCGCCTGTTTGCCAGCACCCGTTGCAGCCACGACAAGCCTGGAAAAATCCTTGCGTTGATATTAGAAAATTTGTTGGAAAATGCCATGCCAGACCTCAATCGATGAATGGATAAATTAGTTCTACCGGCTTCCGTCTCCTTGCCATGACTGTAGAATAGATGGATCCAGGCTTTTCCTGAAGCGACATTATCTATTTGAAATATAAGTTTTTTTAACATGAAAACCCGTTTACCACCCCTCAAGCCGCTACGCGTATTCGAAGCCGTGGTACGCACCGGCAGCCTGACACAGGCGGCGGCGGAGCTACATCTGACGCACAGCGCGGTAAGCCAGCAAATCAAATTGCTGGAACAGCATTTCGACCAGACCTTGTTTGTCAGAGGGCAGCGCGGAGTCGAGCCGACTGCGGCAGCGCGGGTGTTTTTTGCCGACGTCAAAGCCGGCCTCGATCGCATCTCCCTGGCGGCCGAACAGCTGCTCAACACCGGCAAGGTGCGCATCATTCGTGTCAGCTGCACACCATCGATGGCGATGCGCTGGCTGATTCCGCGTCTGTCGTCGTTCCAGATAGAAAATCCGCGGGTCGAGATTCGCGTCACGACGTCGACCGTTGCGGTAGACGCTCTCAAGGAACCGTTCGATGTACTTATACGACGCAGCCCGATGCATCGCGCCGAATATGAGTGCGTACGGTTCCTGGATGATGTGCTGACGCCGGTGGCGTCGCCGCGTTATCTGCAGCAACACCCATGCAAGACCCCGGCGGATTTGCTGCAAGCTTCCTTGCTGCATTTATCGACCCGCTCGGAAAGCTGGACACGTTGGTTCAGTGAAGCCGGCGTGCCAGTCAAAGGCCAGCTATCCGGTCAGATCTATGAACATTTCTTCTTGAGTTTACAAGCAGCGCTCACCGATCTCGGGGTGGCACTGGGGTCGCTGGCCATGATCGAGGAAGATCTTGCGCATGGCAGCTTGTTACCGCTGTTTCCAGACTTGCTGCTGCGAGATAAAGGGTTTCATTTGCTGTACCGCCCTAGTCACCAGGATCCGGCACTTACAGACTTTATCGCGTGGCTGCAGCTGAAGGGAAAGCAGACATCCACCTGCCTTATCCCGGAGGCAAAGTAGAAATACAGTATTCGGCGATGGCATTCTGCACGTCCGGCTGCTCGCCGACCGCCTGCGCCGCCGTGATTGCCAGTTGCGGATATTGCTGCTGAGCCTCCATTATCAGTGCCGGCAGATCACGCCGTACATGCCCGCCCTGCCCCAGGAACACTGGCACCACGCTAACTTCATTGACACCACCGGCAACCAGTTGCTGCAACAATTGCGGCAAATCCGGTTGCATCAGTTCAAGGAAAGCCAGCCTGACCAGCAACTGCGGGCGCTGCTGCTGGATCAGCTGTTGCAGGGACAAGAACGGCGCCGCCCAGTTGGGATCGCGGGCGCCGTGAGCGAACAGGATAAGGGCCTGATGCGGGGCTGGATGTGACTCTGACTGAGACATGAACGACCCGATCTCCAAACAAAACGTAATACAGTGCTATCGATAGTGTTGCTTAGCTACTGCCGCTCAATCCTCCACAACGCACCGACGGCAATCAACAGGAAGATGGTACTCGGTAAGGCTGCCGTGAAGAAGGGCGGCCAGGTATTGAGTAAGCCGAGATGCGAAAACAGCGTGTTGACCAATTGAAAGCTGACACCGATCATGATACCGGTAAATATCTTCAGGCTCACGCCACCGGTACGGAAATGCAGATAGGCAAACGGCAAGGCCAGCGCCATCATCACGAGTACCGACAAGGGGTACACCAGTTTTTTCCAGAACGCGATATCGTAGCGCTCGGAGTGCTGGTTGTTCTCCGCCAGATGACGGGAATAAGCCCATAAATTGTATGCCGACATATGGTCCGGGTCGGCAAACAGTACCGACAGGATCTCCGGCGTAATTTCCGAAACCAGGTCTTTGGTCGGGAATTTCTTGATACCGATCGAACCGGTAATATCTGCCGTCGACGTACCGTTGACGAAATCGGTTTGCACCACATCATCCATGCGCCAGACATGCTGGCCCTGATATTCAGCCTTGCCGGCCTGAATCTGCGCGGTCATGTGCAGGTTGCGGTCAAACTCATACAGTTTGACGCCGACCAGCTGGCCGTCCGGGCGGATCTCGCCGATGTTGATAAACCGCGATCCAACGATATCGCCGCTGGTGCCATCGGCTCGTATCACATCCTTGCTCCACAAGCCGGTCTTGAATTTCTGTGAAATCGAAGAACCCTTGGATTGCAACTTCACCTTCTCGGCAATTTCCGCGCTTTTAGGTGAAACAAATTCGCCGATCAATACCGTCGCCACCACAAACAGCAGACCGATCTTGAGCAGGATCTTGGCGGTCATCATGGTCGACATGCTGGAGACACGCATGATCGTGAATTCGGACCGCGCAGCGAATTGCGACAAGGTGTAGATGGTACCGATCAGCGCCGCAATCGGCATCAGTTCGTAGGCATAGCTCGGCATGCCCAGCACGACGAAAAGGAACGCGTGCTGCAATTTATAGCCGCCGCGGCCAACCGACGGCAATTCGTTCATCAAGTCGAAGAAAGCGAACAGCGCCAGAAACGCTGCCAGCGTGAACAAGACGGAACGAACAATCTCGGAAGTAAAGTAACGCTGCAGGACCTTCATGTTGCCGCCGTATTCTTGTTCGGATTCTTGTTCGAATTTTTGTCTTTAAGCAGGCGCGCGTGCTTGAGAGCAGACCACATCACCAGAGGATGGCAGCGGCTATTAACGTTCAGGCGCCACAGGAACAGCAAGCAGATGATGATCAGCGCCACCAGATGCATCGGCCACCAGGCAAATCCGAACGACATACGGCTTTGCACTACTGCGGCCTGGAAGATATTGGTCACGTTGCTATAAGTAATGAACAGCAACAGTGCAATCAGCAAGCTGGCCGAACGCCCGACCCGCGGATTTACGAAGCTGAGCGGTATCGCCAGCAACATCAGGCACAGTGCCATGAACGGCAGCGACAAGCGCCATAGCAACTCACCCATATTGAAGCCGTTGCGATCTTTCAATAAATCTGCCGTCGGCAATGCACGTGCCGATTTGTCGCCATTCACCGCTTGTGAATTACTGGCCACCAGCACGCCGTAACGCTCGAATTCCATGACCCGGAATTCGTTCTGGCTGGAGAGGACATCATAGCGGCGCCCTTTCGACAAAATCAGGAATTTATCGCCATTTTTATCCAGCTCGATATTGCCTTCCTGCGCTACCACGATGCTGTTCTTGCCGTCTTGCTGGGTATTCACGAAGACATTTTTCACCTTGCTGCTGTCACCGGAAAATCCCTCCACGAAGAAGACCCGGTTAGCGGCCGCCGACTCTTGAAACTTGCCGGGCGAAACCCGTGAGATGTCTTCACGCTTCTCGAAACGCTCACGGTATTGCGCGCTCTGGCTGTTGGCCCACGGGGTCGCCACAAAACTCAGGACGGCGGTCAGGGCGATGATGGGCAGGCCGAACAACAATACCGGCCGGATCCAGCGCACCAGGCTCAGGCCGGAAGCAAACCAGACCACCATTTCCGAGTCTTGATAGCTGCGCGTAACCACCAGCAGCACCGAGATATAGCCGGTCAGGATCAGCAGGATCGGCATGTAGTTCAAGGATTGGAAACCGATCAGCGCGACCACGTCCTGAGACGCAATCTGTCCTCCGGCTGCTTGTCCCAGAATCTTGATCAGCATCACCGTGATGATAATTGTGAAGAGCGTAGTAAAAACTGCACCGGCGGTGCTAATTAATTCGCGTCGGAGTGCGCGCTGAAAGATCATTGGGGAATATAATTGCGGATCAAAAAAGGAGTAAGTGATGGACTTTAGCATAAAAACCAATGACGCAAAAACCTCAATTGCCTCTCTGAAAGCTGGCTGTATCGCAGTCGGGATCTATGAAAACAAGAAACTTTCGCCACAAGCGCAAGCTCTTGACAAATCTGGTGAAATCACTGCTGCACTGAAGTCCGGGGATATTTCCGGTAAACCAGGCTCCACCCTGTTGCTGCGCAAGGTCGCAGGCGTCGCCGCCGAGCGCGTCCTGTTGATCGGTCTCGGCACGGACGGCGAGCTGAGCGACAAGGTCATGTCGATGGCAGCCTTGTGCGTGGCACGTGTTCTGTCGACCCTGGGCGGCAACGATGCGTTGCTGGCATTGCCGTTCGACGGCATAGCAAAGCAAACCCCGGAACGCGACCTGGCGTGGGCCATTCGTAACAGCATCCTGGTGCTGCGCGAGAACAGCTACCGCTCGGATACTCTGAAAAGTAAGAAAGAGACAACATTACCCGGCGTCAAGAAGATCGCCTTCCTGGTCGCTACCGCCCAAGCCGCGGTTGCCAAGGAAGCTGTCGCTCAAGGCCTGGCGCTGGCCAACGGCATCGACCTGACCAAGGAACTGGGCAACCTGCCCGGCAACGTCTGCACCCCGACTTACCTGGCTAACACCGCCAAGAAGCTGGCCAAGGAATTCAAGCTGGCGGTCGAAGTACTCGACCGCAAACAGCTGGAAGCCTTGAAGATGGGCAGTTTCCTGTCGGTCGCGCGCGGCGGCGGCGAAGCGCCGAAGTTCATCATCATCAAGCATCTGGGCGGCAAAGCCAAAGATGCGCCGACGGTATTGGTCGGCAAGGGCATCACCTTTGACACCGGCGGCATCTCGCTCAAGGGCGGCTCCGGCATGGATGAGATGAAATACGACATGTGCGGCGCCGGTTCGGTGCTGGGTACAATGCGCGCCATCGCTGAACTGAAGTTGAAGCTGAACGTGATCGGCGTCATCCCTGCCACCGAGAACATGCCATCCGGCACCGCCACCAAACCTGGCGACATCGTCACGTCCATGTCGGGCCTGACTATCGAAGTCTTGAACACCGACGCCGAAGGCCGCCTGGTGCTGTGCGATGCACTGACCTACGTGGAACGCTTCAAACCGGCTGCCGTGGTCGATATCGCGACACTGACCGGTGCTTGCGTGACTTCGCTCGGCCACCACAACTCCGGACTGTTCACCCGTCACGACAGCGCGCATGATGCGCTGGCGAACGAGTTGCTCAGCGCCGGCAAGGCGAGCGGCGATACCGCATGGCGCATGCCTATCGAAGATAGCTACCAAGAGCAGCTGAAGTCGAATTTTGCCGACATGGCGAATATCGGCGGCCCTGCCGGCGGCAGCATTACCGCAGCCTGTTTCCTGGAGCGTTACACCAAGAAATACACCTGGGCCCATCTGGACATCGCCGGTACGGCATGGAAGAGCGGCGCGGCCAAAGGCGCAACCGGACGGCCGGTGGCTTTGCTGACCACCTTCCTGATGAATCGCGCTGCTGCAGCTAAGTAATCGGTAGGTAGCAAAAAAGAAGGGCTGTTAGCGCATATAACGCTAACAGCCCTTTTTCACGTAGGGTGGGCACGCCTTTGTGCCCACCCTACAGCGAGGCGTTTAATCCAGCGTAGCGATGACCGGCGCATGATCCGAGGGCTGCTCCCATTTGCGCGGCACTTTGTCGATCACGCAAGCGCTGCACCGGGCGG
>FTFY01000732.1_pt1 | contig 15917 bp, 13 predicted proteins | sample 1640561 | NCBI WGS metagenome assembly FTFY01 (sample SAMEA3914789, study PRJEB12502) | metagenome | biome: forest; material: soil | place: Canada | collected 2011-07-03 | depth 0.3 m | reverse complement strand
TCGGTCCAGGTTTTGTGCGTATTCATATTGCCTCCCATTACTTCAAAATTGGTTGATGAAGTCGATGAGGCTATTTTCTTCGATTTTCCTGATACTATAAAAGTAATAACCATCGGATAAACCGATGATTTAAGACATACACAGGAACCTGCACGCATGCGCCATTCCCTGGAAACGCTATTCATGTTTGTCGAAGCCGCCACGCAAGGCTCATTTTCGGCGGCAGCACGCAAACTCGGCAAACAGCAATCCACCGTCAGCGAAGCGATCGCCAACCTGGAAATCGACCTCGGACTGACGCTGTTCGATCGCAGCACCCGCCGCCCGACGCTGACTGAACAAGGCCGGGCGATGCTGGTACATGCGCAGCAGGTGATGGAGGCCACCGACCGCCTTGAACGGTCGGCGCACCGGCTGGCTGGCGGGCTGGAACCGCAATTGACCTTGGTGTTATCGGATACCTACCAGTCGGACCGTTTCGAGCACATCCTCACCAGTTTCGAACAGCGCTATCCCGAACTGGAGCTGGAATGCATGATTGCGGAGCACAACGATGTGGTCTCCCTGGTGCAGGAAGGGCGCGCCAATCTCGGGCTGGTGGCGGCGCAGCCGGACTACGCGCCGGATATCGGTTTTGAATCGGTCCCGGATCGTTCGGCAATCGGTTTGTACGTCGGCAAACAACATCCGCTGGCGCGGGCAAAACATATCTCCACCGAGATGCTGCATGGCGCGCGAGAGCTGCGCCTGAGTACCTACGCCGACGATGCGGTGCAACGCCGGCGCGGTAAATGCTGGACTGCGTCCAGTTACCTGCTGTTGCTGGAAATGACGGAATTGGGCTTCGGCTGGGCCGAGTTGCCGCACTGGATGGCCAAGCGCTTTGCCGCCAACAGCTTGCTCGAGTTGAAGGTGCGCGGCTGGCCGAAAAGCATACAGGTCGATGCGGTCTGGTCGCGGCAGCGTGGCTTGGGACCGGCCGGCAGCTGGCTGCTGGATACCTTGATGGCGCGATGAGCAGGTAATTTGCGGTGTATTCGTGCTGTATTGGCGATGTGTCGGTTACAACAGCGATATCTGGCTCGAATTTTGCTGTTGTCCTATACCACTCCAAAAACAGACAAAAAATGTTAATCCTCCTCGCCTCCGTCACCTTTGCCGCTTTGCTGGCTTTTTTCCTGTTGCGTAAAGAGTTTAAAACACGCGGTTTCCTGTCGACTTATAACCGCAATGCCCGCTCTGACGCCCGATTGCAGCGCGGCCGGACGATCAAGCCGCACCAGTAAAACCACTGCCGGTAAATTACACGCACAACTCGTAGGGTGGGCACGCTTTTGTGCCCACGCGTGAACTCACGCCACGCACATGCCTATTTCCGCGCCAGGACGGTTTGTACTCCGGATATTACGATAACGCGTGGGCACAAAGGCGTGCCCACCCTACGCCTGGATTTACGCAGACAAAAAAAAGCCCGCTAGGCCTTGCGGCGCGGGCTGAATCCAAACCGTAGAGGTTGGAGGAGACGAATCCACTATATGACGAAATATGCGGCACTGCAATATAGTAAAAATACGGTATCAAATGCAAAAAAACCTGCGGCCGTGAGGCAAGCAGGTTTTTTTTAATTCTTCAATACAGGAGAAGATTCCCGAAACCCAGTCCTATCTGGAAAGTGGCCCCGACGTGTAACGAATCTACTCTTGTATTGGCCCGAATCGCGTTTTAAAACGCCGTACGCGACAGGCAATTTTTGAATTATACACAGATTTTGTTGTTAATGCAAGAAAAGTGACAAAGAGTGCGCATTTACCACAAGCCAGGCAGATAAAAAAAAGCCCGCTAGACCTTTCGGTGCGGGCTTGAATCCAAACCTTGTGAGGTGTTGGAGGAGACAGGTACAACTATATAGACCCGCCCCCCACATCGCCAATTTATTTAACGCATATCAGTTATTCATAGAGCTGATAGCGCTACCATCCCGCTGCCGCATAGGATAGGCGCCGGCCCTCGTCAGCGCTCTGGCGCGCCAGTTCTAGAATTTCCGCGACGCTGACCGCAGCATCGGCCGCAACCGGAAATGGCGCATCATCCTGAACCGAAGCCGCCAGCGCACGATAAAATTCCTCGTAAGCACCATCCAGCGTGGCCAGTTCACCGCGCAGATCAAGCTCGCCCTCCACTTCCCTGATCAAGCCGGGCGGGTTTTTAGCCCAACCGGGCTGTCCGGGACGCAAACCAGCCTTGAGCTGATCTTCCTGGCTGTCGAGCCCTGATTTCAGATAGCTGCCGCGGCGGCCATGCACCACAAAGCGCGGCGTCTCCAATGCACTCAAGGCACTGGCGTGCAACACCACCTGCTTATCCGGATAGCCCAGTTGCAAGTGGACATAGTCGTCTGCCTGGGCATGCTCGCGGTAGGTGCCGATGGTCGCATTGATACTTTGCGGCGCGCCAAACAATGTCAGTGCCTGGTCAATCAAATGCGGCCCAAGATCATAGAGCAAACCGCCGCCGGTTAACGCATTCTCGCGCCAGCGCTGCCGCACCAGAGGGCGGAAACGGTCGAAATGCGATTCAAAATGCGTGATATGGCCAAGCCGGCCGCTGGCGATCAGCGATTGCAAAGTACGGAAATCGCCATCCCAGCGACGATTATGGAACGGTGCCAGCAACAGCTTGCTATCTGCGGCCATGCGCGCCAGGGTGCGCGCCTCGGCGGCGCTCAGCGTGACCGGTTTATCGACCACCACATGCTTGCCTGCCGCCAGTACGCGACGGGCAAAATCAAAATGCGTGTCATTAGGCGTTGCGATCACGATGCATTCGATCGCCGAGTCCGCCAGCAAACCATCGAGATCGGCAACAATCCGCGCCTGCGGCCACGCTTTGGCGGCAGCCTCGGTTTGACTGCTGGCAATCGCGCTAACTTCGGTGCGACCCGAGTATCCGATGAGTGGCGCATGAAAAGTGGCACCGGCAAAACCGTAGCCTAACAGGCCTACTTTCAAGGTGGACATGGTTCTCCTTTAACATTACGGGATAGATTCGGGTGGATTCAGATAAGCCCGGATGGATTCAGCCAAAGCAAATGATGATTGAAAGTTACCCACAGAAATTGTGGACAGTCCTGTGGATAACCATCATTAATTTCAATCAAGTCTTTGATTTATATGATTTTTTACCGAACGCACAAGGTTAGTACTTCGGACCGGACTTGCAACAACTTGCGCGATGGCTTGATTGCCCCGAAGGCGACAGCGTAAATAACCGCTTCGGCGGCAACTCCAGCGCGATTCAGGGGGCCGAAGAATCGATATCGGCCAGGGATTCACGCCCTTTTTCGGTGATGTCGTAACCGTCGCCGGCAGACCTGGCGATGACATGTCCCTTTTTCCCGAGGAACAGCGCAACATCAGCCGCAAGCTTGGCGCCAGGGTCGCTCGCCACGGCGCGCAAACCGTCTATACAATTCCTGATGAACAAGGTCTGCTGGCCTTTTTCGGTCAAGGACAGGCCACCGTTTTTTTCATACGCGATGTACTTCAGTCCGGCCAGGCGCTTGGTATTGCGTGCCACGCAAGCGCTCACCCTGCCGTGCGCACCCTTGCCGATCTGGCCCAGCGCGTCGTATTCATCTCTTGTCAAACTGTCGTTCATTACTGCTTCCTCTGTAAGTATTTGCCTTGCTGCGACCCCCATGGTACGCGCCGCAATGGATAGCAGCAAGGCTGCAAGACTTCCGCCACCAGGCGGAAGCATCGATTAACGCCATTGATAACTACAACTGCGAAATAAAATCTGGTATCTTTACCGCAGGTATTCCAACCTCATGCACAAGGAGACATTTATGGATTTAGTAGAAAAATTCGACGCCAAAGGCAAAGAAACCGGGGACGCCTATCATGTAGAGTGTTATGAAAACACGATTGAAAGAGCCACCGCAAACGGCGTAATCAGTAGCCTGCCAGTATCGAAAACCTACCAGCTGGCAGATGGACGTGCGCTGAACCCGTATTCGGAAGGGAAATTTGTGATTGTGCAGACTGGCGAGAAAATCTACCGGATTTAATCTGCGTTTCGACCACCCACATGCCAGCCTGCGACCATTAGGGACGCAGGCTTTTTTATGCGGGAAAAAGGATTGTATTGCTGCAGAACCCGCGCTACGCCCGACCACCCTCGCGCAAAGTCCTGATCAACAGATCTGCCATGATGGTTCCATCGAATTCCCGGAAACCACGCTGATAAACCAATGCCCCCACCGCAATCAGCCGATATAGCTCTTCGTCAGTGAGCTTGTATGACAATTTTGCAATCTCGTTGGCAAACATCTGCACGATATCGTCGTCACTGGTGTGCGGTACCTGACGACTCGCCCTGCTCCACATCTCGATGATCTTCGCTGCCTTCATATAAGCCTCCAGGAGACTTTTTATTATAGATGCCGCTGCGCAAATATCCAGTCGTCAAAGCAGGCATAGCGTCGCGACATTATTGGAGAAATAACTATATCGGACACAATACAGGCTGCCTTTCACGCATGAAGGCGACAACGTTGTCACCAGCCTTAGCGTGATGCAGGATTGTTGTTCTTGCAGCTCGCACACCTCGGCATCAAGGAAATCGAAATAGCGTCCGACAAAAGGATAAAGCGCTTTGAACAAGCTTTCCTTAGCCGAGAAAACCAGGCTCAGCCAGCGTGCAAGTGGCAGGCCGGCAGCGTTGCCGAGGGCCAGCTCTGGCGCCGTCATCAAGTGCTCAACCAACGGTTCTGCCGCTGCATTGGTGAGGATCCGTTCAATATCGATTCCCAACCCGCGCCATGCCTTGGCGGTGGTCACAACGGCAATCGCCAGTCCGTCTCCGTGGCTGATCGAACCCAGGTAGCCGGCGGGCCAGAGCGGCGCCCGGTGCTGGCCGATGGCGAGCGTCGCCCGGCTCTCGCAGCCCAGCTGTTGCAGCGCTTCGCGCGCGCAAAACCTGCCTGCGGCGAACTCGACTTGCCGTTTTAACACCACATTTTCCAGGCTCTCGGGCAACACAATGCCGCCGGCTTCCAGGTCGGCCAGTTGTCCGGCATCGACCGTATAACGTAAGCTGGCCTGGCGGATAGGCTCGGGCATTTCCGGAAAAATGATGCCGGCCATGTCATTTTCTGGAATTGGCATGTGTTTTTTGGGGCTGAACGGTTTTGTACGGATGACAAAACATTATAACGATCGGCGATGGCACTGATGCGCCCGGACCAAGAAACAAAAAATGCAAAAACCGCAAAAAACAAAACCCGCGTACCTTACGGCGGCGGGTTGACTGAAATGCAACGAGATACAACGAAACTGGTGCCGGTGATCGAGGCTACCGGCCAACCTGCTGATGGCAAAACACCCTTCGAAAAGCCCCTGCCCGATTGATTGAGTTGGTCTTTATGAGTGAGCACTAAATCAACATGTCGAATCGTACCGGGCTAACATGACAACGGTATGACGGCAGCATGACAATCCTCGTAAATGCCGTCATTCTCACCTCAGGTTTTTGTCTATGGCGGACAGGCAAAAAAAAAGCCCGTGATACCTTGCGGTCACGGGCAGGGTCCAAACTCGGGGAGAGTTGAGGAGACGGCTTATTGTAGCTTTACTACCAGACCGGCGCAGCTGTCAGTAATGACAGGGGTGCAAAGCGTCGATAGCGGCCAAAGCGCTGATTCAATCCGGGTTCAATATCCGCCGCAAGGCTTCGAAAAAAAGCGCCGACTGTAAGCGTTCTCCTTGCAATTGTTGCGCAACGCGTTCTGCCAGTTCCGCGCGTACCGGCCGTAAAGCGCGGCCGGTAGAGCTAGCCAGGACTTGCGCGGTGCAAGCTCGCTCCAGATAATACAAATCGTCGTAAGCGTAGTCGATCCGCTCGCCGCAGACCACCACGCCATGATTGCCAAGAAAAACGACATCGGCGCCAGACATTGCATTGGCAATACGCTCGCCTTCGTATCCATCCAGCGCCAATCCATTGTATTGGTCATCGATGGCGATCCGGCCGTGATAACGCATGGCATTCTGCGACAACGTCGTATCCAGGCCGCGCGCCTCTGTCAGCGTCAGCGCCGTTGCATAAGGCATATGGGTGTGAAGCACGCAGTTTTTCCGGGCGATACGGTGAATCGCTGCATGAATGAACATTGCCGTGGGTTCAACTTCGTGCCGGCCAGCGAGTTTCCGGCCGGTCGCGTCAATCATCACGATATCGCCGGCTTGTATCTCGCTCCACATCAGGCCACGCGGATTGAGAAGGAACAGATCGCTACGATCCGGCAATGCCACGCTGAAATGATTGCAAACTCCCTCTCCTAGCCCGTGATGCGCCGCAGCGCGCAGAGCCAACGCCAGATCGGTTCGCAATGCCGCCACAACGGGTGAATTGAAAACTGCTTCGATGTCAGGGGAAATCGCGTTCATGGGAGCCTTTAGAAATGTTTTGGACGATAGTATCGAGAAACACAAAACTTCAGTTCGTGGATTCTCCCACTTAATCCTGGATATCTGAAGCCGTCCTGCACTTCCGCCACTTCCGGCATGTAAGTTTCTGGTAAGTTTCAAGCAAGTCCCGCGTAAGGTTTTTCCTGCACACTCCAAATTAGCTGTACCAAATATAAATAATCAAGGAGACCGGCATGGCCACATTACAACCTACCGCGGGTGGGCTTAAACCTGCTACACGGGGTATTACACCAGAGGAGCGCAAAGTCATTTTTGCCTCGTCCCTGGGCACCGTATTCGAATGGTACGACTTCTACCTGTACGGCTCGCTGGCAGCAATCATCGCCAAGCAGTTCTTCTCCGGCACAGATCCTAATACCGGCTTCATTTTTGCATTGCTGGCATTTGCCGCGGGCTTCATCGTGCGACCTTTCGGCGCGCTGGTGTTTGGCCGCCTGGGCGACATGATCGGTCGTAAATTCACCTTCCTGGTGACGATCCTGATCATGGGCGCATCGACCTTCATCGTCGGCATCCTGCCGAATTACGCCACTATCGGGATTGCAGCTCCTATCATCCTGATTACCCTGCGCATCTTGCAAGGCCTGGCACTGGGCGGCGAGTATGGCGGTGCGGCTACCTATGTCGCCGAACATGCACCCGACGACAAACGCGGCGCGTTCACATCCTGGATTCAAACCACCGCGACACTGGGCCTGTTCCTGTCGCTGCTGGTTATCCTGGGCGTGCGTAGCGCTGTCGGCGAAGAAGCGTTTTCGGCCTGGGGCTGGCGCATTCCTTTCCTGGTCTCGGTCATCCTGCTGGCAGTCTCGGTCTGGATTCGCCTGTCGATGAATGAGTCGCCGGCGTTTGCCAAGATGAAGGCAGAAGGCAAGACTTCTAAAGCGCCTTTGACAGAAGCTTTCGGCCAGTGGAAGAACCTGAAACTGGTGATCCTGGCGCTGATCGGCTTGACAGCCGGCCAGGCAGTGGTCTGGTACACAGGTCAGTTCTACGCCCTGTTCTTCCTGACCCAAGCCCTGAAGGTGGACATGTCCACCGCCAACATCCTGATTGCGCTCGCCTTGTTGCTGGGCACGCCGTTCTTTGTGATCTTCGGTACGCTGTCCGACAAGATCGGCCGCAAACCCATCATCATGGCTGGCTGCCTGATTGCAGCGCTGACCTACTTCCCGATTTTTTCCGGCCTGACGCACTACGCCAATCCGGCGCTGGAAGCGGCACTGAAGAACGCACCGGTGATCGTTACCGCCGATCCGGCCACTTGCCAGTTCCAGTTCAACCCTACCGGCACCAAGAAGTTCACATCGTCTTGCGACATTGCCAAAGCCAAGCTGTCGGCTGCTTCGGTGAACTATGAAAACGTCGCTGGCGCTCCTGGTTCGGTTGCCACTATCAAGATCGGTGAAAAGATCCTGACTTCGTATGACGCCAAGGGCTTGTCGAAAGAAGATGCAGCCGCCAAGGACAAGGCGTTCTCGACTGAACTGGCCGGCGACATCAAAGGCGCAGGCTATCCAAGCAAGGCTGATCCGGATCAGATGAACAAGCCGATGGTGCTGTTGCTGCTGTTCATCCTGGTGATCTACGTGACCATGGTTTACGGCCCGATCGCAGCAATGCTGGTGGAAATGTTCCCGACCCGCATCCGCTACACCTCGATGTCCATGCCTTACCATATCGGCAACGGCTGGTTCGGTGGCTTGCTGCCAACCACTGCCTTCGCACTGGTGGCGTTCAAGGGCGATATCTACTACGGTTTGTGGTATCCGATCGTCATCGCGGCAGCCACTTTCGTCATCGGCATGCTGTTTGTCAAGGAAACCAAAGACTACGATATTTACCAGGCCGAGCGCTAATCAACGATATGGCATATCCTTACGGCTATGCCTGAGCAGCGTAAAAAGAGCCGCCAGATGATTCTGGCGGCTTTTTTCATTCTGCCAACTGTCCATGCGCCCCGATATTTGGTATTGTCGGGCGTTGGCCAACCATAGTGCTTAGCCTTACTTAGTTTATTTAGTTAGCGGCCGAACTCGGAAAATACACGCCCTCTTATTTACGAACTGCCATCATCTACTTCACCCATCAACGATTAATACGGCGCGTCATGCACCGCAGCTCCTTTCCAAAATGAAGACACCAAACAGAATCGGTACCCCGCTCTCCCCATCCGCCACCAAAGTCATGTTGCTGGGCTCCGGCGAACTTGGCAAAGAAGTCATCATCTCGCTGCAACGGCTGGGCGTTGAAGTGATTGCCGTCGACCGCTATCCGAACGCCCCCGGCCATCAGGTCGCGCATCGCTCGCATGTCATCAACATGGCCGATGGCGCGGCGCTGGAAGCGCTGATTGCGCAAGAGAAGCCTGATCTGGTGGTACCGGAAATTGAAGCGATTGCCACTGAAACGCTGGTTGCACTGGAAGCGGCCGGCAAGGTTACCGTGATCCCGACGGCGCGTGCCGCCTGGCTGACCATGAACCGCGAAGGCATCCGCCGCCTGGCCGGCGAGACGCTAGGGCTGGCAACTTCGCCTTACCGCTTCGCCAACAACCTGGATGAATTGAAAGCCGCCTGCTCGGCAATCGGCTTCCCTTGCGTGATCAAGCCGGTCATGTCGTCTTCCGGCAAAGGCCAGTCGAAACTCGACAGCGCCAGTGAAATAGAAGCTGCCTGGGCCTATGCCGCGGCTGGCGGCCGGGTCGATTCCGGGCGCGTCATCGTTGAGGGTTTTATCGATTTCGATTATGAAATTACCCTGTTGACAGTCAGAGCGTTGCAACCAGACGGCAGCATCGCCACCCATTTCTGCGAGCCGATCGGCCACGTCCAGGTGCAAGGCGATTACGTCGAATCCTGGCAGCCGCACCCAATGCATCCGGAAGCGCTGCTCAAGGCCCGCGATATCGCCAAGAAAGTCACCGACAACCTGGGTGGCCTGGGCTTGTTCGGTGTCGAACTGTTCGTCAAGAACGAGATGGTCTGGTTCTCCGAAGTCAGCCCGCGCCCGCACGACACCGGCATGGTCACCATGGCCAGCCAGCAGCAAAATGAATTCGAGTTGCATGCCAAGGCCATCCTCGGCTTGCCTGTCAACGTTGCACTGCGCAGCCCGGCGGCTTCGGCGGTTATCTACGGCCAGCACGACGCCAAGGGAATTGCCTTTGAAGGTGTGGCGGACGCGTTACGGGTTCCGGGCGTGGATATTCGCCTGTTCGGCAAACCGGAGTCGTTCCAGCGCCGTCGCATGGGCGTCGCGCTGGCTACCGGCGACGACGTCGAGACTGCGCGCATACGCGCCAAGCAGGCCGCGGCCAAGGTCAAGCCGGTGATCGTAGATTAATCAGATACAAAGCAGCTAGCAACACAGCGGTACCGTAACAGAGGGTAGTAGAGACGTCGCTCCGGACTTCGGTTCGGGGCGATCCAGATTAAAAGAAGAAATAACCACACATTCACCATGAAATTCGATGTCGCCATTATCGGTAGCGGGCTGGCAGGCCTGTCGGTCGCGTTGCACCTCGCTGAGACCAACAAAGTTGCAGTCATCTCCAAACGCGCGCTGCTCGACGGCGCCAGCAACTGGGCCCAGGGCGGCATCGCCGCTGTGCTCGATTCCGGCGATAGCCACGAACAGCATATCAACGACACCCTGGTCGCAGGCGCCGGCTTATGCGACGAAAGCGCGACCCGCTTCATCGTTGAAAACGGCCGCGCCGCAATTGAATGGCTGATCGAACAAGGCGTGCCTTTCACGCCTGACGCCAGCGCGGAACTGGGCTTTCACCTGACCCGCGAAGGCGGCCACAGCCAGCGCCGCATCATCCATGCCGCCGACGCCACCGGCCATGCGGTGCAAGTCACGCTGGAACAGAAGGTGCGCGCCCATCCCAACATCACGCTGCTGGAAGATCATTACGCCATCGACTTGATCACGTCGAAGAAGGTCGCCACTGGCGATAGCACTCCTCGCTGCCTCGGCCTGTACGCAAAAAACGTCAAGACCGGCAAAGTGCTGACCCTGGCTGCCAACCATACGGTACTGGCAACCGGCGGCGCCGGCAAGGTCTACCTGTACACCACCAATCCCGACAGCGCCACCGGCGACGGCATCGCCATGGCCTGGCGCGCCGGTTGCCGGGTAGCGAACATGGAATTCATCCAGTTCCATCCGACCTGCCTGTACCATCCTTATGCCAAGTCGTTCCTGATCACCGAAGCGATCCGCGGCGAAGGCGGAGTACTCAAATTGCCGGATACCGAAGGCGCCGATGCCGGCCTGCGTTTCATGCCGGCGCACGACGAACGGGCCGAACTGGCGCCGCGCGACGTGGTGGCGCGGGCGATCGACTTCGAGATGAAGAAACGCGGCCTTGATCATGTCGACCTCGACATCACGCACAAGTCGCCGGAATTCCTGAAAGAGCACTTCCCTACCATCTACGCCCGTTGCATGGAGCTCGGCATCGACATCACCAAACAGGCTATTCCGGTGGTGCCTGCGGTCCATTTCACTTGCGGCGGCATCGTTACCGACCTCAATGGCCGCACCGACTTGCCTGGCTTGTACGCAGTCGGCGAAACCGCTTATACCGGCTTGCATGGCGCCAACCGCCTGGCCAGCAATTCGCTGCTGGAATGCGTGGTGGTCGGCCGCGCCACGGCCAAATTCATCGCGGAGCAAGAAAAGCCGAAAGCCATACCGCTGCCGGCCTGGGATGAAAGCCGCGTGACCGACGCCGATGAGGAAGTCGTAATTTCTCACAACTGGGATGAGTTACGGCGCTTCATGTGGAATTACGTCGGCATCGTGCGCACCAATAAACGGCTGGAACGGGCCCAGCACCGGATCCGCTTGCTGAAGGAAGAGATCGACGAGTACTACGCCCACTTCCGCATCAGCCGCGATTTGCTGGAGTTACGCAACCTGGTGCAGGTGGCTTCGCTGATCGTCGAAAGTGCGCTGTCGCGCCATGAAAGCCGTGGCCTGCATTACAGCCAGGATTATCCAGAGACGCTGGCCAAGGCTTTGCCGAGCGTGCTGACGCCACCACAACGGCGTTAAGCGTGTTCATCCGGCGCGCAGACGAATAGACGGATTGCGCGCCAAGAAACGGAGTGTTTGCCGCCGGCACCGGCGCTACACTCCGTTCTCCCAGAAAACTGCAGAAATTTCATGACTTCAAAACTTTCCCCCGTCCTTCCTCGCTCCCTGGTAGCGCTCACATGGTCTAACCTGGCGGCACAATCGGCGGAGCAATTGAGCCTGGCGGCGGCACCGATCATGGCCGTACTGATGCTAGGCGCCGGGCCTGGCGAAATCGGCATGCTGGCGGCAGTGCAGTCGTTGCCGTTTCTGTTGCTGTCGATCCCATTCGGCTTGCTGGCCGACCGTACCTCGCGCCGGCGCCTGATGGTGGCCGCCGAGGCGCTACGCATGCTGGCCTTGCTTGGCGTACTGGCGGCGATTCTCCTGAACCATCTTTCGATCGAGTTGCTGGCGGTGCTCGGCTTCATCGGCGCCGTCGGCACGGTAGGTTTCAGTGTCGCCGCGCCTGCCCTGGTACCGGCGCTGGTGGAGCGCGAGAACCTTGCGAAAGCCAACGGCCGGCTGGAACTTGCCCGCAGCGCCGCTTTTGCCGCCGGTCCGGCATTAGGCGGCGCACTGACTTCCTGGGCCGGCGCTTCGGCCGCATTCGTGCTGGCTGCCATGCTATCCGGATCGGCAGTGGTGTTGCTGCTGCAACTGCGTGAACCACAGCGCACGCCAGCGCCAGCCCGTCATCCCTTGCTCGAGTTACGTGATGGTGCACACCTGGTCTGGCGCGATAATTTGCTACGGCCGATCCTGTTGACCGCCGTAGCCTGGAACATTTCCTGGTTTGTATTGCAGGCCGCCTACGTGCCTTATGCAGTGCGGAAGCTCGGGCTCACTGCCGGCGAGGTCGGCATGACGCTTGGTGCGTATGGCGTAGGCATGATGGTCGGTGCGCTGCTGACGTCGCGCGTGGTGGCGCGGCTGCCGTTTGGCCGCGCGATCCAGCTCGGCCCGGTGATCTCGGTACTGGCTGCGCTCACGATGGTGGCGACACTCGCGTTTCCGAGCGGCGTGTTGGCGGCTGTCGCCTTCTTTCTGTTCGGTGTGGGCCCGATTATCTGGGTTATCACCTCAACCACATTGCGCCAGACGGTTACCCCCGGCGCCATGCTGGGACGGGTATCGGCAATTTTCCTCACCGTGAATACGGGAGCGCGGCCGATCGGCCCCGCGCTTGGCGGCCTGGTCGGCGCGCGCTGGGGTGAACCGGCCTGCCTGGTGCTGGCGCTGGCAGGTTTCGTAGTGCAGGCCTGGATCATATTCGACTCCGAGGTGCGCGTGCTGGAGCGTCTGCCGGCACCGCTCGCCTGAAAGATGATGATGGATGACGGACGCTTTAGGTAGTGTCGCAATTCGCTCATCTCGGCTATGCTTGGAAACCAAAATCAAAACCATAACGAGGAGACACGATGAGTGCAGCGTCAGAGCAAATCACATCCATTCCAGGCCCGGCACAAAACAGCGCCAGGAAAGTAATCTTCGCCAGTTTCATCGGCACCGCTATTGAATTCTACGATTTCTATGTCTACGCGACTGCGGCGGCGCTGGTCATCGGCCCGATATTTTTCCCGCACGATTCGCCGACCGCCCAGGCATTGTCGGCATTTGTCACCTTTGGCATCGCGTTTATTGCACGGCCGATCGGGGCTTTTCTGTTCGGTCATTTCGGCGACCGGATCGGGCGTAAATCGACGCTGGTGATTTCATTGCTGGTGATGGGTATCTCCACCATGCTGATCGGCTTCTTGCCGGGGTACGACAGCATCGGCACACTGGCCCCTGTCTTGCTGTGCGTGCTGCGCTTCGCCCAGGGCATCGGCCTTGGCGGCGAATGGGGTGGCGCGGCGCTACTCGCAACCGAATACGCACCGGCCGGAAAACGCGGCAAGTACGGCATGTTTCCGCAACTCGGGCCCTCGGTCGGATTTTTGATGGCGAACGGCCTGTTCCTGGCGTTGGCGTTGAGCCTGTCGGATGAACAGTTCAAGAGCTGGGGCTGGCGCGTGCCGTTTATTTTCAGTGCGGCGCTGGTAGTGCTGGGACTGTATGTGCGGATGAAGATCGCCGAAACACCGGTGTTTGCCGCGGCGCTGGAAAAGCGCGAGCCCGTCAAAGTGCCGGCTATCACCTTGTTCAAGGATCACTGGCGGCCAGTGATGCTGGGCGCGGTCGCGATGATCGTCTGCTACACGCTGTTCTATATTGCCACCGTATTTTCGCTGTCGTATGGCGTCACCACCTTGCATATCCCGCGCCAGGAATTCCTGGCGCTATTGTGCCTGGCGGTGGTGTTCATGGCGTTGGCGACGCCGTTGTCTGCCATCGCCAGCGACCGCTTCGGCCGCCGGCCGGTGCTGATAGCCGGCACCCTGGCGGCTATCGCGGCGGGCTTTACCATGCAACCGCTGTTTGGCAGCGGCAGTACGGTAGCGATTGCCTTGTTCCTGATCATTTTCCTGTTCTTGATGGGCGTCACATTTGCGCCGATGGGGGCGTTGTTGCCTGAGCTGTTTCCAACCACCGTACGTTATACCGGCGCCGGTGTCGCCTATAACATCGGCGGTATCCTCGGCGCCTCGGTGGCGCCCTACATCGCACAATTGCTGGCGCAGCGCGGCGGCCTGGCTTATGTCGGTGCATATGTATCGGTTGCCGCGACGCTGAGCCTGATCGCGGTGCTATGCATGCGCGAGACACGTCACGCCAATCTGCAGCAGGTCTAATTTAACAGCAGCACGACACATCGTTTAAATCGTATAACGGAGACAAAAATTGATGCAAGCATCCCTTTCCTTGAAAAAAAACCTGCTCAACAGTTTGATTTTTCCGGCGCTGGCATTGGGTGCAAGCCTGGCGCTGGCGGCCCCGGTGGCGCCGGTATACGAGCTGGCGCAAAAGGAAAAGCCGGCAATGATGGATACCATGCGCGACCTGGTGAATATCGAATCGGGCAGCAAGGACCTAGAAGGCCTGGCAAAGATCGCCGGCCTGATTCGCGATCGCCTGACCCAGCTGGGCGGCAAGGCTGAACTGCTGGACGCCCCGGAAATCTATCGCATGGGTGACACACCGGAAAAGATCGGGCAAATCGTCCACGCAGTATTCAAGGGCACCGGCAAGCGCAAGATCATGCTGATCGCCCACATGGATACGGTGTACCTGCGCGGCATGCTGAAGGATCAGCAATACCGGGTCGACGGCGACAAAGCCTACGGTCTCGGCATTGCCGACGACAAGCAAGGCGTCGCTACCATCTTGCATACCATCGCTATCCTGCAAAAAATCGGCTTCAAGGATTACGACACGTTGACCGTGTTGATTAACGGCGACGAAGAAATCAGCTCACCGGGTGGCCGCAGCTTGCATACCAAATTGGGTGCGGAGCAGGACGCCGTGTTTTCCTACGAGGGCGGCGGCGCCAAAGGCGAGTTGCGCCTGGCGACCAGCGGTATCGCGGCCGCCTATCTGACCGTTGACGGTAAATCTTCACATGCCGGAGCCGCCCCAGAAAAAGGCGTCAACGCCTTGTATGAACTATCGCATCAACTGTTACAGCTGAACTCCTTGTCACAACCGGAACGCGGCCTGAAATTGAACTGGACCGTGGCGCAAGCCGGCACCAACCGCAACGTGATTCCTGCCAGCGCCAGTGCGCAAGCCGATGCCCGCGCCTTGAAGATGAGCGACTTCGAGCAATTGCAAACCCAGTTGCAGGAGCGCGTCAAGAATCAACTGATTCCGGATGCCAAAGTCCATCTGAAATTTGAAATGCGCCGGCCGCCGCTGGAAACCAATGCTGCGTCGCGCGCAGTGTCGGCCCATGGCAAGGCGATATATCAGGAACTCGGTTTGACGATGACGGTAGTGGATGTGGCTAGCGGCGGCGGCACCGATGCCGCGTTCGCTGCGTTGAAATCGAAAGGTGCCGTGGTCGAGGGAATGGGACTGACCGGTTATGGCGCGCATTCGAATGATGCGGAATACGTCCTGCTGAATACCATTGTTCCGCGCCTGTATTTATCGACGCGGCTGATCATGGATTTTGCTCAGGGTAAAGTCCAGTAAAGCATCGGATAAAACCCCGGATACCCAAGGTCTGTGGTGAAATAACCTGGGAATGCGAACGCGCGGCAGGCGTAGCATACTCAGGTACTACAACGACATACGGTAAACACCTAATCGACTCAAACCATGGGCTGGAAGCTTGATTCTGAGTCAGACCATGGCTAGCATCGCAACATGGAAACCCGAATCACAAAGCTAGAAGAATTTGCAGCCGAGGCGCGTGACCGAATGGCGCGAATCGAAACACGCCTGGATCATATG